>SDBV01014014.1_pt1 | contig 10145 bp, 10 predicted proteins | sample 2277081 | NCBI WGS metagenome assembly SDBV01 (sample SAMN10402039, study PRJNA504765) | marine sediment metagenome | isolation source: marine sediment core GS10_PC15, 223 cmbsf | place: Arctic Ocean: Southern Knipovich Ridge | collected 2010 | reverse complement strand
CTGGCTCTGACGGACCGTGTCGCATGCGGGCCTGACGAGCGAGATATAAAACAGCGACTACGCACGTAGAAACCGGCATTGAAACGTCACGGGACGCGGGTTCGATTCCCGCCGCCTCCAGTGTTTCATGGGGCACCGCATGATTAGGCGGTGCCCCATTTCGATCAATGTTTACAGGGGTTTCGTCACTGTCGCACTTCACCGGCCCGTTGTGCTGATTCTGTCCCTTTTCGGACAGAAACGGACTGAAAGGGACAGGGGAAACCGTACTTTTCGTCAATACTTTTTCACAACCCCTCAAAGGCATGTCGTCGGTCCCGGTTTTCTTCGCAACGTCGCTTCCGACTGCGGGAGAATTCTCAAGTGACGGTAGATCATTCACCGCCGCCGACGTATTCAAAATGCGGGGATCGGTATAAACGTTCATCGTCAATCGCAGATCGGTGTGTCGCATTAGCTCCATCGCTGTACGCGGTGCTACGCCGCTTCCTGCCAACATGGTTCCGAAGGTATACCGCAGGGCATGAAAGTCCACCACGCGACCGCTGGCGTCCTCGTGGGCTATCCCTGCCCGCTCCAGGTCCCGCTTGAACGTCGCCATCTTCGGGACGATGAAAACCCGGTCGGTCTCGCTGGCGTCCGGTGGTCTTGCTTCCCGTAGCTCCTGCGCCAAGTCCTCACGCAACGGTATCACGTCGGCGCGTCTGGCCTTGGTTGTCTCTGCTCTGAGGGCGATATGCGGGGTCTTCTCGCCCCAGTCGATCCAAACGTCACCCCATTGCAGTTTATTCAATTCCGAACGTCTGAGCCCTGTTCTGAGGGCTACCAGGTAGACCAGCCGCCGTCTTCCCGATGCTTCGAGCAACCGCTTTGTTTGCTCAAGGGTCAATGCCCGTCGCTTGTACCGTTTCTCGGTCTGGTTCGTCCGGGCTATGTTCTTTAGCGGATTGTCCACGAGTCGCCTTTGACGGACGCACCAGTTGAGGAAACCCCTTGTTGCTCCGATATACTCGTTCATCGTCTTGGGTGCGGCGTCCTGACGTTTCATCGTCGCCAGGAAGTTTACCATACTGTCCGGGGTGATTCTTCCAAGTGTAACCCATTCACAATCACCAATCATTCGACGGAGGCGAGCACCGTAGAGGTTGCAATGCTTTTCGGTTCGCCCTGCGCGCTCGAGGTCTTCAAGGTAGGCTTCCAGGTGGGAAACCGTCGATGCTGACAGGTGCCTGTCGTCTACCAACACCACGCCCGCCGCCGCATTCATCGCCTGGCGTTCCCTGCGAGCAGCTTCCTGTTCGGTCGCTGTCCGATCGGAGAAACCCTTTTCCCGGCGTTCGGTTCTATCTGGGAGCATGTAACGCATCCACCATCGGCGTTGCTCGCAGATCATCCGCGTACCGTCCAGCGTTAAAGCTCGGACGTGAGACCGTCCACGCTGGTCGATAAACTTGACGGCGGATCTACCGTTAAGCTTGCACCGCTTCGCCCCGCTCGGAATCTGTCGCGTGTACGTCGGTTTGAATACACTAGCCATTGCCGTCCTCTTGCTTCGCCGCTTCTTCACGGAAATACTCTAACACCACCTTGCGATGTCTAAGTGGGAACATGCTAAATAGCAAACAAAGCTCCTTCAGCATATCCTTTTCAGCTTGAGAATTAATCTCCACGACCGTCGCAAACGCATCCGCCAGTTCATCGTAACGTTCTCCGTCCAGACCCACCCCCTCAATAGGCATTACGCACCGCTGCAGTACGTCCAGGAACCTCTTGATCCCTTGCCACGTGGATTCTCCGCAAAGTTTCAGTGTTTCGCAGAGATCCCGTATCACCTCCACCTGGTCGATTCCGAGCCTTGGCAACTCGTAACCGATTTCTCTGATCCATTGTCGTCGCATGGACTCCGCAACTCCTGCTTGCCCATTAGTACCCTTTTCCGTCTGCTTCTTTTTTGCTACATTACGCATGGTCGATCTCCTCTTGTGAGATTGGCCCACGCCCCCGGCGTCTTTCACACGTGCGGGGGCACTTCTATGGCGGTTACTACGATTCGCCGCCCCGGTCTTTAAAAGACAATCGCAGTACATCTTTGCTCGCCCTCCAGCGTAGTTTTCAAGATAGCCATCCCCCAAGATGAAGAAACCGCCGCACCCAAGGCTGAGACGTGACAAACCCGAAGGAATGGACACACCCTGAGCAACGGCGGATTTTTGCATACTTGAATGTTCAGAGTTTATCATCGTCTCAATAGTCATTTTCGCCTGTCGAATCGTCCTGTCAAGGGTGTTTTGGAATTAATTTAGCCCGGGATCTTCAATTAGTTTCTGAATACCCTCAGCCATTTGACGCAAGATTTCGTTTCTCTCTTCATCGCGGGTTCTGGTGGGGTCTGGCGCGATCGCACTATTCCGCATCGACGATATTGGGATACGATCAATGTCGATTTGGTGGAATTGCCCTCGCCCTTCAAAACGGTCAAGACTGAAGCTACTCAAGTCCTTTCTTCGTCTCGCCAACGCTTCCAGTGCCGTGCTCTTGCTGAGTAACCCGGCGGCGACTGACCGCTGGAGCTTCGCACCGTATTCCCTCAGCATGTCGCCCGATGTTTTCATCATCTCGCGGACCTGATCTGCGAAGTCCCCAAGTACATTTAGTTTTGTCAGTGATTTGATTTCTCTGACCAGCGGGAAAATATTTTTCGCGATCTGCTCCAGGGGCACGCCCGATTCGTAGAGCTTCCGCATCATCAACCCTTCGTTGCTGATTCCCTGGAGTCTCAGTATTTGTTCGGACAGTTTCCCGATCTCCCTTGTAACGGGATCGATTGCGATACTCGCCTTTTCAATCGCGACCTCCACCTTACCCAAGGCATTCGCGGCTTGTGTGAGAGGTTGCACCATACCCCGCGTTGCACCAGTCAGCACGACCGCATTCTTTGCCGCAAGTTCGGCCTCCTTTCGGATCCGCGCGAAAGTCTTTTGGACCTTATCACCCCAGGAAGCACCCGCCCAAAGTTTCTCCAAGTCACCCCAAGCCTGTTCGGTTGCTTCCTTAGTTGCTTGGGTGGCTCCGCGAATCAGGAACAATGGTCCCGGTGTCCGTTGCCCCAAGAGTTGATTGAATCTGTCGGCGACTTCCTCCAACAAGGCAAACGGCGCCAAGAGAGAAGATGCAATCGCATTGGTGCTCAGTTCGATTGTATGAAAAACGTACGCCAGACCTTTGCCCATGTCCACAACCGCCGCCATACTTGACGCGACGGACTCAAAGGCATTAGTAACCCTTTTTCCCATGCCCTCACCCTCACTTGCCATGCGAACAAGTTCGTTCGTCGCCACTGTAATGAATGGAGACAGTTCTATCGTTAGAGTCTGCGCCATGCCCGATATGATGCCCTTCGCGCGTGTAAGGGCGTCGTTCGCAGCCTCGACCTTCGCAGCGTCTATGCGTGAGAAGGTCATACCCAACCTGTCTGCCTCCGCGCCGAGTTGACTGATACCGCCCCGACCCTGATTGAGTATATTAAGCAGCTTGATTCCCTGTCGTCCGAAGAGAAAGTAGGCTGCAGCGGCCTTGTCGGATTGGTTCGCAAGCTTGCTTATCTGATCGGCGGTTGCCTTGAACGCTTCTGCGGGTCTCGCCTTTACGAGGTCATTCGCATTCAATCCCAACATCTTCAGACCGCGAATAGCTTCCCCGCTTCCGGCGCGTACCTCACCAAGGCGGCGGACGAATATCTCCAGTGACTTTTCAAGCGTTTCCTGCGAAGCGCCCATGATGCTCGCCGCGTGCGAAAATCGCTTGAGGTCTTCGGTCGCCATGCCCAGGCGATCGGAGAGTTTCGCCGTGGAGTCTATCGCCTCACGGTTTCGCTTGACCATGTACACCATAGCACCGCCGCCAATAGCAGTAAGGGCACTTCCGAACATCGCCAGTCGTTTCGCGGCGTGAGCTGCGGTTGACGAGAATGTTTTGACGTGCCTGCTGCTTCGTTTCATATTGCGATCAAACATTTTGGTTTTCGCCCGAAGCAATATATTCAAGGCCGCTATCGTTGCCATGATTTCAACTCCAATTACAGTTTCAAACTGTCGAAATTAGCGATTGGGTATTCGCGTCTCACCGTGCCGTTGGCCGGCGTTACGTCGTTAGGCTTACGTCCGGTGCTATCGCGATAAATCCCTTCTTCGCTCCAGGTGAAGGGGTCATATTCAAACTCGTACACTACGTCATACGTCTTTCCCCCGTCCCGGCTGCTTCCTGCAATGCCCATACACATCCAGGTCCGGGGGGCACAGTCCTTATCCAAACTCCACGTTCCTGAATTGACCGAGCCTGTATATTCCAGTGACTTCTTGCCTGGCGATCCTTCCTCACGACGGGAATATCGAATCGTTGTGTGTGGTTCAAAAACAGATAACGTTACGGCGAAATTCTCCGCCGCCCCGCCCGTAGGTGTGTAGGTTCCCAGAATGGTATTCCCATCAATGTCCAGGCTCGTTTCTTTTTGCCGTATCGAAGACCCTACGATTATCTCAGCATAATCAGGGGAGTCCGGTTCGGCCCGGCGTTCGTAAACAATGCGAAGGTCCACCACGCCCTTAGTTGTCAATTTGGGTATGAACCTGACAACAAACATTCCTGCCATCGTCGGGTGTTCTGAACCAAAATCGGGCAGTCCGTAGACAAACATCGCGGTTCGGAGTTGATCCGGACCCGATCCCGTCAAGCCTGTAACGCGAGCAATACGCTCGATCATAAACCAACCTTTTTCGTCGCGTTCACCGCGAGGATTGCCGTGAATAAAATCCATATGCATTGTCGCCATGATGTTCTCCAGTTACTTCACTCGTTTTACGATCCATGCCGCCCGCCCCGTTCCGTAGCACGTGACGGGCGACACGAATCTAGGAGAAAAAACAGACTTTACTTGAACGCCGGTGGTTACTTATTACCCGCCACTCCCGGTAGGCGGTGAACTTCAAGTTTGTTCTACGCCGTACCCTCAGCAGGTGCGGCGTGTAGTTCAAAGGCTGCAACGTCTGAACCCTGCGTTACCGGGATCTGGTGCGGGTCTCGCAGTACCGCGACAACGCCGTCGATAACACCGGCTGCGGTCACAGTAGTGACAACGGCCCTGACATACCGCTCTCGTGGACGGTACAGCTCCACCGCCAGCATTTTGTTGTCGTCGGTGTCTGTCAAGACAACGGACGTACCAGTCAGGTCCGCCATGTCGCTAGCATCGGATTCCGCGCCCTGTTGGATCTTCATGGTTACGGTCCCCGTTACGGCAACCGTGCCGATAAGCGCTATGATCGTCACGCTGTCGAATCCACGTGTGTCCAGAACGTCGGAATTGTTTGCACCTATGCCGGACGCTACGCCGTTCATAATCCGCTCAAGCTGCTCGTTTTCTTTGAATGATCTCATGTTGAAAGCTCCTATGTAGAAACCTGAGTAAGAACCCAGTGCTAACGTTATGTCAGCCAGCCGGACAAGACTCCGGTGATGACCTCGAAATGCTCAGGACGCATAACGGCAATGTCCGCACGCACCGCGCCGTAAATCCATGCTTGGTACTTTTTGGCCGCAGAGGCTTCCTTGGTAACGCCGATTTTGAAAGGCGTGCGAATGCCTACAATCATGTTGCGGAAGTCGCCACTGACGACAATGGATTCGTCCGACCCTGCTCCAAGATTGTCCGGAATCTGCTTCGATACCAAGCGCTGGTCCGGCATCCATTTTGGAACTTCCAGATACTTACCGTCGCCATCTTTCAGCTTGCGGAGGTAGTTGGCGCTTCGTGGACTCCATGCGAACGTGCGGGATTCACCGTTGGCGTCCTCAATACGATAAATAGCGTCTGAGCAATCATCGAACGCGGTACCTGCAACGGCCGTCTGGGTAACGTCCGGGTTGTAATAGAGGCCTTGGGGTTCCTCACCGGTGCCACTGCCCATGATCGTAGCCCGGTCCAGTTCCAACGCCGCTGCTTCGGCGAATGAATTACGAATCTGAGACTCAAGCAACCCGGCGTCCTGGAGAAGTTCCTGCGAAGTTTCCATCCAGAACATCAGGGTCCGCGCCTGAAGCTCGAACCCGTCGAATGTCATCGTCGTATCGGTCGCGTCGGCGTTTTCCGGCTTCCAGTTTCCGGCCGCATCGGTTGTCAGACGTGGAAGGATCAACTTCGGGCCTGGCATTTCGATTGTTGCAGCACCGGCTTTGAAGGCGAGCGCCTTGTTTCTCGCCCGATCCCATATGTCACGGGACACATGGACGGGAACCGTCACGCTACCGCTGGCGTCTAACTCACTGCCCAGGGCGCGACGTTCCAACGCCGCTCCGCTCCATTCACCCGCGATGATACCACGGAGGTACTTACCCAGGCTGAACGCCTGCATGTCACGATCTTCGCACGGATAGACTTCAGAGAGCCTTTCGTCGTGCCGAACAAACCGCAGCTCGTCGGGGTTGACCGTCGCTGTTGACTCATCGCCCCTGTCGGCACGCTCAAGACGTGCCTGGCGGCCAGAACCCGCCGCCAAGACAATGTCGAGGTTATTATCTCGAAGTTCCTCGATCGTGAGCCCCTGCTCGCGGGCATCGGACAATAACGCTTCAAACTGCCGGTCTTCTTCACTGCGTAAGCCCCGCTTTTCGGAATCGGCCTTGTCCAGAATTGCACGTGCTTGCTTGAGAAGCTTATGCCTCTCTCTTGCCAATTCACTTGGTGTTGGTTTCATATTCAGTTCCCTTCATAATGGCTTTTACTTTTTCGTCTTCATTGCCGCCTACCGAGCAAAGGCTGCGATAATCGGCTTGCCACATACCGGACCATCCGATATGCAGCGGACGCAACAACAAGCAAGCGACGGCTTACTTCTGTCCACCCCGCCGGCGTCCTGACCGAAAGCGACGGCTTACGGTTGGTTTCGCCAGCCGTCCACGGGCTGCGCGGGTGATTTCTCGTGCTTCGCGTCTGCCGGTTGAACCGGTATCTGCAACGACGGTTGCAGTACCGTTGATCCTCGCGAAAAGGCATGAATTCTTTGCCGCATGATGGGCAGACCCGCAGGCTTAGCGGGTGCCGCCTGTGATAGCTTGCAAGACTCCGACAAGTATCGTTGCAATAACGACGATCGGGACCGCGACGCCCATGAGAGACGACGGGTTTCCCGCAATATTCGCAGTCGCAGACCCGTTCGGCCGCATTGGTCGCGGATTCGTCTATTGTCGCCGCATTAAGCCCTTGATTCATAACATGTTACCTTAGTAAATGGGCAATATGACCTATACCCTTCTTGTCGCATGTGTATGTCATAACTATAATTCATATCAGGTGTTATCTCTTGATTTCCCTGTATTTCTTAACAAACCCTCAAAACCCGTGAAAAACCTTGCGTGCTTGCACCACGGTCTAGAAGACGCACCCCTCCAGAGATTTGCACCCCCTACCCCCCGGCGCGGCGTTGTTAGCGTTGCCCAACTCATATCGTTCGCCCCTTCATCGCTTGCTTCCAACGGACAGCATCAACGTCCGGGCGAGACTCCATGTGTCGCCCCATCACGAAGCACCAGACCGCACCACGGGACCGCTTAGGTGTGAAGCGTTTCTTCTGTATCTTGCTCGCCTGTTTCATCGCCAGGGTGTGCAAGGCCCGTATACTCTCGGCGTTCAGGTCCAGGCTTAGCACCGCTTCCCATACCGACGCGAACGCCCCAATCTCGCGGGCTCGGAATTCGTCGGGCCCAGTGTTCGAATGTCCCGGCAGCCCGGCGGCGTGTCTCGCCGCTGCTGCTATCGCTGCACGGTCCGGGTAGATCGTTTCACAAACCGCAGTCGCCACTATCTCGGCGTCGGGTCCGGCGCGTGCAGTAAAATCCGCCCCGCCCGGGTTACTTTCGTGGGCTTTGATTTCGCCCGGGCTGGGGTCGGCAATGGTCGGCATGTCGGCAGTCGGCAAAGGGGTGGTGGTCGGGGACCGGGTGGGTTCGGTGTCAGCGTGCCCGTCCGCGTCCCTGAGTTCGATGTCAACGCTCCCGTCCGGGTTCTCGGTCACTGTCACCGTTTCCGTTTCCGAGCCCCCAGGAGCTTCAGTAGCGCCTTGAGCCGAAGCCGTTTCTTGTTCGGGTTCAAGTTCGCCGTTGCCGTTAACGTTACTGTTCCTGTTCCTGTTCCTGTTAACGTCCCCCAGCGGCGGTCCGGCCAATGGCCGGTCACTTTCCGGCGGTTTTCCGGAAAACGGCCGGCCTGCGGCCGGCAAATTAAGCGCTGGTTTATCAGCCCGGACAGCAGCAAGGAAGTCTGGCGGGGCAATCCGTTCCATCAGTTTGACTCGCTCCAATGTCCGCAACGCATTCTTAACAAAGGATATATCACCGCACCCTAACCTCTGTGCAATGACCGCAACCGATGCGGGGGAATAATCCCCATTGACGAACCATCCGCGAATTGCTGCATTCTGTGCGGCAGAATAGCAAAGTAACTCGGTATACAACCCCACCACTGCGTAGCCATTTTTGGCCGCTTTTGCGCAATCAACCTTCCGGCGATGCGATAATCCTTCATCCGTTCGGACCGCAGGAGTAATCAGTTTTGCGAAGGACAAAGGTGAGCTTCGCCCTTTACGCTTAGCTTCTTCGGGCTCGAATAGAGTTTCAAAATCCACCACATGCCAAGCTGTCAGCCGCTTTGCCATTAGCCAGCCCTCCCAAGCGTCCAGGTGGTAGCAGGGGGGCAGCCTGCTTCGATCCACTTAATGAACCTATCCCGGCGCCATCGTCGCCCACGTGCACCGCCTAAGCTGAGGTCCGCCTGGTAGAGTCTGCCCGACGCGAGCATTCGACGAATCTGGCGAACCGAGCAACGGAGTTCATGGGCAAGATCGCCCTGACTGAGAAGTGCGGGAGGATATGTTTCTAAGGAAACTTTCCTTTGAATTGTAACTTCGCTATCATCCATGATGGCAAGCCGGTTTCACGATTGTTTGCCAAGGTCCGGCCGGTGGTGCAACACCGACCGGGCCGCTTTATTTTTTGTTCTTAGCAGCTTTGACTTGCCTCTCCTGAGCAATCATCCGCTGCATTTCATCAGGAGAGGTCCACTTGTCCATGTCCGGTTCTGATACTTCCGCAATCGCATCTTTAAGGATATCGGGAAGCAAATCGTTCAACTCGTCAGCGGCCACCTCACGACATTCGAGAAAGACAATCTCGCTTTCCTCAAACACGACTACCGCAGGGTCAAAGCAGCGAGCTGTCCCCTGTATGATGTCGAAGAGATACGCCCGTTGGCGAGCATCGAACGTTTTAATATCGTTGTTGATACTCAGGGTAATACGCGACCTTTTGAGGCGTCTCGCCGTCTCGCGTCTGATCCCTTCTGAAACAATGTCACCGAGCCCATCGACCTCAGCAAATTTCTTCCCAGCAAGTGCGGCCTTCTTTTTTTCATACCCCGCGACGCGATACAAATCTGGCAGAATGTCCTTATCGATAACAAAAGCTCTTCTTTCGGTTTCCATGTCAATCTCCTATTCTGATTATCTAACACAATAAAAGTTTACTTTCTGTTCTCAATGCAACGCAAGCATAAAATTGAAAACTGGAAACATTTTTTTCATCCCCTAATTCTCTCTACCATCCCCCGGATTTTCGCCTTGATCTTCTCTGACAGATTCGGCCAGACACGCACAATGCGAGCAAGATCGGGATCGATAATGGAGATACCGGATATGGTTTTTGCCTCAGAATTGAACGTTTTCCGCGCTTTTTCGTCAATAGTCTTTCGTAAACCCTTGGAAACACAAGGGGCCTGTGCGGGTTCGATTCCCGCCGCCTCCATCCGCCTTCGCCAAGGCTTCGGCGAAGGCGGGCTTTCGCTCTACATGGAAAGATATGTGAGTGAAGCACGTCTACATCCTGCAAAGCCTGTCGACACCCACCCAGCAATATGTGGGTATTACCAGTGACCTGGATCGCCGTCTGTCCGAACACAATTCGGGGAAATCACCTTGCGCGAACAAGTACAAGCCCTGGCGGTGTCTCGTGACCATTCGGTTTACGAATGACAAGAAGGCCAAAGCCTTTGAGAGTTAGCTGAAATCCGGATCCGGCCGAGCCTTCGCAAAGAAGCATTT
>SDBV01014013.1_pt1 | contig 10146 bp, 7 predicted proteins | sample 2277081 | NCBI WGS metagenome assembly SDBV01 (sample SAMN10402039, study PRJNA504765) | marine sediment metagenome | isolation source: marine sediment core GS10_PC15, 223 cmbsf | place: Arctic Ocean: Southern Knipovich Ridge | collected 2010 | reverse complement strand
TACCGCTCATTACCACTTGGAACGTAATCATCAGGGCATAGGAAACAACCTCGTTTTTCCTCAACCCGCCAAGGAGAAAGGCAGCGAAGGACCAATAGAATGCCAAGAAAGGTTGGGTGGGCTACTAAAGTTCTATCACCGACGGGCTGCTTAGGCACGTCACTATTCTCAAACTTCCTCCTCAAGTCCACCATCTAACACCGCAGCGTCCAATCGACTATGCTGCACAAACCCTGTCCTCTTCCGAAGATGGAATAGGATTCCAGTTATGTCGATCCATCGCCACGCAACAATGCGGATGAATATTTTTACCCCACGGGGTCTGGCCTGAACCAAGTTAGGGGGAATTCTTCAATTTCTATTACATTTTCAGGCCCTTCTTCCGATATTGAACGATCGTTCAGCCTCATTGGGTCAATCATCCATACAATGGGCTGATCCTCCTTAAGGGTGAAGTAGAGAGCCAGTAAGGCATTCTCTGTCCAGTCGAGAAGTCGAGTAGGCAATCCGACATGCTGTGCTAAAAAGAGCCATTGATCAATATGACCTCGATCTGGAATTGCTTCTTTTCCGAAGGATGGAGCACGCATTCGGAACATCTGAAGTAGTGCATTTTCATTATGTTGGGAACCATCTGGCCTCGGTCGATAGAGGCTTGGTAGCAAAGGGGTATCACTAGCAGGTTCCCCTCTGAACCATACGTACCGAGGGGAGCCCCACTTCAGATAGACCTGTCGAATCCGTGTGATGAAACCACCTGCTGTTGATATCACGTAATGCCTCTCTATAAGCATTTGGTTTTTAGAGCACTTTAACAGCTTGCATCAGCGGCAGGGCGAAGCCCTGTCCGTTGCATGCCCTTGTTCTGAATTCCGGCATCATCGTCTTCTCCCATAGTCAGCGCCAGCTTTCTCAAGGACCTTCAGGCTCCGCCCATCCTTGTAGATCATCATACTCACACTGGACAGTTCTTAGTAGTGATGCCGTCTCGTATTCATTCCCAGACTGTGTGAAGCGATCTGCTTCCGAAATCAAATGAAGTCGCCGCTTTGCCCTGGAGCACACGACGTACAGAAGTTTCGATTCTCTGTCTACTGCTAGCTCTGCCGAACCGTTGATTATCACTTGCCAGTTGGGCAAATAGCCGCGCAGAAGACCGAAGGCGATCACCGTGTCATATTCCTCCCCCTTAACTCCATGGCAAGAGCTGATCACTACGCCGGAGGGATGCCTGAATAGCTTCCGGAAACTCGTTATCTCAGTTGTTGCCTCAGAGCCAATGTCTTCTATCCGGGACCGTGCCTTGCCAAAGAACAGGAGCTTTGAGTTGGTCAATGCGGTGTGGTTGTCCACCGCAATGGACAATTGCTCATTAAAGACAGCGAAGACATCTTCTAAGTATTCCAGCCCATCTTCCTTGTCAGACGTGATGGAATTGGCGAGTCGCAATAGAGGCCTGGGTTTCGCGTACAGTTCCGGTAGCGACAACCCATTGATGTCTGTCAGCTCTGTAATAACTTCGCGCGCCCATCTCAGGCGTGTTCTGTACATCGAGGGGGTAGGAGTTGTCAGAAAGAGGCGGGCAGTCTTGAACCAGATGTTCTCACGCTGACAATGCAACGGGGACAATCCAGGTGCATCGAAATCGACATCGGGTAGAAGCTGTACCAGTGAACGTCCAATAGAACGAACATGCCACCATTGTGGAGCCAGAACACATATCTCATCAGGTGTTACCCCTGCGTCGAGTGATGATTTTATCAGGGCTGATATTGTAGTAGGTAGACCATCTTTGCCGATGGTGCGATTGTAAAAGGTGAGAAGTCCGTGTTCTTCAGCGTGGTCTGTCAATGATTCTATTTCGGGAGCGTTTGGGCGGAACTGCCTATAGAAATCGATTATCCTCTGGGTCGATCTGTAGTTTCCCGACAGCCTCGTGTGAGCTATAGACTCCAGTCCAAATTCTTCAGCGATATCCTCAGGCTCCTTCGTGACAGCACCAAGGGACTCATAGATGGCCTGGTCCTGATCGCCGACGAGAAATATGGTTGGAGGAGTATTTGTCGATTTGAAGATCGTGGAAAGTATGCCATATTGCAAGTTCTGCGTATCTTGTATTTCGTCAACGCACACCAACCTAATGATCTGCGACAGTGTGGCGGGTATTTCATTGACCTGCTGTAACAGCTCGTAGGCATAGTGCAGAATATCGTCATAGTCCAACAGCTTGGCCTCTTCAAGACGTGTCTGATATGAATGGAAGATGGTGGCTGCAATATCTGTGTTGGCTACGTTCCCGTGTCGGTCTCGAGCTGTGTTGACGTCAAAGTGATAGGGTTGCCCGTGGGCCGCTCTGAACTCGGAGATGACTTTCTGGCTGAAATACTCATCAGCAACGGAAAAGCCTTTCTGGATGCGTGGAATGTAAGGGGCGTATGGACGCAAGATCCACTCAAGGGCAAAAGCGTGTATCGTGCCTGCCCAAAGTTGCTCATGGGCAATATCCGCCTGATCAAGGCGAGTTTGGATTTCATCCGTTGCCCGGTTCGTGTAGGTCAGCGCAACCACCCTTTCCTTCGAGGATTCGAGTTCCTGGAGTCCTCTGATCACACGACAGGTGAGCACATGTGTCTTCCCGCTGCCAGGACATGCCGTTATCATGACGTGCCCATCTTGATCAACTGCGGCTTGTTGCTGTTCGTTTAGCGAAATCACGCGTTGCCGTACTCCTCTATGTAAGCTAGCAGTTCAGTTAGGCCATCATCTGGCGCAGCCTCCCGATATTTAGCTATGAAAGCCTCTGGTGCCATGGCCCCGAGTGCTTCCACAGATCCGAGTGCACCCATGATATCTTCCCCTAGAGTCTCGCTTTTCATCCTGAAGAGACCCATGTGCTTCAAGGCATCAGCTCTGATATCAGGCGCAGCGAATGCTATGGCACGGAGGATATATGAGGGCATAACTGTGTCGGCATGTAGGGCTTCTGTAAGCAGTAACGAAAACCAGCCTTTCCCAACCTTGTCGGCTAGCTTGAACACCTGTCTGCCATAGTCCTCAATACTGTCGGAGTCTAGAGCCTGCTTCACTTTATTTCGCTTTGCGTCCTGGGAATAGATCTTATCGACTGTATCTTTTACCTCTCGCACGTTGTTTGTTCCTGTGAAATCCACCTCAAAAGTGTGGTCTGCGTAGAATGCTTCAATCCATTGATTCCCCTCAACCAAAGCACTGAGTGACTCTTGCCGTCTTGCTCCCACCTTCTGTGCTGCTCGCGCATGCTTCTGCTCGTCATCATCCTCGTCTTCCTCATCAGGAAGATCAATGAAGGCTTCATCAAGATCTGTCACAATTGAGCAGCGCCGCCTGATTCGATCATCGTGGAAGAGGATCGCGATATGTTGAAAGAAAGCGCAGTCCATGCTGATAACACTGATACCCAGCTCATCAGGACTTAGTCCGAGAGTAGCTTTCATCATTGCCGGTATCATGACCAGCTCCGCTTCGCCTTCTACGAGAATCACCCCTTTTGCGAAGAGGAGAGTTGACCGGACGGCATCCAGGTAACGTTCAACACGCCCTTCTATCTTGTTGCCCAATCCCCGTGCAGGTTGATAGACCTCCGCCTGATTGCTTCTGCGGGCGAGGACATTGATCGATCCTATCTTTGCAGCAGACGAAATGTGTGTTGAATGCGTCGAAACTATTAGCTGCGTTTTCTTGCTGGATTGTTTCTCAAATAGCGTCTTCTGAATGTGAGTATGGATGTGTGCTTCAGGTTCTTCAATCAGGAGGAAATGTGCAACTCTATCAGAGGAAAGCTTGAGTTCGTACTCAAGCATTTTGAGAGCGAGGTAGATTAAGTTGGCGCCACCCAAGCTCTGCTCAGACAGTTCTTCTCGATAGCTAGCTCCTGGGGTCTCCCCGATAGTGACCGAAAGTTTTTGAAGAAGCTTTTCCAGGCGGTCAGGTAATGCTGACTCTATGCTGACAGAGGGGGAATAGGTGTGGCCCACCGTTGATTGGAGTGTATTCTGAATTCCTGTGGCAATCCTTTTGACCTCTGGGAGAGCAGAGATGTCGGAATTGAGCTGTGCAACTGCCGCAGTTATCCGTTCGGCAGCTTCTACCTGTATCGTGGATTCTGCGCCCCGGAGCAGTGCCAGCAAGGGGTTGGTGCGGTAGCCTCGCAGGTCTGACACAACGTCACGTAATGCTTTGGCGAATGTACAAGAGAACTCATTGTGGATAGCTGACATCCGCACCCCGATCTGCGCCTGGTCTTCATCATTTGGATCGGGGAAAGCACATTGCTCAAAATCTCCAACGACTCCCTTGTACACCTCCTCATCAAGGAAATCCGCTTGTGCTCTGCCTGTCAGAAGGGGTTCGTAGTCCTCAATTGTTAGCCCAGCCAAGTACTGCGCGACTACCTCTTTGGTTGCTTCTTCACTTGTGAGTTCGTGAAGTCGGTTGCGCACCTCAAGCTTAGGGCGGAAGTAGAGAGTGTAGGTTCCCTTTTCTGATCCATCCATATGCCCTATCTCGTGTTTGAGTAATTGACAACCCTCAGAGGGGTCCAGTTCCTCAAAGTCAATGGCTATTATGATCCAATGTCCATGCCAGTTTCCCAATGCGCGGCAGAAGTCCGTGTCACGCAGGTAGGTGGCATTCCGAGGCAAGTAGTCGTCGAGCAGTAATCTCAGAGCATAGAGAGCGTTGGTCTTGCCTGACCCATTCTCACCAATCAGAGTGTTCACCCCTTTGCGGAATCCCATCCGTGATCGCATGAAGTTCCGGAAATGTCTTATTCGAAGTTCTGATATATGCATGGGAGCATACCCTCCAATGAACTACTTAATCTTTCGTCGCTTAATGCTGATATCTGGCTTTCTCTGGGAGAATCCGCATTCCAGATCATATTTCGCCGGTCTTATAAGATGTTTTTCAATAGTATTTCCATATTCAGAACGGGGCAAATCAGCCGCCGAGGAACGATGTCGGCTGAATTTGCTTGGTTATAACTTTCCCCTTTCTTCCGAAAATTTAAAATCTTTTTCCTTCATGTATTTCTTCCAAAGGTTCTTCAAGAATTCGGCCTTATCTTCCAATGCAATCCTGAAACGTCACAGCGCAAGTATTATAGTACGCAGCGATATCAAATCTCAACAGGACATTGAGTAATTCCAACCCTCCCTCAACATTTCGATCATCTCAGAGAACCAGACTCTTTGTGCATCACCTGATGTCGTTTCAATCCTCTATTGTTTTTTAGTTATAACTCTATGCTCAGCGGCAGTAAAAAGCAAATAGAAGAGGTGCAAATAGCGTCACTTTTTGATGTCCGCTGGAACTATTAAGTGTTTATCGCTCTGAGTCAACATTAAACCATGGCCTCCATGTTCCAATGAGCCGATCTTCTGTAAAAAACCTTTCTGCAATTGCATTTTCTGAAAAGTTTATTTTATAAGAAAACCCAACCTTTTCAAATATAATATCCAACGGATTCTGTTGCTCTTTGAATATATGCTCGATCCCGTAACGCAGCTGACATGACGTTGTTTTGGGTTTTTGTTTTTCATTTGTTACCGGGATTTCATGAAGCCTCCCTCTACATTTACGTTTAATATGCATTGAAAACCTCCTTTTAATATTGGTAGACTTTCCGACATATAAACATGGATATTCAATTTCTGGTGGCCACCAATCGATGAATTCGACATCTACAGGTTGTCCAGCTGGGCCTTTAAATACGATATGCCTATTAGCATTAAGTAGCTCTTTTAGATCCCCGGTCCACCAGAATGCATAAACACCAGGCTTTTCTGGAATATCAATACGTTGACCTTGAAAAATATCTTCCACGTTTCTAATTGATGCAATTTTATGCACTTTCTTCCTCCTTCTACGCTTAACAATGAGCTTATTCACGGGAAACACACCGGCGGTTTCCAACCGATTCTCTAGCGACTTGTTAGCACAATCGTTTTATATTATTCCCATTTTGAAACCATTCAATACTGTCATTTCCTAATTTTTCAGCAACTCCCAAATATACAAGGACTCCAAATGAATAGTTCAAAGTGTTATCATAGTCTCGAGAGGTATACCTTCTAAGTTTTTCAATGTCATAATCACAATCTATTCTACTGGATGACTTTTTCAGCTCAATAATTAAAAGGTTATAATTATTTAAACCCCTTTTATGAACTATGATATTTGGAAACACATTGCGATAAACAGTTTCAGCGTCTTTTTCATCTTTACTCAGAAGACCATATCGAGCCGCAATATCCTTCAGTAGGACTATATACTTCTTCCTACCCTCTATTTCGACATTCCTGTTATGTTCACAGTCAACATCGTAACTAGGAAAAAGAAGTGATAAATATTGTGCAAACTTATGAGCTATAGACCTCTCACTGACGCTGTGCTGAAGTAAAAAGCTGTCATTGGTCTTAAGTATGTTTAACGCAATTTTTAATTTATTTTCTACTTCATTAAAATCCATAATTTTTTACAAATAAATGTTAACATCCTGCCGGTAACCTGCGAGCGAAGCGAGTCAGGTTCACCGGCTTGTTAGGCACGAAAACATACCATCTTTGCCATACCTACAACCCCTTCAACGATGTCACGATTAGAGCCGTACGTGCCTTCGAGAACTCCTCGAAGAAATCAAATCCGAGATTGGTGAGATCGGGGATTAAGTGTCTTTTACAGAATGTAGCATCTCGGGTCTGAATCCACTTGTCAAAAGGTGTGGCGTTTTTCGAAAAGTTCTCTGAGTCAGTGAGCAACTGAAGGTTGGCAAGGATGTTGTACTTCGACATGTAGGCCTGAATCTTAGCCTCTTCGTAACCTCGCTTTTTCAAAGCCCGCAAATTGAAATCAGACTTGGGGAAGATATGGTCCTCGTGGAAAACTGCATCTTTCCAATCACGATCGGGATATAGCAATGACAAGACCAGATTTGTGTATCGGCCTTGGTGGCCATATCCCAGGATGCGGTCGATTTCCGCCTCATCGAGTCGTGGCTCAATTCCGAGCGATTTATAGAGGAGATCAGCTGGGAAAGTCGTCGTCGGACCACAAGTTTTCAACAATTCCCGCAACCGGGTTAACGTAGTATCAGACGAACCGCCGAATGCGTTCTTGAGAGTTGAGAAGATGAACCACTTGCGGATAGCAACTTGGGCATCGGCGTCTTCGGCCTTAGAGGACGTATCGAATGACGAATTACCACGTTTCATGATGTAGAAAGCGATCGGTAGCAATGCCAAGGGAGCCACGACGTTCTTGGAGTTAAAACCAAAACGGGAGATAAGACGCACTGTTGCTGACAGAAAGTCCTTGATCTTCCCCCAATTCCCTTCGATAGTGCGAAGGTTCTTCCTCGTGAAGTTCTTGACTTTGTATTGGATGGGCAGGTTCTCGCTGAGGTACAGACATGCTTTCAGCACGAAGTCCTTACCAAAACCGTATCCATTGCCGATCTCGCTGAGTGAATCAGTGAAGTCGTGGATTTCGCTGCGTGCATCCAGCGTCTCCCACTTCGCAGTTGCGGTTGCGAGCAAAAGGTCAGAGTATTCAAGGGGCTGTCCCGCCGAATTCGCTCGCACGAAGACCTGCAATACCTTTTCGTAATCCTGCGAATTCTCCTGGTAGTAGTTTCCGACGAGCGTCGTATGGATGCGGTTGTGCAAACGCCCGATCAACTTGTTGGAATTCTCCCTCTGGTTTTCCGGTAACGCCGCCAGTCGCGGCTTCATATCCAACTTCGCATCCTCAGCGTCCTCGAAGTCCAGAATCCGTCCCACCAAGTACCAAAGCTGCGGCTTTTCGCCGTTCGGATTGGCACTTTCTCGAAATGCGAAGCCGTATGTCAGTTCTTCAGGATTGTCCTCATTGGGCACAGCTGGCTTCAACAGATTCAGGTAGAGACGTGTCTCTCGCCAACGATAGTAGAAGTAACGGTATTTCCCCCGAAGGCCGATGAGGAGCGAAGTAATTCGCTGTTGGCCATCCAAGACGAGCTTGATGTCTCTCATGATTCCGGCCATGTTCGCAGACGGATTGTGAGGTGACTCTTCGTCGAAATCTCGAATGAACTCGTAGACAGGCCAATCGTCCTTGTTCTTTTGCTCCAGTAGCCAAAAGAGAAACGAGCCAATGGGAAAGTCAGCCATGATCGAGTCAAAAAGCCGTTCAATACGATCCGTGCCCCATACCAACTCTCGTTGTATAGCCGGGAGATAGATGTCACGATTGACTTGCCGGATTATGTCGCTGACTCGAATTGGGATGTATTCCATTCTGCCTCTCTCATATGTGTGCGACTAACGCTGGGCATCAGACGCGGTTGTCAGCGGGGGCGACGTAGGAGCTTACGTTGTAAGCCGTCATGCCTTTGTTAGACGGTCCTTCGTGCTTCTTGGATAATGCCAAACTCCTTTGCATAAAGCCTGCGGAGCCGCTCTGCAGCCTCCTCACGCCTCGTTTTGTCCTGAGTCAGTTCAGCGATCTGCTGATCAAGGGCCTCCTTAACTTCCCTCAGAAGCCAGGTGGGATTGATGCAAAGCCTTCCGCTAGCGAGGCGGACTGTCTGCGACCAGCTGAATGAGAACTCGCCCGCATTCTTAATGCGTGCTTCGTGCGTCAGACCGTTCCGGAACTCGTCGTAAAGCCGCATCGCGAGATCGCCCGAGTGAAAGCTTTGTAGCTTGTTACGTGCAAACCAGCGAAAATCGGACCCGACACTCCGGTCGGCGAGTGCCTCAGCGAAATGGTGTAGACCGGCCATGAAGTCTATCGTCGTTACAAGCAGAAGGCCAGCCGCAAATGCATATCCGCCCTCAATACAGAGCTGCGCTGGAACAAGGTAGAACCCGTTGATACGTGCACGGTATTGCTCTGCGAGGCCCGACCCAACAAGGTCAACCTCTCCAAATCGAACTCCTGGAGCAAAAAATAAATCGTCACCTTCTCGCATAACTACTCCATGGCTGTCAACGATTATGTAAACTGCAAATATGAAGTATATCACCGTAAAAAACTTCATTATTGCAAAATGTTATTAAACCAAATATGATGCTATACTCCAAATAAGCAGTATAATAGCCAAAATTGGGTTACAAAATTACTCGTATATTACATTTTTTACTTCAAAAGTGCAAGGATATTGATACACTATAACTACAATTTCGTTGTTTAAATAATAGCAATTGAGCTTTTAGTACCTTAATGATAATTTTCTTGCTTTTTTTGCAATAAAATTCTTTTAACAAAGAAGGCGGGTTGTCCGTATTAGTAGAGTATTATGAATAAATAAAACCCAAATTATTGGATCAACTTCAGTAATATCTACGTCTCAAACATTATTTTCTAAAAACCAGAGCAATCGTATGTTCAATGGGTTCGCCGGTTTTAAGGAGAAACCTTTTATGCACTTATTGAGAATAGCCATATTTTACAGATATATTCCGTGAAGGCCAAGCCGGTTATCCTGTTGGAAACCTCCTATTTCCAACAGACAAGGCAGAAAGGAGAAGTTAACAGCGCCCAGGGACGGGCGCTGTTTTGTACCTAATAAGCCCCCCCCCCCCCCAAATCACGAAAGGGCTTTGCCGGAAAAGAAGCCTCTCTATGGATAAATGCAAATTATAGATTTCTTTTTTAAAACAAAACCGAAAAGGCCAGTTTCCGATCTCTTCGGTGATTATCAACGTATAATTATTTTTTCTACCTTACTACAGACCATCATCATCTCTTTCAATAAAAGTTATTTTAAACCTTTTTCTGATTTTATATCATTTTTTTTGAATTATGAAAGTAATTATCAAAATGAGTCAAGTTTCATTTGAAAGGATATTTCTCTTGTGGATGGTATAAACTGTGCAATTTATTTAATTCACTGATCTCAACATGCAAATATTTTTAAGTCGTTCATCAATGAGGCGCACCCTAAAAGCTGTGCAATAAACATGATACATACTTTGTTTCTCCACAAATAAGGCGCTGTCTTGCTTTTCTAAATAGAGGCCGATATAATATGAAGCATACTGTGTCGACTAAAATAAACGAAGGAATTGTAGATCAGAATGTGCCTTCAACGAACCGGATGAAACTATCCGGCAAGGGGGCCGGAGA
>SDBV01014012.1_pt1 | contig 10146 bp, 12 predicted proteins | sample 2277081 | NCBI WGS metagenome assembly SDBV01 (sample SAMN10402039, study PRJNA504765) | marine sediment metagenome | isolation source: marine sediment core GS10_PC15, 223 cmbsf | place: Arctic Ocean: Southern Knipovich Ridge | collected 2010 | reverse complement strand
ACCAAGAAGGGATACTGGAACACCTACCGGGCAGGACACTTGAAGAAACCTTGGAGATGAGGATAATGGGCGTCCTCAGCGAGGCGAGGGATAAGACAGGACAAATAGCAAGCGAGTATTTGACAAAAGAAGCAACACGGATAGGATCAGACAACAACGCCGTTTTAATGGCCACCATCGGCGCCAGAGGAAGCATACTAAACCTTACTCAAATGGCGGCATGCATAGGCCAGCAAGCTGTAAGGGGCGAGCGGATAACAAGAGGCTACATGGACAGGACTCTCCCACATTTTCAGAGAGGAGATCTGGGCGCAAGAGCCAAGGGGTTTGTAAAAGCGAGCTACAAAAAAGGCCAAGACCCCCTGGAATACTTCTTCCACGCCATGGGCGGTAGAGAAGGACTGGTGGATACAGCCGTCAGAACATCTCAATCCGGATACATGCAGAGAAGACTGATCAACGCATTACAAGACCTCAAAGTAGAATATGATAATACCGTAAGAGACACCAGAGGAGTCATAGTAGAGGCCACTTACGGAGAAGACGGAGCTGACCCCTCAAGGACAGACTGGGGCACCGTTGTAGATGTTAAAAAAGTTATCGATAAAGTCATCGAGGGCAGATCAGCATGAAATTTTTAAAGACTAAAGAAATCCTGAAGACACTAACCGGTGTCAAAGACGATTTTCCTGAGAGCATCTATCTTGAGTTAATCGAGAACCTCAAAAACAGGGAGGTCACGAAAAATGAGCTGACACAGATACTGGACGAGGTCAAAAGAAGATTTGAGTACTCTCTGATGGAGCCGGGTGAGGCAGTGGGGATAATTGCGGCTCAAAGCATGGGCGAACCCTCCACACAGATGACTATGAGAACCTTCCACTACGCGGGTGTGGCTGAGCTTAACGTTACACTTGGCCTGCCCAGAATCATGGAGATCGTCGATGCAAGGAAAAAACCATCAACACCCATGATGACCCTGTATCTAGAGGAAGAATACGCAAAGGATATTGATAAGGCCAAGGAAGTCGCTGCAAAAATAGAGACAACTGCGATTGGGGACATAGTATCTAAGATAGAGACAGACCTGATAGAATCACAAGTCATCCTGTTCCTAGACAAGCCTGAGCTTAAAAAGCGTGAAATTGACGCTGCCAAGATCGTTGAGGTCCTGAACAAAGCCAAGATAAAGGTTGAAGCGTTTGAAAACAAGAAGATCATAATAACAGTTAAAAACCCCACCATGAAAAGCCTTCGAAAGATCGCGAACAAGGCAAAAGATCTTCACCTGAAAGGGGTAAAGGATGTCACAAAGGCCGTGATGAGAAGAGAAGAAGAGGGATACGTAATATATACAGAGGGATCAAACCTAAAAGAAGCGATGAAGATCGACGGCATTGATAAAACAAGATCAAAGACAAACCATATCCTAGAGATCGAGTCGGTCTTGGGAATTGAGGCGGCAAGAAACTCGATAATAAACGAGATCTTAGACACCCTGAGTGAACAGGGCTTGAGGGTTGATATAAGACACATCATGTTGGTTGCAGATATCATGACCGTTGACGGCTCGGTAAAATCCATAGGCAGACACGGTGTCTCCGGCGAGAAAGCATCCGTCTTAGCCAGAGCAGCCTTTGAGATCACAGTAGACCACCTACTCAAGGCAGGCATAAAAGGCGAGTTTGAGCAATTGGACGGAATAGTAGAAAACGTGATAGTCGGCCAACCAGTCAAACTAGGAACCGGCATGGTTGACCTAATAATGAAAAGGGAGGATTAAAAGTGAACATAGAAAGAGCAATAAGAAAAGTGGTTGACACCGGTGAAGTCATCCTAGGTGCCAAGGAGTCAATAGCATCGGTAATGGATAAAAAAGCAAGGCTAGTCTTGGTCGCAGAAAACTGTCCAAAAGATCTAAAAGACGACCTGGACCATTATGCCAACATTTCAAACATATACGTTTATAACTTTCCCGGATCGAGCATGGAAATGGGAGCTGTCTGCGGAAAACCCTACGTTACCTCCATGTTATCCGTTATAGAAGTGGGCGACTCTGACATACTCGAGCTTAAGAGGAGAAAATAATGGGGATTAAGCTAACCGCTGATGAGCTGGGATACATATCAGTCTTTGAAAGAATGACAGGCGCCTTAGTTAAGGATTGCATCATAAAAAACGAAGAGAACAAAATTATTTTTGTTGTTAAAGAGGGAGATATGGGTCTGGCTATCGGAAAAAAAGGAGCCAATGTTCAGAAAGTAAGTAAGACCATGGGAAAGAAAATAGAAGTCATTGAATACTCTGATGACCCTGCCAAGTTTGTCGTTAACATCCTTCGCCCCCTCAGGATCAGAGAGGTATCACTTTCTGATAGAAAAAACAAGAAAATCGCGTTAATAGAGATAGATGATCGCGACAAGATCAAAGCAATAGGTAGAAGAGGTAAAAACATCCAAAAGATCAGAGACATCATTATGAGACACTCAAATATTAGCGACATCATAATCACATAGGAGTCAAAAAGAGATGGCAAAGAAACCAACAGGCGAGTTCGCTGGGAAGAAAACCCGCCGAAGACGGCAACAATTTAGATGGAACGATCCGAAATACAAAAGACGGGTCCTGAAGCTCAAACAGAAATCAGATCCATTAGAGGGCTCACCACAAGCAAGAGGAATTGTGCTAGAAAAAGTGGGAATCGAAGCAAAACAGCCAAACTCCGCCATCAGAAAATGTGTAAAAGTACAACTGATTAAAAACGGCAGGCAGATAACTGCCTTCGCAGTAGGAGACGGCGGCATAAATTTCATTGATGAACACGACGAAGTACTGGTAGAAGGCATAGGAGGATCCAAAGGAAAATCCTACGGCGACCTGCCAGGGGTTAGATACAAAGTAATAAAAGTAAACAATGTCTCGCTAAGAGAGATGGTCACAGGAAGGAAGGAGAAGCCGATAAGATGAGTCAGACAATGAAGGTCTTTGGAAAATGGGATCTAACTGAAGTCCAGGTCACTGACCTTGGCCTGAAGAACTATATCAACCTCACACCAGTCCTATTACCATCCAGCGGCGGCAGGCACGCAAAAAAGCAGTTTGGGAAGTCAAACATCTCAATAGTTGAGAGACTCATAAACAAGATGATGGTCACAGGACACGAGGGCAAGACCCACAGACGAACCAGCGGACGGAACACTGGCAAGAAACAAAGAGCCAGTAAGATCGTGGAAGGAGCCTTCGATATAATAAATAAGAAAACCAAGAAGAACCCTGCTCAAATCCTTGTAAACGCTGTTTCTAACGCATCGCCAAGGGAGGAGACAACCAGGATAAGATATGGAGGAATTGCATACCATCAAGCAGTGGATGTTGCGCCACAGCGCAGACTCGACATGGCATTAAGACTTATAAGTCTCGGTTCAGCCAAAGCGGCTTTTAAAAATAAAAAGAGCATAGAACAGTGCCTCTCAGATGAGATCATCTCCGCTTCAAACTATGACACGCGCTGTTATTCTATAGCGAAGAAAGAAGAGGTCGAAAGGATCTCAAAAGCAGCAAGGTAGGCGATCTCATTGAGCAGAAGAAAGCAGAAGGTAAGCAAGATCAAGGATTTAATGTTCGATCCTGAAAAGATCCGCAACATAGGCATCGTTGCACACATTGACCATGGAAAGACAACACTTAGTGACAACCTGCTTGCCGGCGCAGGAATGATCTCCAAAGAACTGGCCGGTTCACAGCTCTTCATGGACTTCGACGAACAAGAGCAGGCAAGAGGCATAACAATAGATGCGGCAAATGTATCTATGGTCCATGAATACGGGGGCCAAGAATATCTTATCAACATGATCGATACCCCAGGGCACGTGGATTTCGGAGGCGACGTGACAAGAGCCATGCGCGCCGTTGACGGAGTTGTGGTCGTAGTATGCGCAGTCGAAGGTGCCATGCCTCAGACAGAGACCGTCTTACGACAGGCATTAAAAGAGAGGGTAAAACCAGTCCTTTTTATAAACAAGGTTGACAGGCTGATAAATGAGCTAAAACTCACACCAGAAGAGCTGCAGAATAGATTCGTAGCCATCATCACAGAATTTAACAAACTCATCAGAAACACAGCCCCTAAGGAATTTAAAAAGAAGTGGCAAGTCAATGTAAACGATGGATCCGTAGCTTTCGGATCTGCCTATAATAACTGGGCCATCAGCGTCCCTCTGATGAAAAAGACAGGCTTGACATTCAAAGATGTTATAGACTACAACGAAAATGAAAATCAAAAAGAGCTGGCAGAGACAGCACGGATTCATGAGATATTGCTTGACATCGTAATAAAACACCTGCCAAACCCCCTGACAGCTCAAAAGTACAGGATCGAAAACATGTGGCCAGGAGACCTGAAAAGCGACATAGGGAAGTCAATGATCAATTGCAACTCAAAGGGAAAGCTAGCTATGATGATCACCAATATTAATATTGATCCGCATGCTGGAGAAGTGGCTACAGCACGCATCTTCTCAGGAGAGGTTGACAGAAGTCAAGATGTCCATCTCTTCAACAGGAAGACAACAGCGAGGATCCAGCAAGTCGGCGTATACATTGGGGCTGAGAGGATACCGATAGACAGAGTCCCGGCGGGCAACATAGCAGCCATCACAGGCCTAAGAGAGGCGATGGCCGGAGAGACTGTGAGCGAAGAGCCGATAGAACCCTTTGAGGAGATGAAGCACACCTCAGAGCCAGTGGTCACAGTGGCTATTGAAGCGAAAAACATGGCGGACCTAGCCAAGCTAATAGAGGTTCTAAGACAGATCGGAAAAGAAGACCCCACAGTGAAGGTTGAGATAGATGAGGAAACAGGAGAACACCTCATCTCTGGAATGGGCGAACTTCACCTTGAGATCATAACCTATAGGATCAAACAAAAAGGCGTTGACATTGATGTCTCCAAACCCATTGTCGTATACAGAGAGGCTGTGGTGGGCACATGCGATCGCGTTGAGGGCAAGTCACCAAATAAACACAACAAGTTCTATTTCGTCGTAGAACCGCTGGAGGAAGATATTACCAAGGCCCTCACAGAAGGCGATCTAAAACCCGCAAGATTCAAAGGTAAAGAATTAGGCCGCGAGATAGAGAAATTCGGCATGAACAAACTTGATGCCAAAGGCATAAAAGAAGTATATCTAAATAATATCCTAACAGACGCAACCAAAGGTATCCAATACCTAAACGAGGTAATGAGCCTAATACAGGACGGATTCCATGAAGCCATCGACAACGGCCCTCTTGCCAAAGAGAGGGTTTTAGGGGTTAAGGTTAGGTTGGTAGATGTTAAACTTCACGAAGACTCAATACACCGTGGACCTGCCCAGGTTATACCCGCTGTAAGGGACGCGATCAGGCAGGCAATGTTGAACGCAAAAACAGTGCTCCAGGAGCCAAAACAAAAAGTATTTATTCAAGTTCCTCAAGACTACATGGGTGCAGTAACTAGGGAGATCCAGAGTAGGAGAGGTCAGATTCTTGACATGAAACAAGAAGAAGACCTTGTAACAATAGATGCGAAGTGTCCCGTTGCCGAAATGTTCGGTTTTGCTAGTGATATACGATCAAGTACAGAAGGAAGAGCATTATGGTCTACCGAACACGTTGGTTTCGAGAAACTTCCAAATGAGCTTCAAGAAGAAGTTATCAAAAAAATAAGACAGAGAAAAGGACTAAGCTAAGGAGGTACACAAATGGCAGATAAACCACATATGAATCTAGTATTCATAGGCCATGTAGACCATGGCAAGTCCACCCTCGTAGGCAGGACATTATTCGAATCGGGGGAGGTTAAGAAACACGTCATAGAGAAATATAAGAAAGAGGCAGCGGAAAAAGGCCGGGCAACCTTCGAGTTTGCATGGGTCATGGACCAGCTAAAAGAGGAGAGAGAAAGAGGCATAACAATAGACATAGCCCATAGGAGATTCAACACAGCCAAATACTACTTCACCATCATAGATGCTCCGGGTCACAGAGACTTCGTTAAGAACATGATCACCGGGGCTTCACAGGCAGACGCAGCTGTTTTAGTTGTGGATGTAAAGGACAGAGACGAAGCAGGTGGGCTTATGCCACAGACAAAAGAGCACGTGTTCTTGTCAAGAACCCTTGGCATCGGCCAGTTGCTTGTGGCCATAAACAAGATGGACACAGTAAACTACGACCAGAAAAAGTTCGAAGAGACCAAGAAGCTCCTAGAACCGCTCTTCAAGGTTGTAGGATACAAAGGAGAGCAGATAAGATTTATACCTGTTTCCGGTTTGAAAGGAGACAACGTGACTGAAAAGGGCAAACTGGACTGGGCAGAGGGGCCAGTATTCCTGAAAGCCATAGATGAATTCAAGATTCCAGATAAGCCAACAACATTACCACTAAGGCTTCCTATACAGGATGTATATACCATCACTGGCATAGGAACCGTACCAGTAGGCAGGGTTGAGACAGGAGTTATGAAAACAGGAGAGACAGTCATATTCGAGCCAGCGGGTGTTAAAGGCGAAGTAAAAACGATAGAGATGCACCACGAACAGATACCCAAGGCAGAGCCAGGTGACAATATAGGCTTTAACGTAAGAGGAGTCGGCAAAAACGACATAACCCGTGGAGATGTATGTGGCCATACAAAAAAACCGCCAACAGTTGCGAAAGAATTTAAGGCACAGATAGTTGTACTGCAACATCCAAGCGCCATAACTGTTGGCTATACACCAGTATTCCACGCACACACAGCACAGATCGCCTGCAGGTTCAAGGAACTAGTGGCAAAGCTTGATCCAAAAACAGGCAACGTGTTAGAGAAGAACCCGAAATTCCTGAAGACAGGAGATGCAGGCATAGTTGTGATTGAGCCCACAAGGCCTATGGTGCTGGAGAACGTCAAAGATATCCCGCCAATGGGTCGGTTTGCGATAAGAGATATGGGCCAGACTGTTGCGGCAGGAATGGTCATGAAGGTCACACCTGTCAAGTAAGATTTCTATTTTTGGAGGCAACAGGATTTGCAGAAAGCCAGGATTAAACTAAGTAGTGCAGAGCACAAAAAATTGGAAGAAGTGTGCAATCAGGTAATAGAGATTGCAAAAAAGACAGGCGTAGAGATGTCTGGACCCATTCCATTGCCGACAAAAAGATTGCGGATTCATGTCAGAAAATCTCCATCCGGAGACGGTAAAGCATCGTGGGAAAAATGGGAGACGCGGATCCACAAGAGGCTTATAGACATAGAGGCTGACAGTAGGACTATGCGCCAGGTGATGCGGGTTAAAGTACCTGACGGTGTCAACATAGAGATCGAGCTAAAAGGGTAGGGGCAGATTTATTTTTTTTATTCCCTTCGCTCTTTTTTTACAGCTATTATTATTGCCTGTAAACGGTATAGTTCTCTTATCACTCTGAAAATATTGTTGCCGGGGTAGCCAAGCCCGGACTACGGCGCAGGCCTGGAAATTTGTCTAGAATATAGACCAGAAAGCCTGTTTTCCACCTGGAAAACGCGGGTTCAAATCCCGTCCCCGGCGCTTCTATATACACCCACCCACTTACACTGCGTGATTTTCTTTGCTCAAATCACCCTTTTGATGTCTTTAAATTTATCGTAGTGGTCATCAAGAGAGTAAATTTCTTCGATTTTTCTTTTTTTCATAGTCAAGACATTGTAGGCATCCACTAAATCAACGCCATACTGTAAAGAGACCTCTATGCGATCCTGCATAATGCGGCTTCAACATCCAGAAGCTTAAGCCCTTGACAGTCTAAAAATGACACTATCATGTTTGTAGTCTTCCCAGCATCAAGTTTTTCCCTCTTTTTTAAGATATGCTGTATCTCTGCCACTGTAAAGATGCTGGTCGCCACCTTTTCCTCCCCTTTTTCTACCTTCTCCATTATCTCAATGCATCTGCTATAATAGCCTCTTGGTTCCCCTGTCATGACACATAGAGGAATGCTTGAATCAAGGTATCTCAGTCCCATGCCTCCCACTACCTGAAAGGTGATTCCTCATGCAATATCTTAACCGCGTCTCCAGAGCCTTTTAGTACTCCTTTGCATTCCTTTACAAAGGACTTTCTGGACAAGGACTCCACTATTTTGAACCTTACCCTATCCTTTGGCTCAAGCCCTAGTTTATCCCTGAGTTCTTTAGGTATCGTGACTCTTCCTTTTGTGTCCACTTCTCCAATGACTTCTACTTCTGACATTGTTCCCACTGATAAGTAAATCCCACTTTAACATTAATTATATATTATGTAAGGTTTGGCTAGATTATCTTTTTTCGTGTGTGCAATCCCTAAATATTACTTTTTCAACGATATGTACAAATCCAGAAAACAATGCTGAAGCTCAAAGGGCCTTTGAATCCTGTTTAAAATAAAAATATCCCGATAAAAAAATGGAGATAATGTATTGAATCTTTTTTAGAGCTAGTTGAAAAATAAAAATTGAGAAACTTCACCCAGGAGAATGCTGGGTTAAAAGCCTCAGTCTAAAGACTCCGCAGATAGTTAGGATAAACATTCGTGATTATCCCAAATCAGGTGATACTAGTTTTGTTGAAGAGTCTGGATTTATATGCGAATAAAAGTCTTATAATGAAATTATCTACTTAGACTCAGCATATGGGTCCAAAAGCATTGAATAGTTTGTTCGGATCGTAAGGGAAGATAATATTTCATTTTTTGTTGGAAGGCTTTCCGTCCCTTCTTTTACATTTAATAAAATGTTTTTCGCTTTTATCACTAATACAAAACGGGTAGCTTGAGATATAAAGGATAAAGCAGGTGGCTCCACAGAAACTGAAAGAATCGCTTGTCCAAATCTTACCCTCCACCATTCTCTGAAAATAGCCCCCTCATGTATAACAACAATCAGCACTAAAGCTATAAACTGAACATTAATTACCCCGATGTCGAGAACCGAGCCGATCATCTTTCAACCTCCATTGGCCCACTGCCTTAAATTGCTGTTGATACAAGAGTATATCGATGAAACGCAAGATCCAGATCTAATTATACACCCCCCCAGGAAAGCTATAGCTTATCGAATACCTGTGCATTTTACCCTATTAGAAAGTATTCTTTCAGTATATTAAATAACTTCAGGGACAAGGATGTTAACGAAGTGGTTACATATCCCCCCCCATCATCTATTCCAACACAAGCATCAAGTCATAATAAACTGCCTGAAACTCATGTCTACTTAATATCAGATCTTCTGCAACTTCAAACCCCAGATGAACCCCCAAAAATAGCTGGGATCTACACCGCCATCAACCATGCTTTACCAAAGTATTAATAATCTACCGACCATTTTAGAATTATGGTATATACCAAGTCGACTTCAGAAAATCGTAAAATTATCCGTGATTCCATACATGGGGACATCTTCCTAAAAGAATTGGATATCCAGATAGTCGACACACCGGAATTCCAACGACTAAGAAGAATCCGACAACTAGGCATGACACATCTAGTCTATCCAGGGGCAAACCACACAAGATTTGAGCATTCATTGGGCGCCTTCCACCTTGCCGGAAGGATCGCTGAAAACCTGCCAATAACCCCTGAAGAAAAAACGATGGTCACATCCTCTGCCCTACTCCACGATATAGGGCATGGCCCGTTATCACATACATCTGAGGAATTATTAGAGCGATATTTGGGCAAGTCTCATGTTGAAGTAACAAACTCGATCATTTCCAGATCAGAGATTGGAAATATCCAAACGCACGCTTGAGTTACGCATTGCCAGCCTCGATATCATTGAGAAACGCTTTTCCAGAGGAATTGTTCCCGAAATTGACCTCAATCAAGCCCAAATTCAGAAAGAGACCGCGGCTGCTGCGATCCCGGAATTTGAACGTTCTGTTTCACAAATAGAGAACATATTGAGTATCCTGCTTGGTAAACTACCCGGAGAAATCCAAACAGGAATTGATTTGGACTCCCAAGCAGTACCGCCAGATATACCGGTCGGTTTGCCTTCTTCGCTACTTGATCGTAGGCCGGATATTATACAAGCCGAGTACTTGCTCAAAGCCCAAAACGCAAGAATCGGCGTCGCCGAAGCCCTGAGACTACCTGCTATTAGTTTGACCGG
>SDBV01014011.1_pt1 | contig 10147 bp, 7 predicted proteins | sample 2277081 | NCBI WGS metagenome assembly SDBV01 (sample SAMN10402039, study PRJNA504765) | marine sediment metagenome | isolation source: marine sediment core GS10_PC15, 223 cmbsf | place: Arctic Ocean: Southern Knipovich Ridge | collected 2010 | reverse complement strand
CAACAAAACATACGAAACAAAACCAATCCCGACCCATCACCTGCGCAAAACGAACCCAATTCCCACGTAACATCAATAACCGAAATGACTTACAACAGAAGCCGCTACGCAAAAGCAAAAAGAAGCGAGCCTAACCAGACCAATCTAACGAACCCGGAGCAGCCACCCCGCCCGCAGAACCAATAAACAGACCTGGCGGGTCGCCGAAATCGCCTCCGGCGATGCTGTTTAAACAGATCCCTCGACTTCGGAACGCTTCGCTCGGGATGACATCGGGGGGGCGTGGGATTTTGTTGGGGAAAGATGCGCAAAAATTCCTGACACCTTAGAGTCACCTTGCTATTTTTCCCAGAGCCAGTGGTTTGCCATAATCACAAAGTCGAGAAGATCGACTGTGCAATCGCCGTTTATGTCGCCGGCTATGATTATTCTACATGGTGCTTTGCCAAAATATGATTTGCTTGCCTGTTTGGTGCCGCCATAGGCTCCCATATTGATCCTGCCGCCGTTCGGGAAGGGCTCATGACCGATGGGGCCGGCTGTGGCGCCGGCGTCGATACATGAACTTGTTACCGCGTTGATTGCCCAGCCTTTACCGGCTGGATCGTATCTGCCGGCCTGAGATTTCAAATGAAAATCATTGATATGTGGATTGGCGAAAAGCGGGTCGGCGTCAATGTTGCCCACGCCGGGCCAGCCACCTTGAATATCGCTATAGCTGACTATCGCCGCCGGACCTTCGTTCGGATATATTTCATCAGGTACGTTTAACCACAAAATGCAGTTGGTCAACACCGAAGAGCTGTGCCGGGTGTTGTATATTCCGCCGCCATGGGAGTGGGCCGAATTGCCGTAGAATGTGCAGTTAGTCAGGGATTGACGACTCAAATCACCTCCGAAATTGTACATTCCAGCACCATAGTCGGCCAGGTTTCGTGTGAACGTGCAGTTGGTCAGTATAAGATCACATTCATCTTCAGCAAACATTCCGCCGCCGTAGTTACGGGCGGAGTTAGCGCTGAATATGCAGTTTTTTAATGTTGAAGTGCCGCCCTCCTCAATGAACATTCCGGCGCCGTTGATGGCGGAGTTAGCGGTGAAGATGCAGTTTAACACAGTCGGGCTACTGTAATCATCCATGTACATTCCGCCGCCAACGGCTTCTTGATGAGGGCCATTAGCATTGCCACCTGTAACGGTAAAGCCGTCTAATACGGCCGTTGAGTTGGTCCCGCTGCCGGTGACGATGTGATAGCTGTTCTCATCGTTGTTAACAAAACCATGTTCATCGTTACCCAATAAATCGCCGCTGAGGATGGTTTCATACAGTTTGATGTGCCGCGTATCCGGGTCAGGTTCGCCAAAGCCTGCGTAGCCGCCTTTGACAGCAACGTCATTTTTTAGCTGAAACGTTAATTCACGGTGGTCACCAATTATAACGATGCCATCGTTGGGCCGGTATGTTCCCTGGGCCACCCTGATCTCATCTCCGTTTGAGACAACATCCAGGGCATTGCCCAGAGCGGTATAAGCATCAGCCCAACTTTGACCGTTATTTGCCCCTGTGGCATCGGCGTCAACGTAAACGACCTTCGGGCCGGGAAGTATAACGATCCACGCCTCGGGGTTATTGATCGGCGGGGGATATCCATAGCCTACAATCGTTCGTCCGTCATCACTGATAGCGGTGGCACTGTTGAGCCGCCAATCGCCCAGGTGAAGGCCGTAGTCGTTTGTGAGAACTTCCTTTAGACTTCGCATGCCATTAGCCTCGTCCCAGATAAACGCCTCATAACCGATTACCGATTCGCATCGTCCCACAACGATCGAACCATCGGCGGAAACGCCGTAGGCGTTGCTGTAAAAACTGTTACCCGGCAGGTCGCCTAATCCGGCCATGCCACTTTGCTCTGTCCAGCGGAATGCTTCTCGACGTGAATCTGTTCCACTCGATCCTACTACAACCGAACCGTCGGCGGAAACAGCATGCGCTTCGCTGTCCCCTTCCAGCCTTCCGAGGCCGACCATGCCGTCGTCGGCTGTCCAGCGAAAGGCCTCTCTGGAATCTGCACCAAATGCTGACTTGCTCGCTCCTACCACAACGGCGCCATCGGCGCTGACATCTATTGCATAACTGTAAAACTCGCCGCCATGCAAGTCGCCCAAACCGACCATACCGCCGGCGGCTGTCCAGAGAAATGCCTCTCGGCCCTGGGTACCATATTTCAATCCACTCCAGCCGACAATAATCGAGCCGTCAGCACTAATGCCATAGGCGCCACTGTACAAATGAATGCCACCCAGCGTCCCCAGGCCGACCATGCCGTCAGCTTCCGTCCAGCGAAACGCCTCCATACCTTCTTCGTCATCATAGCCCGGCGACGATCTACTGTGCCCTGCGACGACGGCTCCACCGGCACTGGCAGCAAAAGAGGTGCCAAAAAATGACCGACCGTCCAGATCACCAAGACCTGTCATGCCGTCGTTGGCTGTCCAGCGAAAGGACTCCATACCCAACGCAGATCTACTCCGTCCCAAAACCGCCAGGCCATCGCGCGAAACGCCATAGGCACTGCTGGAAAAATAGCCGCCCTCCAGGTCACCCAGCCCAAAAAACATCGCAGTATCCGCCGCAACAACCAGCGTCTGCAGAAACACCACTATCGCCAATACGAAAACTGTTCGTCCGTTCATTTCCGTCTCCTTTAAGATGTCAGGCCTTGTTCGACCAATGCAAAGCAGCCATTTACAATATGCATAAAAGTTTTTACACTATTAAAAGAGTCCCCAAACCCATCAAATGTAACGGTTTTTTTTGCCTCTCATCCAATAAAGTTGATGGACAGTAATGGTTGTTTTGATCTAAGTCTTTGCGATTTAACGCCTTAGGGCAACAGCATGCATCCTACAGATCCCATTGACCATAATGGCCAGGATAATCATTGAACGATTCACGTCAGTTGGCCAGTGGGAGAAATACTGGCGAAACAGGCTGAGAATACAGGGCAACGTACTGCTTGTTCTGAGAGCTATTAAAGTTGAAAATCCACAAATTTTGGGGCGTTAATAGAATCTTGATAGTTCAAGATTAATGTGGTAAGATTATTGGTATCGTGCAGAGAAAAATGTGCCTTTTTACTGTGTAAATGGGAAATGTCAGCCTAATATAATCACGTGCGGTAAGGCCCGGCCTTTATGACTGAGTCCACAAATCTTATTGATGTGTAAGGACTGAATTAAGTTATTTAGGCATATGAAGTGGAGATGATATGGAACGCAAGGAAATTGTCCGGCGTGCGATTGAGTTCGATACCCCGCCGCGTCTGCCTTTTTTTATCGGTAGCTTTTGGAAGCAGAAACTGGTCGATTTTCCGAATGATGTGTGTGACTGCTGGGAAATGGATCACCAGAAAGCCGGCTGGTACTTTGACCATGCCGTCGAGGATGACTGGGGATGCAAGTGGCACACCACTGACGTAAATAATATGGGCCAGGTTGTTTACAATCCGCTGGAGGATTGGTCCAAACTAAGCACTTATCGGCCACCCAATCCCAGGGATCCGTTCTATTTTGAGCGCATCGACGACACAATCAAAGATGCACGGGATCGTTACGTCGTGATCACCAGCCACTTTAACCTGATCGAACGTCTTGAGATGCTGCACGGATTCGCGAAGACGTATGAGGATTTTTATCTGGAGCCGGAAAAGATTAATCGTGTGCTCGATATGATCCTTGAATATAAACTTAACCATATTAACGAGGCGGGCAAACGCTTCGGGGATCGCGTACATGGGATTTTTCTGACCGATGACTGGGGAACACAGCAGAGTACGTTTCTTTCGCCGGATGTTTTCCGGGAATTCTTTTTTGATCGCTACAAACAGCTTTTTGACGAAGTCCACAGCCACGGGTGGCATGTTATCCTGCACAGTTGCGGCAGGATCAATGATTTTGTGCCGTTTTTTATCGAGATGGGCGTGGATGTGATTAACATGCAGCAGCCGCGGGCCTATGGTATCAAGGAACTTGGAGAGGCATTCGCCGGAAAGGTTTGCTTTCTTTCTACGGTGGATATCCAGGCAACCTTGCCGAAGTGTAACCCGGATGCCGTTCGTGCTGAAGTGCGAGAGCTGGTCGAGAACTGGTCGACACCAAAGGGTGGGTTTATTGTCTTTAATTACGGCGACTCCGAAGCAATCGGCACGACCGACGAAATCTCACAGGTGATGTTTGAGGCCTTTTATGATATGCGAGAACACTGGAAAGCATAGTGTCGCGGTTATTTAATTATTCCGTCATTTTTCAGGCCGAAAACTGTGATGTCACATCCAATTGTGATACTTACTTTTTGTATTATAATCTGCGGAGTTGTTGCTATAATTGTGTATAGAAACAGACCCGGGTTTCCCACATAAAAGAAGCGGTTAATATGGGAAATTCCGGTTAAGTAATATTTATGTGTTTATGGGTTTTGCGAGAGAATTGTAACATGCTAAACAAAACGGGTTTTTTTGGATTACTGGTATTTTTAGTGGGAGCGTTTTTGTTTTCCGGATGTTCGAGTCGTTCAGGCGATGAAGAGGCAAGTGAAGAGACGAAGGCTTTTCTGGGAGATAAGGCAGAAGCTATCCTCCAGAAAGGCAGCACGACCTTCATTCCATTTGAGGTTGATGAGACAGACGAGATACAGCCGATTGAAGGGCTTGGTCCCAATGGCGAAAAACCCATGATGGTGTCCGATCTGGAAAATCTGCTGACAAAAGAGGATGAGGAAAAACTCAGGAATGGGAATTTCACCGCGGCAATTTGTTTCCACTATATGGCCGCCGACTGGCCGCAATTGCAATTGCAGGCGATCAAGGCAGTTCTGGAAAAGTACGGTGTAAAGATTATTGCGGTAACGGACGGTCAGCTCAAGATCGATAAACAGATATCCGATTATGAAACTGTCATCCAGATGAAACCCGACTTGATGATAACGCTGCCACTCGACAGAGATTCTACGGCTCCTGTGTTGCGAAAAGCCGTGAAAAAAGGAATCATAATATCCTTTATGGACACCGTGCCAACCGGTTTTAAATGTCCCGACGATTATGCGGGGATGGCCAGTGCGGATAATTATGCTAATGGCAGAGTGGCTGCCGAGCTTCTGGCAGAGCATCTCAAAGGCAGCGGCAAGATCGCGATACTTGACTATAAATATTCGATGTACCATACGGATCAACGTTCCCAGGCCGCCAGAGATACTTTTAAAAAATATCCCGCTATAGAAATCGTAGCAGAGGATAAAGTCGAATCACCTGAAGAAGGGGCGAACAAGACCGAAAGTCTATTGGTCGCATATCCTGATCTCGACGGATTGTGGACCGTATGGGATGGAGTGGGTATGTCCGCAGCGGCGGTAATTCGGAATCTGGGCAGGAAAACAGTTGTCACAACGGTGGATCTGAGTCGCGACTCGGCCTACTCGATCGCATCTGGAGGCACGCTGATCGGTACGGGCGCGCAACATCCATACGATCAAGGCATTAGCGAGGCTATCATTGGACTTGTTGCACTTGTGGGCAAGACACCGCCTGCCTATGTTAATATCCCGGGTGAAAAGGTGACCAGGAAATCTATGAAACGTTCATGGATTCGCGTCTTCCGCAGTGAAATCCCCAAAGAAATTAGAAATGCTCTGGAGCGATAGTAAAGTACCGATTGCCAAGCTGTTCAGATCATAAATGTCTTCGAGGAACCGAAATTGATCCACAGTAGTATCAATCTATTGGAAGTTCGAAACCTGAGTAAGGCATTCTATGGTGTTCAGGCCCTCAGTGATGTGCATTTCGATCTTCGGCCCGGTGAAGTACACGGACTGGTCGGGGAAAACGGCGCGGGCAAATCGACCCTGATCAAGATCCTTTCCGGCATCGAGAAAAAAGATAGCGGTGAAATTAGAATTAATGACCGGACGGTGAATATAAAAAACCCACAGCATGCGCGGAGACTGGGTATCGCCGCTATATTCCAGGAATTGAGCCAAGTCCCGACGCTTACCGTTGCGGAAAATGTTTTTTTGAATCAGGAATCCGTCAAAGCGGGTATCTTTCTCGATCGAGCCGCTATGATTCGTAAAACCAGGGACATACTGGAATACTATTCGATAGACCTGGCCCCATGTACGCTTATATCAAGCCTGTCCGCAGGCCGCCGCCAATTGGCGGAAATTGTCAAGGCCATTTCTCTGAATGCCCGCATTTTGATCATGGATGAACCGACAGCGTCTTTGAGCGACGCCGAAACCAGGGTAGTGTTCAATGTCATCGAGAATTACAAAAAAACCGGTGCCGGGATAATCTATATTTCGCACAGGATGGATGAGATCTTGTCGAAAACCGACCGCGTTACCATTCTGCGTGACGGTCAATTGGTTCACTGCAACGATACCGGCAAACTTGATTTACCGGCAATCGTCAAGCACATGGTCGGCCGGGAAGTTGAAATATATCAATCAACGGATAAATCATCCGGCAAGGTCGCTGCGCCGAAGCCTCGCCTGGAAATCAAGAACTTCAGCAGAGAAGGGCAATTTGTCGATGTTTCTTTCAAAGTCAACGAAGGTGAGATTTTCGGAATAGCCGGCCTTGTGGGCAGTGGCCGCTCAGAACTGGTCGAAGCGATTTTTGGAATTCGCAAACCGGATTCCGGAAAGATTTTCGTCGATGGCTCGATGGTGTCGATCTCTTCGGTGGATGATGCTCTCAAGCACAAAATCGCTTTGCTTCCTGAGGACCGCCACACCAAGGGACTGGTGCTGGATCATACCATAGAACAGAACATGACCTTGCCTGTGTTGAAAGATTTTTGTTTCATGAAATGGTTAAATCACCGAAAGGCCCGACAATTTGTCCGTGACAATATCCGGTGTTTGAGTATCAGGCCGGACGATCCCAAAAAAGTAGTAAACTATCTTAGCGGCGGCAATCAGCAGAAAGTTGTCATTGCAAAATGGTTGGCGACGAATCCTCAGATCCTGATGGTGGACGAACCGACGGCCGGGATAGACGTCCATGCCAAATCCGAGGTCCATAATCTGCTGCGCAACCTTGCAAAAAAAGGCGTTTCGATTATTATGATATCCTCGGAACTGCCCGAACTGCTGGCGCACAGCGACCGCGTGATGATTATGAACCATGGGCGAGTACTGGGCATTTATACCGAAATAGAACAGGAGCAGATAATGTCGTTGATCATGCGGGACATGATAAAAAACCCTGCTGCAATGCAAACGGAGGTTGGCTAAATGAGTAAAAGCGAGCCGAAAAGCGTTCCCATGTGGCATCGCTGGTTCATATTTATTTTTCTGTTTTTTTTAGTTGCGATCTTTGCTGTGGCCGAAGCCTTGTTCCCCGGTCGAAACACCTTTTTCACTGTCGAAAACTTTTATACCATTGGTCGCCAAACCGCAATGGTTTCACTCGTGGCGTTTGGTATGACTTTTGTCATAACCGCGGCGCAGATAGATCTTTCTGTCGGCGCCATCATCGGCCTTGTCGGTATGACATCGTCAATTGCTCTTTCCAGATGGGGTCTGGATATATACTCAGCTTCAGCTATTGGAATTCTTACCGGGGTTTTGATCGGCCTGGTCAACGGGGTTCTCACCGCCAAGCTGCGTATTCCCAGTTTCCTCGTAACTCTTGGAATGCTGGGAATAGTCAGAGGTATTTGCCTTACTGTTACGGGAACTCAGTCGGTGGTGGTGTTCAACGAGTCTTTCAGAAGTCTGTGGGGCGCCGGCGACCTGGCGGGCATACCCGTTTCGGTTTTATGGGTGCTGATCTTTTTTGTCGGATCGATCGTTCTGTATAGCAATACCAAATTCGGCAATCACTTAAAAGCTGTCGGCGGAAATGTCGTTGCCGCGAAATTCTCAGGTATAAATACCGACGGTATCATTATCCGGGCCCTGGTACTTTCCGGTTTTCTTTCCGCCATTGCCGGCCTGATCATGACGGCAAGGCTCGGCGCGGGCAAACCTGAAGTAGGGGCCGGCATGGAACTGGACGCTATAGCGGCGGTGATCCTGGGCGGAACAAGTTTGTTTGGCGGAAGGGGCAGTATGGTCAATACACTTGTTGGCGCAATAATCATGGGAGTGATTTCAAATGGACTGATCATCATGGCCAGAGAGCTGCCCGCGGAATTACAGTCCAACAGTGCCAATATTCAGATGATTATTAAGGGAATAGTTATTATCGCAGCGGTTAGTTTGTCAAGAAAATCATAGTTAGAAATATGATGCGTACATGTTGCGCTTGTCAAGCGCCAATGAGACACCCGCAAAGACATGTATATCTCATTGAAAAATAAGCATCTACAATTTTGGAGCTGCAGCCGGCATTTTCCGCCTCAAAATGCTATAATTCTTCCCTTGAATTGACTTTCATTTCCAAATTAAGCTCCAAAAGCAGAGGCGATGACCAAAAATATCGATACTATTAACGCGGCTATTGCACTTATTGTCAGGGCAGCTGTTCCGGCTGCATAAGATCCAAGAGCAAAACAACTCACGGATATATCTCGGTGTTGCAGTGGTCCTGTCTTGCCTTGACAATAGCAGTTGTCATTGTCTTCGGCGTAGAAATACCATGCAAGCCCGAACTGTTTGAGATGGGCGGCACAGATAGTAGTCTTGGCTTGATCCTTGACTTTACGCAAGGCCGGCAAAAGAATGGCCAGCAGCAATGCGATAATCGCAATAACCACTAATAATTCTATCAGTGTAAATGCTCTGCGTTTCCTCATCATTACACTTCTACCCAGACACAGCACACAAGGAAATAATAACACCCATCCTGCCGGTTGTCAAGTCAAAAAAAATATTGCCGACCCCTGTTTCAGGCAAATACAGAGGCGTGAGGCAGAAAAAAAACATTTTCCCATGCAAATGTTTGACAAAGTGGCTTTGAAAGAGTAAATTATTGGTGTTACAAAGAAGATTACGCTTTAAGGCGTGTAATATGGGAAGTGTCAAATGAAGCGAAGAAATGCCTTTACGCTCATCGAGTTACTTGTTGTAATCGCCATCATTGCATTGCTGTTGGCTGTTCTTTTGCCGGCATTGAACAAAGTCAAAGAACAGGCTAAGGATCTTATCTGCCGGACAAATATCAAGAGTATTCAGCTGGCAACAATCCTCTACACCGACGACAATGAAGGCAAGATGCCCATATATGATCTAAACGGGCTGTGGGTCAATTTGATATCCGATTACATGGACGACGTCGATGATGCCAGATATTGTCCGTCTACCAGGAAGCAGAAGAATTTTGATGTAAATGCGGGTTATATCTGGGGTAGTTCGAAGATGTCCTGGATTTGGATCTGGGGAACGCCCGAACCGGAGCACGGCAGTTACGGTCTTAACTCGTGGTTTTATACAACAGACCCTCCGACAACCGACTCGAGGTACTTCCATAGTATGGCCGACGTCAAGTCCACACATATGACACCGGTTTTTTCCGATTCTCTTTGGATTGATGTTGGAGCTGACGATACGGATACATGTCCGGCAGATTTAAGTCTTGAGGGCAGCCCTAATAGTGGCGGCCGGATGAGTATGTATCTTATCAACAGACACGGCAGCCATATTAATGTTGGATTTGCCGATGGTCATCAGCAGGTCGTCGAACTGGGTGCGTTGTGGTCCCTGAAATGGCACAACGACTTCCAGACGACCGCGTGGATGGACAGAGAAGACGGGACCCCAATCTACCGGAAGTAAGCAATCAACCTGAAGCGACACACCGGCCTGACCGGTTCGGGCAGTTCGTTCCGGCTCAGCAGCTTGTGCAAAAGTTGTCTTCTTCCCTATTCGCTTCTTTGTTTGTCGGAAATTACGTGTCCGCTATTGCCCATTGCCAGGATGCCCCAGCCTGTCAAGTTGGCGTGTGGGCAGCGACGATGAGGGGCAAAATGGCAGTTTGCCGCATGGGATGACATGGTGTCGCATCTTTTTGCCGCAATTTTTTGGCTCATGCAAGTACTTGTCTTTTCATTGGTTACGTTTCGCGAGCCACAAATTGCAGTGGACAGGCAGCCGGGCTGGTACTATCTTTGCAGTAACAGTCTTTCTGTCAGTAATTAACTGTGTTGT
>SDBV01014010.1_pt1 | contig 10147 bp, 13 predicted proteins | sample 2277081 | NCBI WGS metagenome assembly SDBV01 (sample SAMN10402039, study PRJNA504765) | marine sediment metagenome | isolation source: marine sediment core GS10_PC15, 223 cmbsf | place: Arctic Ocean: Southern Knipovich Ridge | collected 2010 | reverse complement strand
GATAAATTCTTTTGCGTTTGCGGTTGTCGATATATCCGTTCTGCCATCTTTCCGGTGTCCACGGAAGACGTGTGCGCAGGAATTGCCCCTTGCTGTTTCTTTCAATTAACCCGACGAACATGCACCGACTATAATAGGAATCATGAGTATGTCCAGGATAATTTTGTGCGGGGGGTGCGGCTTTATCGGTCATCATCTGGCACTTGCTTTGAAACCAGACGGCCATGATGTCACCTGTATCGATTCGCTCACCATCAACAATCTGTTCAGCCTGTTGTCTCCCGCGAGCACGGCACCGCCGCACCATGTCACGATGGCGCAGGCCCGGCTTGATCTTCTGAAAGAACATCAAATTCCTATCATCGTGGAGGACGCTCGTGATTATCACAGATTATCTCATGCCATTGCTCCCTTGGGACCAGACATCATCGTTCATCTCGCGGCCGTGGCACACATTGACCGTGCCAACAAAGATCCCTGGAGCACATTCGATAATTCTCTACGAACACTTGAAAACAGCCTGGATGTGGCCAGAGCAATAGGTGCCGGCTTCGTCTACTTCTCATCCAGCACGGTCTATGGCAACTTCTCGCAATCCGTCATAGACGAGGACGAGCCGCTCACCCCCATTGGAATTTATGGCAATCTCAAGTTGGCTGCCGAGCGCATGTGCATCGCCTACAATCAGACCTATGGAATGCCGCTCACCATCGTGCGGCCCCAGGCTCTTTACGGCCCTCGCTGCGTCTCGGGGCGGGTGACGCAGGTCTTCATCGAGCGGGCCATGAATGGAAAGCCCATTACGGTTCACGGCGATGGAACTCAGAAGCACGATTTCACCTACATCGACGATCTAATCCAAGGAATGCGGCTGATTTTGGATAATTTCACCGAAGGGCAGCGTATCTACAATCTGACTGGCGAATCCGCGACCTCGCTTGGGTTTCTGGCGCATTTGGTCGCCCAGCGCTTCCCAGTCGAGATTGAATACGGTCCACACGATCCCGAGAAACCCGCGCGTGGCACGATGTCCTGCGAACGTATTAGAAGTGATCTTGGATACGAGCCTCGGTTCGGCATCCAAGATGGCATGAAACTTTACATGGATTCCTATTCTGATGGCAAAGCACACACACAAGGGAACGAAAAAGCCAAAGCCCAAGGGTAAATAATGCCCAAATCGACTCGGGGCAATAAGTTGGATTACGAGGCTTGGGCGCTAGACATGTGCTCGCTTCTTGATGCGATTGAATTAGCTTTTAGTGAAGAAGATTGGAGCCGAGCTCATGTCCTTATCATGGGGCGGCATCAGATTGCCGAAACTCATGGGTTAGAATTTGTTGTCTTGGGCACGCAACCTGCGGGGCTACAATAAATAATGGACCCGCGCCGCGCACTAGAGGAGCTGGCGAGTCGCAGAGCCAACCGGAAGCTTTGGAACGATTACGCCAAGCCTTTCGACCATGGCAAGCCGTTCGGTCCCGATAACATCGGCGTCTATCAGTGGCAGATCGAGTTTCACAACGCGGGGGCCAAGTTTCCCGAGCGTTGCTTGATGGCCGCGAACCAGGTCGGCAAGACGCTCTGCGGCGGTGCCGAGACGGCCATTCATCTGACGGGAGAATATCCGCCTTGGTGGCAAGGGCGGCGTTTTGAGAATCCGGTAAAATGGTGGACCGGATCGGAGCGCACCGAGGACTCGAAAGATTTGATACAGGCGGAACTATTGGGCGCTCAGGGGGAGCACGGAACCGGCTGGATACCCAAGAGCCGGCTTGTGAATGCGACCTACCGGCAGGCCGGTGTGCCCGAGGTGGTGGATAAAATTTACGTCCGGCATAAATCCGGCGGCACGTCTGAATGCACGCTCAAGACATACCAGATGGAGGCCAAGGGTTGGCGCGGTAAAACGCTGGACGGCGTGTGGCTGGACGAGGAGTGCAATCAGGATATTTTCGATGAATGCCTGACCCGCGTGCTAGTCAAGAAGGGCATCATCATGAAGACCGTCACGCCGGTCCTGGGTGTCTCGGGTGTGGTCAGGCATTTCGTCGAGGGCGGGAAGGGCATCTACCTCCGCAATGTTACCTGGGATGATGCGCCGCATCTGGACGAGGAGGAAAAAGAACGCCTCTGGGCGTCTTATCCGCCTCATGTGAGAGAGACCCGCTCCAAGGGCGTTCCCATGCTTGGCACGGGTGCGGTCTTCCCCATATCGGATGACGATATCACCATTCCGCCTTTCGCCATTCCGCATCATTTCTACCGCATCAACGGCCTGGATTTCGGTATCGATCATCCCGGCGCGGGCGCGTTTTGCGCCTGGGACAAGGATACTGATACTTTCTATGTCTATGACGTTTACCGCCAGTCGGGAGAAACATCGATCTATCACGCGGCGGCGCTCAAGAAGCACGGGCTTTGGATACCCAATGCCTGGCCGCACGACGGGCTTAGCCGTGACAAGGGCTCCGGGATTGCTCTCAAGGATCACTATCGCAAGCAAGGTCTCTACATGCTCAAGGACCATGCGCAGTACGAGCAAAAGGACAAGGGCAATCACGTCGAGCCCGGCCTTATCGAAATGCTGGAATACATGCGCACGGGGCGTTTCAAGGTGTTTTCCACCTGTGCCCAGTGGTTCGAGGAGAAGCGCCTCTATCACCGCAAGGACGGTCAGGTCGTGAAACAGTACGACGATATCATGTCGGCCAACCGCTACGCCTTCGTGATGCGCCGCTACGCCAAGGTCAAGCCGCCGGACACGCCGCGCAAGCGTAAATTCTCCGGGCCTATCGTGGGAGGACAGGCATGGAGGGGGTAGTCTTGGAGCGCCTGGAAAGGATGGCACGCAATCTGCCGGTCGAGAAGCTTGCCATGCACTCGGTCGATAGCGGCCAGGGGGTGATCTATTTTGCTTACGGACTGGATGTGCAGGGCAAGATTCATGGCATCTGGGGACATTGTGAGATCGGACGCACGCTGGAATTCAAGAAAGGGACTTCGATTGAAAACGTCAGACAGGTTCTTGTCAACGATGCCGCCGGGCATATAGAGCAATTGATCCAGAAAGGTCTTATGAGCGATGGCAGCTAGACGTTTTTCGGATGCCGATTGGCAGGCTGTCGGCGAATTCGTCAAGTCCGAGTTTGCGCGCAGGAAGGAAAAGCGCAAGAACTTGGAGCGCCTGTGGAAGGAGATCGACCGTCAGATCGCCATGACCCCGGTGGTTCGAAAGGTCGAGAGCGGCAAGGAGGAAGATTGGTTCCCGAATACGGAAATGCCATTGCAGTTCAACGCCCTGGAAGTGATCGCGACGGACGCCAGGCGGTTGAAGTTTCCGCGCGGGACGGAATGGTACACTGTTTTGGGTGAGCTTTCGGACAAATACGAGCAGCGCTTCCAGGAGCGCCGCGCCCGTTTTCCGCTTATAGGTGGCCAGCCCCTTCCGGTAAAGATGGATCAAGAGACTGCCGATACGCTGGTCAAGACGGTCATCGATCACTATCACCGGCTCTACGATTTCAGGGGTCAGATCGATCTTTTGGACGCGGAGGCGATCAAGTACGGCACGTTCGTCGGTCGCGTGCGTCCGGTCAAGACGGCCAAGTTCTCACATGACTTCAGGGGACAGCGTAACGTCAACCTGACCGGGCCGGCGGTTATCGCCTGTTCGATCAAGAATACCTATCTGGATGACCGCCAGACTGCCGTGCTCCACGAGGGCATGGCCACGACGCCGGCCATTATCCGGGTTAGCATGCAGGACATCGATGCACTCAAGCGGGCTGCCAAGAAGGGCGGGCCGGACAAGGGCTGGATATTCAGCCAATTGAAGAAGATCGAAGACCCGGCGGACGATCACGGCAAGCGCGGGTCCGTCGAAATGATCGAATATGAGGGCGATCTTATCGTGCCTCGCCAGAGAAGTTCGATCTTCCTGCCCAATGTCATCGTGACCGTGGCGGTACGTGCCGGTATCGCGCGCCCAGTGCGTTTTCGGGAAAGTCCCGTGCCGTTCAAGTCCTACGTTGTCGGGCATTACATGCGCGACGAAATCGGGTCTCCCTATGGATCGTCCCCGCTCATGAAGGGCCAGCCGATCCAAGAAGCCTGCACGATGGTTTTCAACAACCTGATGGCCACGGCGGCTTTTCAAGGTAAGCCGGTGACGGTTTATGACCGGCACGATACTGAAATGGCCGCGGGCGGCGGGCCGGAACTCTATCCCGGTGCCATGTTCGGGGCCGATTCGCCCAATGCGGTGGAAATCCTGGAGATTGGCGATATCTCCGGGTTGCTGAATACCTATCTGGCGCTTCTGAAGCAATACGAGGATTTGACGGGGGCCAACGATCCTCGAAGGGGCGCGCCGATCAAGAGCCATACCACGGCCGGCGGGGCGGAGTTGGAAGCGAGCAGGGGCATTGCCCGCACGGATGACTTCGTGACCTCGGTAGAGCAGGGGCCGCTCACCTCGATGCTCTACATGGAATACGAGATCATCAAGGACGTGATGAAATCGCCCCAGCCGGTGTCCGTGGGAGCTGGGGGCATAGAGGGCTGGATAAATGTCGCCAGTGCCGACTTGCCCGATAATGCGATCTTCAACGTGCAGGGCTCCGCCGGAGCGATCGACGAGCGCGAGCAGGGCCAGAAGTTCCTTGCGGCGAGCAACTTTGCCCTTCAGGTGGCGACTCAGGCCGCCCAATTGGGACAGCAGGTGCCGTTGAAGTTTCAGGAAATGATCGTCGCGGGCTATGAAATAGCGGGAATCCAAAATGCAAATCGATTTATCGGAAGCCCAGAAGCAATACCTGACGGCGCTCAGGCTGGACCCCAGCTTCCAGGCGCTAATGGAGGCGTGCCTGCCGCTGGCGCTGCGCCCGTGGCGCCCGGGCAAGGCGCGTAGCTTCGAGGATCATATTCACGAATCTGGCCGATTTGAAGACAGAACCGAATTCGTGCAATTCCTAATGCATGGCAGTAACCGAAAATCAGAACACAGCCGATGACGCCCAGCCGGGCGGCGCGGAGGCTGCGTCTTCTGGGGAATCGGAACTCGACTCCTTGCTGAAGGAGTACGAAACCGACCGCACATCCGAAACCAAATCCAACGGCGACGTAGGCCGTCTCGTGAAGGGCCTACAGCCGGTTATCGAGTATGCCAGGGACCGCATGGTCAAGGACCAGAACGACGCGGTTCAGGGCGATCTCGATAGCGCCTTCAAGTTCGTGACGGAGCAGGACGAGCTAAAGTCGCTCAAGCCCAGCACCGTCAGGGGGTTTCTGGAAGCTTACGGCGTCGATCATCCCGATTTCGCCAAGGCGTTTCAGAACCGGGGCAAGAATCCCGAAGTCTGGACCGAGGCTCTTTCCAAGGGCCGTGACTGGTTGAAGGAGGAATTTGCCGGGTTCTCCCAATCGAGCGACCGGGAAGACTTGGAAGCGGCGCAGGCGGCGGTCACCGGAACAACCGATCAAGTCCCCGACGCCAAGGACGGCCCAACTCCTACCGATATGTTCGCGATGGCGGGCACCGAGTGGGAGAATTTCATGGAAGCCGAACTGGCGAAGGCGGGCTGACCCCAGAGGAACCTTAAATGTCACTCACGACCACGAGCGAAATCGCTGGTCCGGTTAATGTCAAGTTTCAGGTCAACCTCCTGCGTAACGCCAAGGCGCTGGCGCCTTACTTCATGGGCACCACGCCGGCCGAGATTGCCGAGCATAGCGGAACTTTTACGGCCAAATGGCGCAGGATCGAGAACCTGACACCTGTCACGACCCCGCTGGCGGAACTGACCGGCAGCGTTGCCTTTCCGACTAGGACAGGCATCCAGCCCACCGTGACCGATATCACGGCCACGGTCGAGAAATTCGGCAATTTCATGTTCCTGAACGAGGAGGTTGATCTACTCAACTTCAACGGTCAGGCGGCCAAGCTGACCGAGCTTCTGGGCATGAACGCTGGCCAGTCTCTCAACCGCCTGCAACGCAATATCGCCGAGGACAATCTGACGGCCGTTCTGGGCGGGACGGCCACGGTTGCGACCGATGTTACGCTGACCGGCACCGCGTCGGGCAACATGACGCTTGCGGTCATCTCAACTGCGGTCAACGCGCTCAATCGCCAGGATGCGCTCAAGTTCCTGCCCCAGACCACGGGTGACAGGAACATCGGCACCGCGCCGATCCGCACGTCCTATTGGGGCATCTGCCACGTCGATACGACCGAAGACCTGAGATTGCTGACGGGCTTCCAGTCGGTTGAGACCTATTCCAGGCAGACTGAGACGGCACCGGGTGAGATTGGCGCGGTCGGTGGCGTGCGCTGGATCGAGACCACCGAGGCCACTATCGATGCCGATACTGGTGAGGTTGGCACGGGTTCGGCAACCATCGATGCCCGGTCGAGCGGCAACAGCCGGGCCGATATCTACAACTCGATCGTGTTCGGCAAGGACTGTCTCGGCTCGCTTGGTTTCGGCACGCGCCACGTCAAGGAAATCTACAAGGTCGGCGACAAGCTGCCGGCGGTGCAGGTCATCACCCATCCGAAGGGTTCGGCCGGCGCCGGAGATCCCTTGAACGAGATCAGCACCATGGGCTGGAAGTCCTGGCACACCGGGCTGGTTCTCAATGGGAATTACGGTCGTGTCATCCGACATGCCGTTGCCCTGCTTCAGCCCGTGGCATAGGAGGGCATCATGGCAGTTTCACTCACGCAAGGCGACCGCCAGAACAACGCCTCTTGGCAGTCGAGCGAGACCTTCACTCAGTCCACGGCGACAGCGGTACGCACTCTCGACCCCAATACCAATGTCTCCTTCCTCGGCATGGGCACCGCCACCGCCGGCCCGGTTCATAACCAGTATAGTCTGACCGCCACCACCACAGCCTCGGGGCGGGAAGGCGATGCTGTCGAAGGCACGGAAAAGATGATCCTGGCCACGGCGACCGGCCGGGCTGATGTCTTTATCGACTTGCCGACGCAGGGTCGTTTGCCGTTGGGATTGGTCGAGCAAAGCAACCCCGGCGCCACGGGCGACATCGCCATGGTCTCGGCGACCGGCACTTGGGCGTTCCAGGCGGACGGCGATTTCATGTTCCTCAAGTTCATGAACGGCACCTGGAACTGGCTGGCCGGCTTTGGTGCCACGCAAACGGCTGCGACGTAAGGAAAACCAGATGAGCGCGACGGGAAAGCGATACCTCGACCATGCGCCGCATACCGTCGCGCTCATCGGCATGGGGCCGTCGATTACGGATTTCATCGCGGAGACCATGACGCAGGAATTCTTGCCGGACTTCGCCGATGAATTCTGGACGATCAACATGGCCTCCAACATGGTTCATTCGGACCTCGTGTTCTGGATGGACGACCTCAAGCAACAGGAACGCTTCAAACCCGGCTTGATGGCCGTCTTGCGGCGCAAGGGCGTCAAGGTCATCACCACCAAGTCTTATCCTGAAATCCTGCCCAACTCTTATGACTATCCCCTGAACGACGTGGCGGTGATGGCCATCAAGACCTTTGGCAAGCCCTACCTGAACAATGGCGTGGCCATGGCGATTGCCTATGCTCTGCACAGGGGCGTCAAGGTCATGAAGATTTACGGTGCTGATTTCAGCTATCCCAATCGGGATTATGCCGAGTCGGGCCGCGCTTGCGTGGAGGCGTGGATCGCCCTTGCGTCCGCGACTCAAAGCATGGAAATCCGGCTTTGTCCCAAGACCAGCCTGTTTGACTCCGTGATCGACAAGGGCATCTACGGCTATGCCACGCAGCCGGTCATCACCATGCCGGACGGCAGCACGTACCAATATAAATCCCCTGGTGAAATCACCGCCACCTACCTAGCGGAAGATTCGTCGGGACAGCCTCCGAAGGAAATAAACGATGACAGGCTTCGCGGAAGTCTTCCCGGAACTGAGTGCGCAGGCGCCGTCAGTGACCGGCCAAGTCCCGATGGACCCAACGGTGCTGACCCGGCTCCGCCGTCAGGCTTTGCACGATCTGGCGAAAGCCTACGAGATTCCGGTGAAACAGGACGGGACCAAGCTGGAAATCCTGCCGTCGCTGATAGCGGCTGAACAGCAAGGCGTTTTCAAGCGCGCGGCAACCCATCCGTATTTTCTCAAGAAGGCCGCTTACAACGCTGACCGGCCATTCGAGAACGCCGATTGGGGTACCCCGCCCAAGGGCAAGCGCCCGGACAATACGGTCAAATACCGGGACATGCAGAAACGGGCCAAGCAATTGGGACTTGGCCGAACCTGTGTGGGCTTGAAAGCCCCCGATCTCGCCGAAGCAATCAGGAAGGCCGAACATGAACAAGGCCAAGGCGAAGCCGATAGCGTATCTGGACATGCGGGTTTACCGGGCCAAGACGGGGAGGTGGCAGAAGTTGCCCCGTGTGGGCCTGCCGAGCAAGATAACGCGTTTGTTGCAAGTCCTGACCAGGAATAAGTGACATGGCGGTCATCTATGTGGATAATGGCACCGAGCTGGTCTCCGATGCTTTGCTGGCCCTGGTCGGTGCCTCGGTCACGGCATCGGGCTTCTATATCGGTTGGGGTACGGGCGGCTCCGGCACGGGGGGCACGGCCACCAATACGGACGTGGATTTGGAAGCTCCGGCGACCGAAAGCCGCGTGAGCGCCACGGCTGAAAGCCAATCGTCGGCCGATACCGATCAGTGGGTAGGCCGCCTTACCACCACGACCAGCAAGACCATCGAGGAAGCCGGGCTCTATATCGACGCCACGGGCACGGCGACCGATATGCTTATCCGTGCCAATTTTGGCGCAGTGGCGCTCGCTACCGACGACGTGATCGAGTTTACTTTTCAACTCCAACAAACGTAATAATTGTTTTATAGGTAGAGTTGCACCATCATGACGAGCACTAAGAATATTCTTAACCCCCGCATTGAATACGAGGAGCGCGCCTGCCGCGTTTGTGGCAAGTCTTTCTTCGTCCGCAACAATCTAGCAGATCGGAGTCAGCGATCATGTTCGAAGATTTGCGCCACTAAATCTCGATACATGCGTGGTTGGGAGCCGAATAATCTGAGTGCTAACTGGAATAAGAACTTAAAATTACGGCCAGCGTATCACCCAACAATTCGGGATATCGCCTGGGCTGCCGGTATTTATGAGGGCGAGGGATCAATCGGCACAAGAGAATCCTGCCCTAATGGTGTCCAGGTTCAGGTGGGCCAGAGAGAAAAATGGCTCTGCCAGCGCCTTCGTGATTTGTTTGGTGGATCGGCATACGAGCGGCAAATGAAGGGTAGGCCATTTTATAGCTGGGCCGTTTCAGGTGCTCGCGCCCGTGGATTCATCATGACAATCTACACTTTCATGTCTCCGCGTCGTCAGGGTCAAATCCGCGCGGCTCTTTAACATGGGCCTCCTGAGCAGACTGTGCGGGCCAAGACGTTTTCCCTCGTGTGCGTTGGCTCTCACTGCCGTAGTGATGCTGTGGCCTACCGCTGCGCTGGCCACGCATGTGATGCGTCCCGACCATGGGCGCTGCGCCTCGCCGTCGAGGATGTCCACGTATCTGCGGGAGGAACAGCTCGAGGCCGTCCGGTTCTTCAGCGTCGATCCCTTCAACGGAGAGATGGTCCAGGTCTGGCACAGTCTGGGCGGGCGGACCTGGACCTTCGTGGCGATTCGCCTGGTTGCTCCCGGCGAGTTCGAGGCGTGTATCTGGCTGGCGGGGCGGAACGCCGTTCTGGTGCCGTGGAGGGAGTAACGGGAGAGAGTAAATGGCGACCCTAACGAATGACGACTTCACGGCCTACAAGCGGGCATTCCGTCGAGACCCGGCGGCGAAGGCGGCGTTGCAAGCACTCGCGCCGGGCAAGCCTGCACTCCAAACCGCCTTTCAAGCCTTGGAGGATGGTTACCAGTCGCGCCGTCTCGCGATCAAGGGCGAGATGGAAGCGGCGAGCGGCGTAACTTTCACCAACGCGTTGGCCAAGGCTATTGAGGACATCTGGATGAAGCGGAAGGCGCTCTGATGGCAACGCATGAAATTCCGATCCTCGGAGCCATGACCGCCCCGGATACCTCTGGGGACGTGTTTTTCGAGCCGCTCGAAGCCGCCATGACCTTGGCCACGGCAGTCTTTGGC
>SDBV01014009.1_pt1 | contig 10148 bp, 10 predicted proteins | sample 2277081 | NCBI WGS metagenome assembly SDBV01 (sample SAMN10402039, study PRJNA504765) | marine sediment metagenome | isolation source: marine sediment core GS10_PC15, 223 cmbsf | place: Arctic Ocean: Southern Knipovich Ridge | collected 2010 | reverse complement strand
TCAAATCGACCCAAGCTCGACTCGTAGGCGCGGTTACCGAGGTCCGTCTCAGCCAGTAGCTCGATGTATGGAATGACCATGTCCCTCAGATCTTGCTGGAGCTGATCGATACGTTTGGCTGCGAGCGTTGCAGTGTCTGCAGCTTCTAAAGTGAACCCGATCATCATGTATGCACAGCGCTCTATTTTCGGGTCATCGTCTTGGCCGGTTACGTCTTTTTTGATCTCGTCTTCTCTTGCAAGGCATTCATCGACTGCGACAGCCTGTTTGTCTACGGTTTCCTCGTCCCAAACCCTTGCGCGACTCGTTAACTCCTCAACACCAAGAGAGGCCGCTCCAATTGCTGCCCTGAATACTGTTCTAAGTTCAGAAGTCGTAGCTATGTCTGCTCCTACTCGTTTTCGGCAAGGCAATGGTATGCCATATGCAGGAACGCGGACCGTTCGTGCCTATGGAGGAGGGGCGTGAACGGTCCGCGTCGGGGCGCTTGGTGGTGCCTAGGTTTGAGGCAGCCGATAGTGGCTACTCCAGTGTGTTGTCGCGCCGCCGCTTTCTTATCCAACGGATCGGCAGGGCAACGGCCGCGATGATGATCGCCGCGACTAGCAGCACCGCGAGGACTCTTATGCCGAAGTTGAGCACGCCGACCATGAAGTCAAGCGAGTCGTCGAAGGCGTCTTCTGTGCTGGACCCGCTGGGCTCACCGTTCTTTTCCTGCACGGTTACGTCGATGCGGGCGTAGTCGGTGCGGTTTCGCAGTGACTTGAGCTGGCCTTTGAGGCTCTTGATACGGCCTCCTACGGTTTTCAACCGCTGCTTTATCGACTCGGCCTTTTGCGGTGTGGATGCGTTAGCAAGCTGTTTGAGCAAGCTCTTCCTCTCGGCCCTTACTTCCTGGAGTTCATCGCTTGCAGTGACGAAGCTCTCAGTGACATCAAGCCCTGACTGTGTGCGCAGGACGACATCACCCAGCTCCGACAGTTCCTGCAGGGTTTTCGCAAGCCTCTCCTGCGGAACGCGCAGGTCGAATGTGGCACGCCCAGTGTGGCCCTTGCCAATTGCGATGTTGGAGCTGAGCACGATCCCACGATTTCTGTCACTGACCCGGATCACGTCGTTGGCGACTTTCTCGATGCGGCTCTCTACGACCGCCAGGGTAAGCTCTGCACTTCGCTCGACTCTGCGACTCTTCTCCTTTGGTGCAATGTTTTTATTGGGTATCGGCGGTGCGGGGGAGATAACTCCCTCATCGCTCCCTGCCTCCCCCTGAAGAGCAGTCGCCTTGTCTTCGTCTGGATTGCTCGACCTTCCGAAACCCTGCTTTGCGTCATCATCTTTCTTGACACTGCTGTCGCTTATTGGCCCGACAGACCCGTTATCGCCACCATCCTGCAAGACCGCGACGCTGACGGCCAGTGCGACAATAACTGCAGCGGCGCCTCCAAAGGCGAGGCCCCTCCTTGCCATCACCCTGTCAAAGAAGGTACCTGCCGCTTTCAGGGGATTCGAGATTGCTCCAGGGAGACGTGTCCTTTTCTTCCGTGTAGTGTCCTCCTTGAAGCCGCTTTCAACACGTTCTTCCATCTTCTGCTTGAACTCGGGCGAAGGTGTCTCACGTTCCTCACGCTCGTGCTCGCTCAGCGTCAGTGCAAGCTTTGCAAGCTCCTGTTCGTCATCCGTTCCCTCTGCGGCTTTGCCGGTTGACTGGGCCCGGTCGATTGCCTCGAGCTCTGCTTTCTTCTTCTCCTCGTTCTGATCCCTATTGGATTTCTTTTTCCTAAAGCGCTTCATGGCATGACTCCCTCAGTTTCTGCATGGTCCGGTACAGAACGGTTCCGACGTTCGACTCGCTCTTGTCGATGACGTTTGCGATCTCCCCGTTGGAGAGACCGCAACCGAATTTGAGTGTGATGAGCTCACGCTCTTTTGCCGGGATTCCCTTAAGGGCGGAGCGAACGATCTGTCTGTCCATCTCCACCTCGGCATGGTCGTGGAGGCTTTTCTCCCGGTCGTCTACAGGCTCATCGGCAAGGGTCGCCCTCTTCTTCTGTTTACGCAGCTCGACCAACGCTGCATTGCGGGCGATGCCAAAAAGCCATGCCCTTGCACTTCCGCGCTGGGGCCGGTATCTGCGTCGCTTGCTGTAGGCGCGTTCAAAGACTTGTGCGGTGACCTCCTCGGCCGCCGCATTGTTCTTTAAAAGCGAAGCAACATAGGCGAAAAGATCGTCGAAGCTACCTTGAAACAGCTCGGTAAAGTCGAGTCGCTCCTCTGTCTGTTTGCTTGATGCGCTTACAGCCATCGATAACACGTTCATACCCTAACTATGCGTCAGGCGCAAACTCGTCACAGATTTATTTTGCAGCATCTATCAGCTGTTTTCGCGCTGCACTTTATTTAACAGCGTAAGGAATCGTTCGTGAACCGGGTATACATCTGTATCAACCGTCCTGAGTGGGCTGGGCTGATGCAAAAAAAGGCGACGAGGAGGGTCGCATATATGAGCACAACGTGTGATACCGATGTCACCGCGCCTGTACGGATAGCTGCAGGAAGAAGAGTCGCGCTCATGGTTTTTGCGGCGACAGTGGTCGCTGCTGCCTTTTTTTGCGAAAGTCAAACAGGCTCACGCCGTCTAGTGGCGGGCAAGAGGATCGACAGGGTGAGGGCGAGATGAGACAGACGCCGACCTTATCCGCCGTAATCCGACAGTTACGCGATAGAAAAGATTTAGATTCAGGCGTAATAACTCCGTCCGATCTCAGTCACAGAGATGCGGACGGAGTCTGCACCCATCAAAGAGGAGAGATGGAGATGTTTGTAGAGAAGGAATGGAATCCAACTAGTCGAGGCCCAATGCGCTTGCAAAAGTCGCGAACAGGTGACCCCGACAGTCAAAAGGATGTTTGAGATGGGACATCTGAAGACAGACAAACGGAAGAACGGATCCCAAGAATCAAAGGCAGAGATGGCTCGGAGCCGCAAGCTAGCGCACGCCTGTCTTAAAGGTGATGAGAACGCATTTGCCGAGCTATACGGACTCTACCGTACGCGGATCTACAACCTCTGCCAGCGCATAGTCGGGAACCGAGCCGACGCGGCGGACACCACCCAAGAGGTATTTGTCTCGTTTCTCAATCGGCTAGACCAACTGGATCTCGATAATCTAAAAGTTTCCTCCTATCTCTTCGCGATCGCACGTTACGAGTCGCTGGACTTGATCGAAAAAAGGCGTCGGACATCGTTGACCGCTGATATTCCCGAGTTCGAGGGAGAGAAGATCGAGCTCGAGCTTGACCCGGAAAGGAACGCTCTACAGGACGTTCAGCACTCCGCGGTTATCACAGCTAGCAACCGGCTACCCAAGCGTCAGCGCGTCGCCTTGGCGCTTTGCGAGCTGGAAAAGCTCTCATACCGAGAGATCGGTGAAGTCCTTGAGTTGAACGAGAACGCTGTCGCCCAACTTATATGCAGGGCGCGGTTACGACTCTGCCAGGAGTTGCGTGAGGACTCCGTGGTCGTGCCGGCAGAAGACGATGAGTGTGAGCGTGCAGTGCCCCTGATTCTTCTCAGTATTGACGGGAAAAACGACAAAAAAGAAGCTCGCTGGCTTGACCGGCACCTGCGTCGTTGTGAAAACTGCCGCGTCAACCTTGAGGCGATCGAGGAGGCGTGTGTCTCATATCGGAGTTTATTGCCTGTCCCTGCCACGATCGGATTTACCGAGGTTGCGAATGCGAGCAGTCAAGTGCTTGACCAGTACAAGATAAGTGCTGGGAAGGCAATATCACTGAAAGCCGGGATTGCAAAGTGGACAATCCGAGGTGCACTTGCAACATCGGCATCGGTAATCGCGGTATCTGTTATCTCCAGTGGGGGATTAAGCCCAGCGGGTGACCCGAGCTTCGGGGGCTCTTCCGTAGAAGAAGTCTTTGCTGCTCATGCGACGACTGTTTCTGCTCAAGACAGGACGGATGGGAAGAAAGCTCGGCGTGGGGCGGATAGAAGTTCCAATGAGAAGTCGCACGATACACAGGCGCCTTCAAGCAGTGAGGACAACTTCACAGGTTCGAGCACTCAACCGTCGAAAGGATCGAATCGAAAAGGAAAAAAGAGCCGCGACGCCACATGGCGGAATTCTGGGGGCGACGCATCCTGGACAAACAGTTCGAAGAAGAAGAAGAAGAGCAGGCCCACTAACGGCAGAGGCGGTGGGCAGGCGCCGGGTGGACAGCCAAAGAGCGGTACGCCGGGCACACCTGCACCGAAAGACTCAGATCCACCGGCACAGACGCCAAAAAGCGGTTCAAGTAGAGAGTGTGCAGTTAATGACACTCCGTGTCTTGCACAGCAGTCGGAAGAGCAGTAAGGACAGGAGAGGTTGATCAAAGTGCATTGGCAATCTGCAAGTAAGTCTCATGCTGAGACAAGGAACATAAAGGGCATGTCCCGGTGCGCCCTATCAACTCTCTTTGTTTTGATTTCGCTGCTGATTGCTGCTCAAGTAGCCCCGGCGGGTGCTGACGGCGCCAGTCTCGTGCACAAAGTTTCGTGGGGTAGTTGGGGAGACAGGCACGGTCAATTTAAGGGCCCCACCGATGTCGCAATTTATAACGATTCATGGGTCTATGTCGCCGACTCCGTGAACGATAGGATCGTGATATACAACAACGAAGGATCGTGGCTTGGGTCTTGGAGTCAAACCCGCGACAATGGTGAGCTGAACTCGCCGGTGAGCGTGGCGGTAGGTGAGTCCGGTGTCTTTGTTGCCAACACTTTCAGCAACCGTATCGAGAGTTTTAATTTCGGGGGAGCTCATATTCACAGCTGGGGTGGCTCCGGTCGTAATAACGGGCAGCTCCTCGCCCCGATGGGGATCACCACGGACCCATTTAGAAAGGTCTATGTCTCAGATACCCTAAACCATAGGGTTCAGAAGTTCGATGAGCGCGGTTGGTTCGATCTTTCATGGGGGAGACGGGGCGATAGAAAGGGTGAATTTGCTGTGCCGAGCGGCATCACTACCGATAGCCAGGGAAATGTCTATGTTGCTGACACTGGCAACGATCGCGTACAGATCTTCAACGGTGAGGGTGAATACCAGTCAACTCTGTCCTGGTGGTGGGGACAGGTGGGAAATATAGATAGGTTCGAAGGTCCCATGGGTGTTGCAGTAGATGGACAAGGCAATATCTTCGTCTCAGATTCGGGGAACAGCAGGGTCTTAAAGTTTTCGAGAGAACGTGCCCTGGTTCAGGAAATAGGTGGCCCCGGAAACGATGCAGGCCAGTTCGACAGGCCGATGGGGCTCGAGCTTGACTCAGCCGGCAATCTCTACGTTGCCGATACAGGCAACAACCGCATTCAGAAATTTGGCGAAGAAGAGCCACGTGATGATGCTGACCCGGGCAACGGTGGAAACGGTGATGGATCAGCTACTTCGCCTACATACGTTCCGAGCATTATCCCGAGTCAGGGAGGCGGTGACGTGCAGGACAAGACCGAGCTCAAACTAGACATCTATCTTGTGAAGTTGACACCGAACAGTGGAGCCGTCTTTGAGCTTGACTGTTATGGCATGGAGCAGTGTAGGGGATCCTTGAGTCTAAGTTCGAAAAAGACAAACCGTAAGAAGAAGCGATCGACACGTAAACGTTCTCGGGTCGCGAAAATAACTCGTGCAAAGAAGAGTAAAAGTTGCAAGAAAAAGAGCAGCAAACGCAAGCGCCGTAGCTGTCGCAACATCACGCTTGGAAAGTCAAAGTTCAGTATCGCTTCAGGCAAGAGTGTAAAGATCAAGGTACGCCTGTCTAACAAAAAACGTAGCTGGCTTCGCCGTTACGCGAGCACGCACAGGAAGTTACGCCTAACCGCCACGGCCAGCATGCGTAGCCCGAAGTCCGGTACGGTCAAGGTAAAACGTAACTTCACGCTCAAGAAGTCGAGGAAGAAAAAGCGCTAGGCGTTTTCGGCTGCCCGAGATAGAAGCATTGGGCTCTTTCTTCGAGTATCTTTTGAAGCAGCATTTGTCTTGCTGCAAACCTTAAGGCCATAGGTCATCGCAATCGATCTCTGCAGCATCACTTCTTTCACAGCCTTTTCCGAATTTGTACGGAAGCCGTTTTGATCCCCTTGGGTAGTTGAGGTTTGGATCTTGTAGATCAAGGTCGATGATCTCTCTAGCGAGTCGATGTACTTTGCTGTGATCTGCTTGTCTGAGGGAGGAGGCCTCAACTGCTTGAGCTCATTGATGGCATCGTCAAAGTACGGCTTCACTCTCTTGAAGATCGACGCTTGCGCTGCTGGCGTTCGACCATCTATTCCAACGATTGGAGCGGCTTGCTTGTAGTAGGTATTACAGATTCTGTCCGCTTTTGAGATGAACTCGACCCTGGACAGGCGCGCTTCTTCTGTCCCCGCTGTCGTCGAGCTGGAGATGAAGAGTCCGTAGCCGGCTAACCAGATTGCCGCGATAGCAGCAAGAAGGATCAAGACCGTCCGTACTTTCTTCCCTGAAACGTAGCTCATGTTTTCGTCCAATGCAGTCTATTTTTGGGTGCTACTTATGCCGTTTGCATCTTGTAGCCCTGTATTAATAAGACTCAGGGGGGTCTCGATCGTTACGGGTTAAATTGTTTTTGCCCAAGAATTTGCTGGATTGTATGCAGGCGTGAATCGTTATAGATAGATCTGCGGTCAAACTGAGATAACTAAGTAGACATGAGCTGAGAAAAAGAGACGCTTTGATAGATTCATATTTTCATGTAGCTGGGATGCCCTCGTGACAGAGTCATCGACTACACCTCTCGTTAGCAAGAACGGAAAAGTCCGGGGAGAGCACGAGGTTCTAATAGATCGTACGCGCTCGATCTGCCCTGAGTGCAAGCGTCAACTCGATGCTGTCATAGTCGCAAGAGATAACAAGGTTTTCTTGCGAAAGACCTGCGACGAGCACGGCAAGTTTGAGGCGCTTGTCTACGGTGATTCGGAGCGATATCTGGATATTCAACGGTTCAGCAGGCCGGGCCAAAAGCCGCGCGTCACCCACACCGAGGCCACCGAGGGTTGCCCCCATGATTGCGGCACCTGTCCCGAGCACCAGCAACATACTTGTCTCGGGATAATAGAGGTAAACACCAACTGCAATCTCGACTGTCCGATCTGCTTTGCCGAGTCTGGAACCGGACATATTTCCAATGGCTTTTCATTGTCACTTAAGCAAGTGGAGTCGATGCTGGACGCATTTGTTGAAGCCGAAGAGGAGCCGGAATCGATCCAGTTCTCTGGCGGCGAGCCCTCGATCCATCCAGAGATCCTTCCGATGCTTGCGGCTGCCAAAGAGCGTGGCATCAAGCTGGTCATGCTCAACACTAATGGCATCCGTCTTGCACGCGACAAGGAGTTCGTTTATCAGCTGGCAGAACTAGGCATACACGTCTACATGCAGTTCGATGGATTCAAGGACTCAACCCACCTTGCTATCAGGGGCCGTAATTTGGGCAAGGTCAAACAAGAGGCACTCGATGCCTGTGCAGAGGCCGGTGTCGGTGTTTCGCTTGCCGCGGCAGTCGAGCGAGGCATCAACGAGGACGAAGCCGGCGACATCGTGCGCTTTGGAGTAGAACACCCGGCCGTGACGGGGGTGTTTTTCCAGCCCGTCACACACTCCGGCCGCTACCTCGATTTTGACCCGCTTCAACGCCTGACCAACGCCGATGTGATCAAGGAAATCGCGGCGCAGCTTCCGGAGTGGTTTAATGAGGATGATTTCATCCCGGTCCCCTGTTGTTCTCCAACATGTCGATCGGCAACGTATGCCTTATACGACGGCAGCGACTTGGTGCCACTGCCGCGCCTTGTTGATATCGAGCAGTACCTCGACTACGTGACCAATCGGGCGGTACCTGATCTCGAGGTACGCGAGGCTTTAGAGGGGCTTTTCTCGGCGTCTGCGGCCGGAGGCACCGAACGGACTGCCGAGCGCCTGGAATGCGTGGCATGTGGTGTGGGAATGCCCAAGGAGTTACAGGAGGTTGCCGCAAAGGGCTTCATGATCGTGATTCAGGACTTTCAGGACCCGTACACGCTCGATGTCAAGAAGCTGCAGAAGTGCTGTGTCAGCGAGATCACTCCCGACGGGCGGCTGATCCCGTTCTGTGCATTCAACTCCGTTGGCTATCGGGAACAGATTCGAGAACAACTTTCAACGCAGCGGAGTCTGGCATGAGCATCAACGGTACGTCTTTCGCCGACCTGGTTAGCGGCGACGATGTGAAAAGCTGCTGCGCATCGGTGTACGAGAACCAGACGGTCCAGTTTCTGCTGGATGGTCAACTTCATCCAGGCGGTCAAAAATTAACGCGGCACCTGGCTGTACAAGCTGGAATTGTTGAAGGTGAAATGGTGCTCGATGTTGCATGCGGGGCGGGTGACACGGCGCGGCTTCTTGCAGGTGAGTTTGGCTGCGAGGTCGTGGGCGTCGATTACAGCCAAGCTCTCATCGAGCAGGCAGAGGAGGCGGCAAACGGTGCTGGGCTCGCAGCCAGCACGAGCTATCGCAGGGCAGACGCGCACCAGTTGCCATTTACTGCTGCAGAGTTTGACGTAGTTGTATCGGAGTGCTCGTTGTGTACCTTCGAGGATAAAAGCAGTGCAGTAAATGAAATGAAGAGAGTTTTATGTGAAGGAGGGAGGATTGCAATATCGGATGTGACAGCAGATGTAGAAGAACTTCCCGAATTGCTTCGTGGGGTTGCATCGCAAGTGATGTGCGTAGCCGATGCGCTGACGGTCGAAGGGTACAAAGAGCTTTTTCTAAAGACGGGATTGGAACTTGTTTTTATCGAGCAGCATAACGATCAGTTGTTGGAGATGGTGGACCGGGTTGAGGCGCGGCTCAGGGTCGCACGAATGTTGAAAGCGGAGGAGCTTGAGCCGTTCCGTAATGACATCGACTTAGGGATCGAGATGGCCGGCACTGTGCGAGAATCGATCGATGTGGGCCGTCTTGGCTATGCATCGTTTGTTCTTCAAACTTAGGATGGCCACGTGATCGTTCGCACCTTCAGTTTTGTATCGAGCAGATAAGCTCTTTATGTGCGCGATGAGCATGGCATAGAGGTAGAGGGGTTGGTCCGGGAGTTCAAGAACGGGCCGCGTGCGGTCGACGGCATTGACCTCAAGGTGGAGCCGGGCGAGATCTACGGTTTTCTCGGTCCGAACGGCGCGGGAAAAACGACCACAGTCTTGATGCTGACGACACTCCTACCTCCCACGGCCGGGTGCGCGAGGGTGGCTGGATACGATGTCGAAACCGAGGGGCCGAAGGTACGTGAGTCGATCGGGGCCGCTCTGCAGGAGGTTGCTCTCGACCCACTGCTCACGGGGCGCGAGCACCTGCGTTTGCAGTGCGCTCTGCAGGGCCTGCCAAAAAAGGACCGTGAGTCACGAACCAAGACGCTTTTGACTCAGGTTGGCCTGACCGAGGCCGCCGATCGCAGGGTAGGTGGCTACTCCGGCGGCATGAAGCGCCGACTTGATCTTGGGCTTGCTCTGGTCCACCGCCCGTCGGTCCTTTTCCTGGATGAGCCGACAACGGGGCTCGATCCACAAAGTCGAGCCGCTCTCTGGAAGGAGGTTCAGCATTTGGCGAAGGATGAAGGTGTGACCGTCTTCTTGACGACACAGTACATGGAGGAGGCGGACAAGCTGGCCAATCGAGTAGCGATCATCGATTACGGTCGCATCGTCAAAGAGGGAACTCCAGCCGCACTGAAGGCCGATATCGGAAAGCCGACGGTTGAGGTTCGCCCTACAGACAGCGGGAATCTAGATGCGGTTGAGCAGATACTGTGCAGGGTTGGAGAACGCTGCGGTAGCTCTGAAGGAACCGCGTCTGCGCGACTCGAATACGGTGCTGAAACCCTTTCGGAGATTATCAGGCAGCTTGACGCAGAAGGCATCACGATTGAAGAGTTGGAGCTGCACACGCCGTCACTTGATGACGTGTTTCTGGCCGAGACTGGACACAAACTTGAAGGGGCCGGGTCCGAAGACGTCGGCGCCGGAGACGAGGCCGAACCGGCCTCACGTCAACGCAAGTGAGCTCCAGCCTCTCAACCCAGATTGTCTCGATCGGGCGCCGTGCG
>SDBV01014008.1_pt1 | contig 10148 bp, 5 predicted proteins | sample 2277081 | NCBI WGS metagenome assembly SDBV01 (sample SAMN10402039, study PRJNA504765) | marine sediment metagenome | isolation source: marine sediment core GS10_PC15, 223 cmbsf | place: Arctic Ocean: Southern Knipovich Ridge | collected 2010 | reverse complement strand
TTGGATTGAATACATCGCCATCATCAGTACATCTAAAGAATTCAGCGACAGGTTGTCCAACAATAGCGTTAGTTCTATTGAATACTATATCTCTACTAAACTGAGATTCTATGTTCAAATTAGCTCCTTCAAAATGTATGTTTGTTCGTGAAAATGGCTCGAAAACTATATTTTTAACAAATAGAGTATTCCAATATTTAGCATCGTTGATGAATCCAGTTGCTCCATCTCCCAAATTCAAAAATGGTGCAAGTTCATTATGTTGTGGTATTATATTTGTGCCAATTCTACCATTGAAGTTTATCTTAGGAACAAGACCTGAAACTTGTAGATTTATTTCATTTGAAAAAACATTGAATTCGCCAGAGTTATCAGTTTGAAACTGGGTTAATCTACGACCCAAAATAGCAACAGGATTGTTAGGATAACTGCCAGAATAGAATTTGAAAAAATCATTACGGAAACCAAGATTTGGAATATTGAAATTCATTTCTTGTCCGTTATTTCCTCCTAATGGTAAGAAAATAGAATTAATCCAGCTTAAATTACTAGCAGGTGCATTTCCTACTTGGTCAAATAATAAAGAATCTAATTCCACTATGTTATTGTTATTCATATCCACATTCCCAATCATATTGATTGTTCCACTAGAAATGAGAGTGATTAATCCACTAGGATTAATGTTGAATCGTTCAACACTATTTGTAAAAACTTGGAATGTTGATGCCTGAACAATAGCTATGGCATCACCAGTTAGAGCAACTATTCGGTCAGTTACACCAGCTCCTCCAGTTTCTAAAGAAACAATTACACTATCAGGTCTAATGACGGATAATTCTTCGGTAAGTGGATTAACAAATACTCTCCTTTGATTTACAGGAGGAGCAAATATTGGGCCACCTCTTTCAGTCATATCCCAGAAACTATCAAAGAATTCACAGAAACTTTGGTTAACTTGGAATCCAGGAACTGAATTTACGATGAAGTCGATTGTATCGCCAGAGCCAACTTCAATGGTGAGTGCAGAAACACCATCTCGAATGACTTGACCTGAAGTATTGAATTGTAATTCATTTAATCCAGAGATATTGCCATTGCCCATTCTGATATCTCCAGATTGCATTTCAAGACCTTGGTCATCAATGTCTAAAATGTTCGTGGCTTGTGGTGTAAATCTCATAATTGCACTAGGAGAAGTTGTAACGAATTGCATTACATTTAGGTCAACATTAATCTGCCCTCCAGCATCATTGAATCCTATTGCCTGGACTCCTTTGACATCATTATTGTTCATATCAATATCGGAAAAACATTCAATATCATCATCAATTCTAAATCTTTCAAAACCTCCTATGAAATACTTGTATTCTCCACCTGTATCTACAAACCAATTAAAGTCATTATCAAAATACATCTCTCCATCAAATCCAGCTGGGACAGATTCCCACTTGATTGCTCCCGCTCCTCCTGCTGGCAGTCTAATCCTTCCACTGGTAGCACTTCCAGTACCAAAGTCCATATTTCCAACATTTTCAATATTATTATTGTTCATGTCGAAGTTTTTTAGTGCTTGAATTATGCCATTACTAGCATTGTTTAGTATGATAAATGGAGTAACACTGTCATTTACAGTTGCATTCAATATCATCGAACCATCAATAGAACCAGCTGAAGTATTCTCAATCTTTCCAATTATTGATGCATATTCAAAAAGAGTAGAACCTACACTGTTACCAGCTATGAAATTAAGTGAACCAATCTCTTGAAGAGATAGAGGAATTGAAAAACTCTTTGTAATATTTAGAAAAGATTGTGAATTAATATCAGTCTCATCAGAAAGAACAGAAACTAGAGTACTGTCACTGCTGGCAGTTAGTCTATCTATTACAAATGAAGGATCATTATTATCAAAAGTAAATGTAAAGTCACTAGTATCAGAAGTGTTAAATTGAAATTGATTGTTAGAGTTTAGTAATATTCCTGTATCACTATTAGGAACCATAGAGCCAGAACTTATCACAAACTTTGCCCTGTCAATATTTACAATGTCAACTGTCTTTACATCGATTAGATTACTAGCAATTTCTAAAGGAACTACAGAACCTGGAAATTCAAAAATAAATCTATCACTGGCATTAATTTTTAGTCTAATATCATCAGAATCGCCTGCATTTCTTGATGCAAAAATTATTTCATCATTAGCTGTTCTAAGAAAACCACTTGCAGCAAAGGGACCCGTAGTTCCAAAAGTTAATGCATCAACTGCATTCCAGGTTAGAAACGAATTATCCCATTCTAGATGTTGGTTCTCAGCTGTTCCATCAGGGATGGTTCCTGATCCAGTATTGATTGTAATATCGGTTCTACTTTGTCCAGGATTATCTACAGCAGTGACTGCATTTCCTATGAAATTCATAGTAGTTCTTTGAGTTAATGAGATGCCTTCATCTTGGATCAAGTTATAGCCAGTGCCACCTCCAGTTCCAACAGCTCCTACAATTCTCCATTGCTCTTCAATTGAATCAAAAACTAATTGTACAGAATCAAACCCTGTTATGATGTAATCAAGTGCACCTGGAGTTCGGATAAGATTAGCATCAGTAGGAGATGCAGCAGTAGATGCATCTTTTATTGTAATAGTATTGCCATCAGTATTGTACAATACAAGTCTTTGACCAGGACGTTGTGCACCTAAAATTATCTCCAAGTCAGCTGTGGTTGCAACTCCTGAAATTATTACAATTCTATCAGAAGAAACATCAGAAACTGCAACATCATTTTGATCAAATAAGAGGTTGATAGTGTTAGTTGTGTCATCAAGAACAGCTGATTGCAGTAAAAATCCAATGTTTCCTCTAAACAATGCACCTGTAAGGTCAGCTTTTCTCTGATCAGTACCTGACTGTGCAAAGTTTCCAATACCGCTCTGATCAGAGAATGTTGTACTTCCTAGATTGTATGAATTTTGTTGAGTTGAATTGTAAATCTCATCTTCAGACTCTTTAAGATAATTTGATTCTTCTCCTTCATTAGAAAATGTTCGTGCTTTACCCATTAGAGGAACCTCTTTACAGATGTCAAAGTTCTAGTCAATCCACCTTCTCCAGTTCCAGGTGCTGTAAAATTGTACTGAATATGTTTTGCTACAAGTTTAATCTTTTTTGCACTAGGATCAGTACTATCATCTTGCAAATCAACTAGTCTAGAATTTTCAAAAAAGAAACTATCACCAAACTTTAGATCAAACATTCGCTCACCAGCAGTTTCAATTTCAAATTGTCGCAATTGGAACTGTTCTTTTTGAAGTTCAGTTGAGGCATCATTTAGTAATTGTTTGAATGTAATAATGTGAGGTCTTTTTTTGAATTGAGTTTCCAAGTTTAGATTATTTCCTTGACGTGCAATTGCTAAGAGAGGTTTTGTGAAATGAAAGTCATCAATTGTTATTGCAAGTCTCCCACCAAGAGTTTTTGCAAGAGAAGTATTGTCTATATTAAAATCAAGACCATCTCCTGAAATATCAGGAGCATATCTTCCAAATTCATCATAAAAGTTTTGAATTTGAAATCCTACAAATTGAGTTTCTCTAAATGCAAATCTATTGTAAAGTTCTAATTCTTGAGGAATCAAAAGATTTGCAATATTATTAAGTGCAAGATCAAAGAACCTAGGTTTGAATCCTCGGTAAATTTTAAACGATGAAAAAGGAACAGCTATTGGATAAAAAGTATCAACAAATGGAATCTCCACATCATAATATACAGTATTGTCATATCTGTCAATCATCCAAATACGAACTATGTTTGGTCCTAAAAGATCAGTATCTGCAACAGTTTTACTGGTGATTTTGATTATTGCTGCAACTTGCTGAAGTTGTCCCAAATCTTCGCTATCATCTTGAACAAATCCTCTAGTTCCACGACTTGTCCATGTCATGTTTTGTACGTCTAAAAATGCTGGCTGAAATCTATTGATTCCAACATTAGGTTCTGTACCAAGTTCTTTACCAAAGATATTTCCTAGAGTTACACTTGGACTTCCATAATTATTTGGAGAAAAAGGAATTCTAAAAACTGCCCATGCTCCTCTTTTGTAAAAATTCCCAATTGGAGTACCAGAACCAGCTTGAAGTCGATCAAGAAAATTTGTACCTACTTCATAATTAAATTCAAGAGCTGAATCAATATTTGTTGCAAATATACTTCCATCTTTTGTGACATTTGGATGATTTGTAGAATCAGTTAATGTAGGATCTGGATCAAAGCTTTCAACTGAAGAAATAGAAGTGTACTGATGTAGACAATCAACTGCTAAATCCCCAGTAACTAAACTCCACTGATCAGGGAAAGTACTTGTATCCCATTGATAGATAAGTCCTTCATCAATTATGACAACTTGCATGTTTTCAAGATCAGCTCCTGTATCTGCTGGACGATATTTTACAATCCATTTCTCACCATCCCACTCACAAATATTATTCTCAAAAGGTATTCCATTAACATCAGTTCCTGTAAATCCAGTTGCGATTCCATCAACTAGCATTCTTCTACCAATTGGAAACTGATTATCTTGACCAGAATATGCCCAATTATCAGCAGCAAGTGATATTGATTGACCTGTTGAGATTGTTGCATCAGCAGTGGCTTGAGTTCCTGCACCTGGCGGATCAATTGTTACAGTTGGAGTAGATGTGTATCCAGTACCCCCAGAAGTTACATCAACAAGAGCTATAGTCCCATCATTATCTAAAATGGCTTCTGCTGTTGCTCCACTTCCGCCACCTCCAGTAATAGCTACAGCAGGTGCAGTAACATATCCAGAACCAGGATCATCAACAACAATTAAAATTACTCTTCCTCCTGAGTCTCTTAGTTTAAAGTCTGCCCAAGTTCTAAAAAAGGAACTACCACTTCTGTTATCTAAAACAACAATGTTGATATCAAACATTGATGCGCCAAGTTTTCCATTATCAGTGTCAGGTGTAATTACACTATCTACTTGGTTTACTTCACTGGGATTTGCTCCAGCATTTGCCCATTCTTTTACTTTATCATCAGTCCATTCTGAGTATTGGATTCCAGGAATAGTAGTCTCAGGAGGATTTGCTTTACCACCAAATTCTGTTCCCATATCAATTTGGATCCAGTTAGTTGTATCTACTGGAGGAGGATCCGCAGGAAAACTAGTAATGTCATTTAATGCCTTGAAATGTTCATTGTCAATGTATTTTACAAGAGAGTCTTTTTGAAATGGAATATTTGCATCCCATAAGGGTCTGAAGATAAACTGATCTTTACCACTAACATATTTTGAATGTCCTGTAGGAAGAGAACCCATTGTTTGTGCTCCCCATGCTGCAACTTGTGTAGCAGTCGCTGCTGCAATACCAACGTCAGTAGAACCAATATTTACTTTAAAATCATCACCTGTAACTGGTTGTATTAATGTTGGAATGTTTGCATCATCATTGATATCAACTGTTCTACTTCCTTGTGAAAATAATGCAATCTCAATTGCATTTACATCTGAAGTCTCAAAACCACAATCAAAATAATCTAAGACTCCTCCATTAGCAACAGAGCCACCAAGTTTGTCTAACATCTGCTGCCATCTGTTATATCCAGAATCCTCAACTAGTCCATATTCATAGTGATTTACAGTGAATTTTGGAAATCCATTTCCAACTCCTGAAATTTGATTATATCCAGAAGCATGTCCAGTTAAAACAGGTTGAATGTTATTTGGTATCAAATTTGAATTTTCATTATAGCTTTGTCCAATCTCTAGAGCTACATCAAATGCATTTGCAAACCAGAATCTACCAGAAAAAGTAATTCTCTGAGTATGGTATTCTATTCCAATTAAATTTAATTCTAAAAGAGTTCCTTCTGATTTGGTTTCAGATGGAACAACAAGAGGATTAAATTCAAAATATCTTTCGTATGTATTTCCTTCCAAGTCTTCAGCTTGAACTCTAAACCTATCAAACTGTTTGAATACAGTCTGTGGATTGTTATATCCAGAGCCACCAGTATTTACAATGTATGAAGTGACTTGTTGATTATCCACTACGGCTGTTGCAGTTCCTTGTAGAGTTGCACCTCCTCCACTCAAGGTAACAGTTGGAACAGAAGTATATCCAGTTCCAGGATTTGATACATTGACTTCTATTAGGACACTTCCTGAGATTACAGCTGTAGCTGTAGCACCAGTTCCCCCACCACCTGAAACAGTTACAGTTGGATTAGAGCTATCTGAGATGAAATTTCCAAAAGCTCCTGAAACTTTTAATATGCATTCATTTACTTGTCCTGATCCTGTATCTGTAAAAGAAATCGCCAAGACTTCATTTGTGATATCTTCAGAAACACTGTATGGTGTTGATGCTGATGCATCAAACCAAGTTACAAAGAAATTTTTTATATTTCCAATATCGGCCATAATATTACCTAAGGAGTTCCTAAACCCTGTGGATCTCCACTGAATCGAAGTGTTATGACAACACCTGATTTTTCTTTGTATTCACCATCTCGAATTACTCTAGTTTGTGCCAAGACATATCCAAAAGTGAGGTCAGGTTGCACATTGAATTGAGGCATATCATCCATTCGTAATCCAAATCGTCCTTTTGGAAAACCAGTCTGAATTGTCTTATCTTCTTGTAACCATGTAACAAGATTTTTTAGATCTTGTGTAATAGATGATGTTTGTCTTATCTGTCCTGTAATTTGGACATCAATTCCTTGAAGTCCCATATCTTGAACTTCATTGATTTGACCTGCAACTCTTGGGTTTTCTGGAGTTGCATTTCTATAATTTACTTCAGTATTGAATACATAGCTACCAGTAGCAATTACGGGTGTGGAATTAAACAGAATTTTGTTTACTGCGAGTGCTGCTGCTTCTGTTGCACCTTGAGCAGTAGTCGCTCTCCAAATGGCAGTATTCTCTCCTGCCAATTATCTATTCCCTTTAAACACACTTCTTCTTCGAGGACTTCCTCGCTGATTGATAATAGAGCCTGCTGCCATATTACTACTGTAAAGATCTATGCTTGAGCGATATGGAGAAGATTGTAGAATTCCAGTTGATGCACTTGAGAACTCGAAAAGATTTCCATTAACTTGAGATGCACCACCTCTAAGACCAGCTCTTGTAGTTACACGAATCTCTTGATATCCATGACGAATCTCTTCTTGCAGACTTCGTTCATAAAACTTGAGAGTTTCTATTTGTGCAATTCTTCTGAATCTTCTATCAAGAGGTCTTCCTGGCTGCATTAGTTGATCCATTACAAAAAGTACAGTTTCATACACCAGTAACGCAATAATACCAATTATTCCACCTCTAGCTAAAGCACCACCATATTTTCCTAGTTTTTTAGTTAGACCTGCAATTAAAAATTGTGCAGGACTTGTTACAAATGTTCTAAGATTATTTGCTTGTGCGGTGGTAAAGTCATTTACCATTCCCACGGGTCCTTCTTTGAATTCTTTTAGTAATAGTCTGTTTCTTTTTGTTTCTAGTTGTTTTTTAATTTCTTGAGGATCTTTTTCTCGTTTTTCTTTTAGTCTTTTTTCAATGTCTTTAATTTCACCTTTTAGTGCTTTAGATTCATCAGCTCCCTCAATGTTTGTTGCAAGACTTTCTACAAATTGCTTGTCTTCTTCGGCAACATCAATTTTTATCTTAATGTGAACACTGTCTACTCTATCTACCAAACATACTCGTCTCCGTTAGATAATTTTCAATTTCGTTTTTTAGTTCAGTTTTAAATTCAGGATATCCTTTTGCAAAACCGTCTGCAAAGACATGTCGTGCTTTAATTCCACTTACATAGTGACCTTTTGAGAAATACTTTGTTTGTTCTTTGACCCACTTTAGTGCCTTTTTTATTCTTGGTGCAATGAAATGTCGTCTTGTTCCCTCTTCAAAAAACTCATCAAGGGGCTCATTATTTTCTCCTTTAAACTCTACCCAAATCCAAAGATATTCTCCATCATAGTCGGATTTGATATTATTGATATATCTTTCAGGAAGTCCTTTTTGTTTTGCTTCATCAGTGATGGTTTTAACTAATGTTTTATTTGCAATACTAACTACTTCTGTACGGACAAACTCTTCTATTCTAAATGTTAAAGATTGAGCACGAAGTGCAGAAATATGCAGTGAATCAAAACTCATGTAAGATTCACCGTAACAGTGTCATCAGTAATTCTAAATCTTATGCGAAAGACTACTCCTCCTTCCACTGGTTTTGATAAATTAAAATCTGGAACTACAGCTGCGTTTATTGAAATTGTTGCAGTACTTCCTGTTGCTTCTCTAGGAGTTGCAATGATATTGTAAGTATCAGAAGTTAAATCGCCATTAGCATCAAGCTTTGTCAAGTTAATCAAACTTTGAATTTCATCAGTAGTTGCAAGAATAGTTGCATCAAAATAATTATCACCTTTTCCGTAGAAATATTGGACTCCTCCATCGGTAGTTGGTTCTCTGGCTTCTGGTCTTCCTACATGAACATCAAGCTCCTGTAACATAATGTAGGTATCAGAATCGACTTGAAGCTTGAGATTTTGTGCATTAATTAGTTCAGCAATTTCACCAGGCATAAAATTAAACTGGTTTTTGACTTTAAGGTATTTCTAAAGATTACTAGTTACTTTTTTGGGTCAACTTTAGACAAATCAACTCGTCGTACGTTTAATGACTGTAAATGAAGAACCAGCTTCAAAGTTTTGACCACCATTAGTAAGAATTTGGATTGAAACTATGTTTGTTGGTGCAGGTGTGGCAACGTAATTTACTCTACCAGCACGATAAAGGTCGCCTGTTGTATCTCCAGGAGTTTCCCATATTTCTCCTGTTGGTCTAGAGTTTAGAGAAATACTATCGCCAATATTTAGTCTAAGTTTAATTGCTGCGGATAATCCTGCTGCAAATGATTTTCCTGTTGTCCAACCTACTGAAGCATTTGCACTATTTTGTCCTGTTACAGTCCCTGTATTAGATACGAAAACAAAAGTTGAGGAATAAGCAGTTTGTGTAAGAAGATTAATTCTATATAGGACAGTATCAGCAACAGCCAAAGAAAAGCTACCAACTAATTCAATATCTGTAACAGTATCATCAAAGTTTATGGTTTCTGATAAGACAATACTTATGGAATTTGTTGGTGCACCAACACTAACATGACCAATTACAGAAACAGGTGAGGCAGTAGGTGTAACCCAATTAACTGAAGTTGGTTGAGCTGTTTGAACAGTTAAGACTTGTCCTGGAGAACCAATAGGAATTCTTGCATCAACAGTTGAGAATCCCATAATATCACCTAATGTAGTAAGTGGAGATGAAAATACAGTTGCCCAACCGATAGCAGTTGGATTCGCTGTTTGTACTTGTAAGAATTGTCCTGCACCTCCAATAGGAATTCGTGCATCTACTGTTAAATTATGACCAAATAAATCGCCTTGTGTAGTAAGTGGACTTGCAGAACCTGGAATTGTAACAATAGTTTCGCCAGTCCCTGCTGTTACAGTAACACCAGCACCAACAAAGTCTAATACAATTTCTTGAGCAAGAGGTGTTCCCTCGTCTTCAATAGTTTGATAACCTGTTGCACCTGCTGGTGTTGCCCAGATAACTCCAAGGGCCGCACCTGTATTGGCAGTTAAAACTTGTCCAGGTGTGCCAACAGGAATTCTTTCATCACTTGTATCAAAACCTAGAATATCACCTTTAGTAGTTAGTGGAGTTGTAGATAAGATTGCAATATCTGTTCTATCACTTCCTCCAACATCAGTAACAGTAACATCTCCTAAGAATCTTAGATTTGCTCTTTGTGTAAATGTGGTTGATTCATCTTGTATAACGTGACCTGCAATTCCTCCTACTCCAGATATTGTAACTGTTGTAACTCCTGTTCCGTCAGTTGCGACAACTCCAGCTCCAACGAAGTCTATTGTATTTTGTTGTGGTAATGGAGTTCCTTCGTCTTGTATTGTTGCATAACCTGACGGACTTGCTGGTGTTTCCCATCTGATTAAAGTTCCTGGTATAGTTGACATAGTAAGAACCTGTCCTGGAGAACCAATAGGAATTCTTGCATCGGCTGATAAATCTCTGCCAAATAAATCTCCTTGTGTAGT
>SDBV01014007.1_pt1 | contig 10148 bp, 9 predicted proteins | sample 2277081 | NCBI WGS metagenome assembly SDBV01 (sample SAMN10402039, study PRJNA504765) | marine sediment metagenome | isolation source: marine sediment core GS10_PC15, 223 cmbsf | place: Arctic Ocean: Southern Knipovich Ridge | collected 2010 | reverse complement strand
TCGGCGGAAAACTCGGCTCTTGGCTTCGTGCTCGCTCACCCCATAGTGGATTTTGCCAAGAGCTTTTTCAGCTGTGCGAATGGCATCCACCATCGCCTTGAATTCATCCGGCTCCAGTGAAAATGCGCTGTCTGGACCGGCAATATCTCTGGACAATGTGAAATGCTTTTCTACGATACAGGCGCCGAGAGTCACGGCTGCCACTGGAACAGCAATGTCCAGCGTGTGGTCAGAAAGCCCGGTCGGCAAGCCGAAGGCCTGGGATAGGTGAGGAATGGTACGCAGATTCATCTCTTCCGCCGAGGCAGGATAGGCACTGGTGCATTTGAGAAGTGCAAGTTGTTTTCCTCCAGCCTGGCGTATGGTACGTACAGCCTCATCAATTTCGGCCAAACTTGCCATGCCCGTAGACATGATGATTGGCTTACCCGTTTCGGCGATCTTCCGAAGAAGCGGCAAATCTACGAGTTCGAAAGATGCAACCTTATAGGCGGGAACACCCATATCTTCCAAGAAATCGACGGCCGTGGGGTCGAACGGGGTCGAAAAGAGGTCAAGTCCAAGGCCATTGGCGACTTCTTTTAGTTTTGGCTGCCACTCCCAGGGCGTATAGGCCTCGCCATAAAGTTCATAGAGATTTTTACCCTCCCAGATAGTGCCCTTGATCCTGAAGCATTCGTTATCGCAATCAATGGTCAGAGTATCGGGAGTATAGGTCTGAAGTTTGACAGCATCCGCGCCAGACTCTTTGGCGGCTTCCAGTATTTTGACAGCCTGGTCAAAGTCCTGATTGTGGTTAGCAGACATTTCGGCAATGATGTAAATCGGCTGCATGGGCCCAATCAGGCGGTCGCCAGTGCGAATCGTAGGGCAGAAGCTCATGTTTTCTCTCCAACCAGAATTGCCAAGATATCCTTAAGTCTTTGAACAACACACTGAGGTTTGAACACCGAATCCTGTGCCATTTCTGGATCATCAGCATGCGTTCTCACAGCTTTCACCTGGATAGTCTTCATGCCTAATGCATTAGGTCCGGCAAAATCCTTCTGCACGTTGTCGCCCACATACGTGGCCTCATCAGGCTTTGCTTCAAGGAGATCCAGAGCAATCTGAAAAGGGATAGGTGACGGTTTCCAACAGTCTGAGCCTACCACGTCCGTACAAAGAATGGCGGCAACCATATTATCCAATCCCAGGGCTGCAATTTTCTTGCACTGCACCGACCCCATGCCGTCGGTGAGTACACCGAGACTAATACTATGTGATCTAAGAACGGCGAATGTTTCGATGACGTCGTCATAGAGCTTGATTTGTGGGTGATGGGAGCGGTAGATATATACAAGAAGCTTAACCAGTATCGGGGAATGGGCATTCAAGCGCTTGAGAAGAATGTCGAATATCTCCCCCCTGCCTTCTTGTTGCAGAATTTCCATCAACTCCAAATAAAGGTTATCGGCGTTTGTACCCGTCTTTTCTTGAAGATAATTCGCTACAGCTTTGAACCCGCTTTGGACATATTTAATTTCGGGATAAAGGGTGTCATCGAGATCGAAAATGACTGCTTTCATGAGTAGCTCTTACGCGTCAACTCGGGTTCAGTGAGAAACATGTCGTTGGTATAACGGAGCATGATATAATTATCCTTGAAATCTTCAACAGGATGTATTGTTCTTCCCTTTAAGAGCTTTACAAGGAAAAGGGGAGATGGAGCACCAGCGGCGAAGCTTATATGTGCGGCGCCACCAAAGCGCGGGTTCACTTCTATAAACCTGACCAGATTTCCGTCAAAGAAACATTGAATCGTGTTATGGCCGATCAGTTTCAATTCTCCAGCCAGCTTTCTGGATTCTTCAATTATGCGCGGATCTTTGGCTGTTCTGGTAATGAAGGATTCCCCGCAAAACACGTACACACGTTGCCTTGGAACTACTGAGATAACCCGGCCTTCGAGGTCGGCGAACAGGTCGATGGTGTACTCCGGCTCGTTGACATATTCTTGGACAACCGGATTCTCGATGTTTCTTAAGCAATGCTTGAGGTCTTCGAAGGAATCGGCTCGGGCTGTATTCTTGCTCCCCTTTCCATATCGGGGTCTTACGAAAATCGGAAAATCTTCAGTTTTGATATTATTCGGTTCAACCAGCCTCGGATGGTGGAATCCATTCTCGCTGCAAAACACCACAAAGCGTTTCTTGTCCTGGCAGATCCGGACAGTTTCGGGCTCGGGGACCATTACAAAGGTGCCGATTTTGGCGAATTGCCGCTTGTGGCAAGCGAAAAGAAGCAATTCCTCGTCTCTGGTGGGGATAATCGCTTTTATCTTTTTGTCTCGACAGAGGCGCAGCATGACTTCAACAAAGTTTGAATTGTCGGTTCTTGGGATGATATAATGATCATCGGCAAAGTAAAGAGCTGGAGCCAAGGGGCTGATATCCACGGCGACGACTTTGCCCCCGCCTTCCGACATCAGAGCATTCTGGAAATACTTCACAAGCGTAACTTTACGCGATGCGCTTGTGATCAGAACATTCACTAACCTTTCAACCTCCCTATTGCGAGCGAGTTGCGGCCGAGGCCTATGTCCGCGAAAGCCTGATAAATCTTGCGGCGCAGTTCCGCCGAAATAGATAATTCGAACCGGATCCGCTTCTCGTGGCATTGCTTGCCGATTTCGGGATTCCCAACGTAGACGTCACCCATCAGTAAAAAAAAGTCCATCGGGAAATCTGTCTGGAGGGTAAGGACTTCGAATCCCATTTGCTCCAAAAAAGACTGGAGGGTTCCACAATCGAAATAATTGATGTGATCAGGATAAGCGATCCACCATGGGGCAATGTCAAGATGCTTTTGGGCTGCCGCCTGGATTTCGTTAAAATCGTTGGGCACGCGAGCGCAGAGAACACCACCTTCTCTGAGATATTTATTCGCGTCTTCGACAAGTTTGGCAGGACCTGGAACGTGTTCCAGGACATTTAGCATGGTGATAGCATCGAAGCGGCAATTCTTGCCCTGATCGTAACAGCTTGAGAGCTCTTCCAAGAAACAGGTATATACTTGAATTCCCTGTGATTTGGCGATCTCCGAAGCTTCCTTGCTGAGTTCAATTCCTTCGGCTTCCAAACCAGCTTCATTCAGGTAAGATACAAGCTCCCCCGTGCCGCAGCCAACGTCCAAGACCCGCTTCCCCGGTGCGTATTTCTTCAATAAATAGGCAATATCCGTATACAGACTCCTGTGCAGCCATTCTCGCTCACGGGCCGCGTCCTTGCCTCCCGCCATGAGCTTTCGCAATTCGCTGGCGCGGTTTCCTTTCTTGATCAGCTCATAATATTGAGATTCATAAAACTGCGTTATCTCCTCATCTTCGGGAATGGGATCGAATCGCTTGTATCTGTAAACAGGGTCTTTTATGATGTCTTTTTTCTTGCTCATGATTACTCCTTCTCGACCTTGAATTTCTCGTGATCGATGACCAGTTTTATCCCTTTCTCCAGAATCGTTAGAGGAGACCACCCAGTCATTCTTTTAAGCATGCTCAAATTGCCACAGCTAGCCTCGAATACATCTTTGATGCCGTGCTCAACGATCAGAGATTCTGTTTCCGGAAGGTGCTCGGTCAAAATACGTAGTAAGTCGTCTATGCTTCTAGTACAACTGGACGACAAATTAATGCAACCGGCGGCCTCAGGGCTTGCTGCGAGCCGGAGAAGTCCTTCGGCCACGTCGCGGGAAAAAATATAGTCGAATCTGTTTTGCCTGTTGTAAACATCAATTCTTTTCCCGCCCAGCACAGACCGAACCCAGCGGTTGATGTTTTGCCGCGAATCTAGGCCATACACCCGGTAAATGCGCGCCGAAACAACCCGCATGGATGGATTGTAGTATTCCCTGATGAATTCCAGCTCACGTTCGGTGTAAAACTTCGCTGCCCCACAGATATTTCGCGGCTGCACGTAGTCGTTTTCGTTGATAGCCCTGTTTCTTTGAGGAGGTTCTTTGAATAGATACAATTCAGGCGAATAGACCAGGTAGCTCGAGGCGAAAACAAAGACTTCGCATTCGTCCATATTTTTGACCACATCAGCTATTCTGTGGCTCAGAACCATGTTGTTCCGCCAATTCTTTTCCCAAAATTCCGGTGATTCCGTAGAACGCTCAAACTCGGCAGCAAGATGGAAAACTATCTGAGGGTTAAATTCAACAAACTCCTGAAGATCGTCGACCGCCAAATCCTTCTGGACATGACGCACATTGTCCAATAGATCTCTCGGAAGAGGCTGCTTGTCCCTGTTCAGAATATCCGCTCCAGCGTTTATTAACATTCCAAGAAGTTCTTTACCAATTACTCCTGACCCGCCAGTCACGACCGTTCTTTTACCTTTGTGAAAGTCATCTGCCATGCTTTACTCCTTTTGCAACAACAAATAAAGGGACCAACTCATTTACTGCAGATTCATCATCGCACTACAAACACGTTCCGGCCCTTTACCATCGATGACTGTTTGTCCTAGTCTGCTCATATTTTGTCTCGCGGTGCTGTCACGGATAATTTTCTCTATTTCATCGGCCAGCCGTTCAAACGATATATTTGAGTACCAGCCGATCGTTTTGAAAAGCCCCTTTTGTTCAAGCCCGAGCAAAGTATATTCTTCAATCGGTGCAATCGCTCCTACGATACAGGGGACCCCCAAATAGGCAAGTTCCCACACTGTGGTCCCGCCGTTGCAGATCGCCAGGTCAGCCCAGTTCATTAGATCTGACATGTTATTAACATTCGTTAACAACTCTGAATGGAAGGATAGCCTAGACAGTTCTTTTCTGATAAGATCAATATTCGGATTGATCGAACCTACGACGATCTTCACATGTAAATCCATATCGCACATTCGTTTCAAAGCGACAAGAACCTTTAAGGTGACGTTGTCCGGATCAGAGCCCCCAAGGGTGATCAAAACACTTTTGGCCCGTTCTGAAAAAGTTCGCGTCTCAGTACGATTTCTTATGAATTCGCGCCGCAATAGACAATGCTTTGGGCCAAGAAGCAAAATTGTTTCCGGATTGCAGTTATATGTTAAGTGTTCTGCATGTAGATTTTGATTAAGAACAATATCAGCATGATAGTAAGGTAGACGGGCCATATCATCTAAAGCCAAAAGATTACACCCATGCTTTTTGACCACTTTTTGATAGGTTTCATCAAAGTGATATCCGTCGAGAGCGAACCACAGCGAATCGAAGGTGTCCGTACGGATTGTATTTGAAATAAGCTTCAAAACTTTTTCGCATTCAGCACCGTTTGCACATGATTCAGGAAGGGGAATAAAGCCGAAACCTTCATCTTTGACTCGATTTCGTATCATTTCACTTTCGCAATAACTCAGGAACGTGACCTGAGCTCCAAGGTCATGCCAGGCCATGGCCAGGGCGAGGCAACGCATGATGTGGCCCGTGCCCATGCGGGCGGTTGAATCAGTGCGAATGAATAAATGTGTCTTCATAAATATCACTGTCCGTTTGCTGCGCTCAATCGAGGTCTGCCATCAGTGCACAGTGCCAAATGTGTTGCTCCATCGAGCTGACTAGGAGTCATCTTTTCGACTTTGCCAGTGGCATCCCAAGTAGCAGGCACTCCACCAGCCACATATCATCCAAGGTATCTACTTCAACAGTGTAGATTCCATCCTGAAGGACCAAACGTATATCCTGGCCTATGAAAGCATGCACCCTACTGTCTCCCCGTGTTTTCATCAGGGTGTCAACCCTGATAGCCGCTACCGCACCGTCCAGCAGATACAACTTCTCGAAATCTTGCATGCGGTATTGTTTGGTTGGAGGCATATGAGGTACGGCGCGATCGTCAATTAGACGCTTCATCCATTCAGGGCGCTGATTTATCTCGTAGGCCGTGGACACAGCCTCCGCCCCGGTTTCGATCAGCTTAGCCACTACCTGGTCGATAACGCCCTCGGCACGGATTGGGATGTTGGCTTGCATAAGAACCGCGATGTCTGTTTGATAATCTTCTTCATCTGCAAGGTAGCTTACTACATGACGCATGGCTTCATCGATGGGAGCAGTAGATGTAGCCAGTTCGGCAGGCCGCCTGATGACCTCTGCTCCCCAGGTCATAGCAACCTCAGCAATCTGCTCGTTGTCTGTGGAGACTATTACTCTGTCCAAGGTCTCGGCCTGGAGGGCGGCCTCAATGGTATAAGCAATGAGTGGTTTGCCACATAGAGGCATAGTGTTCTTGTCTTTGAGCCTCTCGCTCCCTCCCCTGGCAGGTATGATACCGATTACGCTATTGCTTTTCATAGGTTTTGTACCCTCTCATCACTACTGTGTCGCGCGACGTTTCTGGCTTTCAGTTCTGCAATAGCCCATTCGCGCATTTCGAACAATTCCTCATCGGACAGTTCGCTGAAATTCACCGTGATCTTCTCACCCTGTTCCCAGAGGTTTAAGACGAACTTTTCCTCATCTTCGATCAGACCTCGTTCGCGGGCTATATCGTAAAGCTCGGTGCCCGGATAAGGAGTGGCAAAGAAAATCACCTCTGGAGCCAGGTCCATCTCTTTACAGAATTCGACCGTCTCCATAATGGTTTCCCGTGTCTCGCCGGGCGTACCCATCATGAAGGAGCAGTCCACCTGGCTGATGTACTTTCGGGCCAACTCGATTGCTTTTCTTGCCTGCTCGACCGTTACCTGTTTCTTCATCACGTCGAGCATTTTTTGGCTGCCCGACTCAATACCATAGCCAATCCAGACGCAGCCTGCCGCGGCCATCTTGGCCAAAAGTTCTTCAGTCATCAAGTTAACCCTGCCCGAGCTGCCCCACTGGATATTTAAACCACTTTCAATTATCAGGTCACAGAATTTCATAACGTGTTTTCGGTTGATAACGAAGTCGTCGTCGGTAAAGTGGATGTAGTTTACTCCGTAACGATCCACCAGAGAGACGATCTCGTCCAGAATGTTCTGTGCTGAACGATGCCTGTATTTCACCCCCATGAAGTCGTGATAGCAGTAAATACATTGATAGGGACAACCGCGTGAGGGTAGTATGTTCATGGTCAGTGGCGCGTCATTAGAACTCCCGCCATCGTTCCATTTTCTGATGTTGGGAGCTCCCACCGGGTTACCGAGGTAGATGTCCATAGGGAAGAGGTCCCAGGCAGGGAAAGGAATGGCATCTAGATCTTTGATGGCAGGTCTGGAAGGCCTGGCCATAATCTCGCCGTTCCCATCTTTGTACCAGATGCCGTGCAGGCCCTCTAGATTGCCTCCATCCCGCAAAGCGTGCATGAGTTCCGGCAAGGTCAACTCTCCCTCACCCGTCACAGCAATATCGGCTTTTGTGCACTCAAGGAATGTGCGGGGAATCGAAGTGGCAGAGCTTCCTCCAGCTATCACCGTCTTGTCAGGATGGTAGCGCTTGACAACTTGTGTTAGCCACTTGATATAGCCGTACACTGTGATCAGCCCACCAACACCAAAGACATCTGCATCTGAAGCCTCGACCCTGGCTTCAACCTCCTGCCGGGAATAGCGGTATCCATTGATGTCCAAGACCTCCACTTCATAGCCGGCAGATAGGAGCACGCTGGAGAGATAGCCTAGCCCAGAGGGAAAGCAATTAGGCTTGGCCCATTCCCTGATGGGAGGATTTATCAGCAAAATCTTCATTTTATTGTCTCTTTCTCAAGTAGGAACATAGAATCTACGTTATCATTATCAAGGTATTTGAGCCGTTCTTCGTTGACTATTACTAGATCAGTAAATGATTCCAGGTACAATCTTGAGAAATCAGTTTTCCACAACAAGTTCTTATTACCTCTATAGATTATCTCTGTGTACTCACTTGCGTAATTTTCAATCCCCCAAATATACCGTTTGCTACACCTGTGTATTTCGCCCATTGCATCAGCTATGTCTGAGGGATGCACATGGATGAGAACCCCGGAGGTAAAGACCAAATCAAAGTAACCGTCCTTGTAGGGGATATCAAACGCTGAGCCTTCGATGATATTGATATTACGTGTCCTTGACTTGGAAAACTCAACTGCGTAACTTTGTAACTCTATTCCGTAGAGGTTGCAAAATCCCATTTTTTGAAGACATAATAATTGATTGCCTATATTTGAGCCAACCTCCAAAATACGTGCTGAACGGTCCATTCCGTCCAAGAATCTTTGGTTTAATTCGGTCCTCGTTACTCCATAAATTCTCTTGTACATGGCCTCCATTTCTTCAAAGGAAAGCGCATTTCTGTCGGTATATTCCTTGCCGAATGCGCTCGACCATACGTCCATTTGTTTTGTAATCTTTGACAATTTTAAGCCTTCCTACTATACTTGTCATGTTTATAATTTTTCATCATGAATTTCCTGCGGCAAGTGAAAAAATGGCTCCTTCAATCCAGGGTGATGCATCTTCGTCGCAAAGGTAATAGACAGCCAGAAAATGCCTTTCACTTATCGCAACAAGATCTCCGTACCCACCGTCATAGATGTCTCCGTGATAACTCGCAAGACATCCTAACCTCTGCCAACAAAGCCCACCATGAGTGCTCATACCAATGCCTATTCCGGGATAATCCTCGCTAAGATCACGATACAGCACGAGAAACTCTCCGTTTTCAGTCTTGACAATCATAGGGGCGTGCCCTATGAAGCCGGTTGGACTGATGGATGACCACGTCCTGCACTCATCATTGCTCTGAGTATACATAATGTCACATGGAGGAGTTTCATTGCGGACCAATGCCAACCACTTTCCATCTTCTATATTACCCAGGGAAAACTCGGTAAGAAGAGTGTCTTCTTCGTCAGAGCGGGCCAATACGGACAATAGGGTCCAGGATTCTCCTCCATCATCGGAAGCCAGCAGAAGTGGCGATGGTTTCTCGTCTGAAAGTAACAAGCCATAACCCGGCATAAGTAACTGACCAGTAGTCGTTTCTTGTATGTGACCAAAGCAAGTCGTTTCCGTATCAGATAATTCTTTTAAGGGTTTTCGACCCCAAAGCCGTATTTCTGAATATGATTTCTTAAGATTTTCCAAGTTCCACCGGGAAAAAAATGTTGTACTCTTCCTGCTTCGGTCATAGTCTCGTGTTGCCAGAAAAACATGCTTTCCCAAAGAACAAGACAGGATAGCATCAATTTCATTGGAACTGTCATTGCCTGGTTCAAATATAACTCCGCAATCCTGCCAGCATGTCGGCTCTTTAACATTAGCACAAAACAGTCTAACAATCCCATCAAAACCGTGCATCTGATGCTGATCCACCTTTGCGGATCGGCAGGCCATCCAAAGAGTTTCGCCATCCCGTATCAGTGTGGGAAATGAATGATAGCGTCCTGGTTCCTTGGGAATGACCATAAAACGCTCATGAACATACAATTGGAATTGGGATGTATTTGAATTAATTGTCATATGATTGCGCTGGTGGTTTGTGTCGCTTAAACCTGAAAAATTTGTCAATACACGGATACGACTTCGCAAACAGTCCTGGCTACATAGCTTATATCCTTATTCGTCATCGCTGGGAATATAGGCAATGATACGATCTGCTTATAGGCATCCTCTGCCGCCGGGCATTCGCCATTGTGGCAATCGAACCGTTCCCGGAAAAATGGTTGCAGATGCACAGGGATGTAATGTACATTCACTTCGATGCCTTTTACCTGCATGGCCTCGAAAAATCTCAACCGGTCGATTCCGAGGGACGAAAAATCGATTTTGACGACATACAGGTGGTAGGCGTGCTTAGAGCGCATGGAGCATGGCGCATGGAGCATGGCGTCAGAAGAAGAGGGCATGGAGCTTGGCGCAGAGCATATAGAGTATTGTTTGGCGGACAAGGCGTCGGAGCGGAGGCCAAGTGGCTCGATTCCAGAGATATCTGCCAGGGCTTCGTGGTAAAAAGCAGCGATTTCCCGCCGGCGCTTGAGAAAGGCTTGGAGCTTATGTAGTTGGCTTATGCCCAGAGCACACTGGATGTCAGTAATGCGGTAATTATAACCCAAGTCTTGCATTTCGTAATAAAAGGGCAGAGCGCATGGAGCATGGAGCATGGGGTTCTGAGGTTTTCCATTTGCCCGGGCAAATTTCGATGGATCGCGGGTTATGCCATGAGTGCGG
>SDBV01014006.1_pt1 | contig 10148 bp, 9 predicted proteins | sample 2277081 | NCBI WGS metagenome assembly SDBV01 (sample SAMN10402039, study PRJNA504765) | marine sediment metagenome | isolation source: marine sediment core GS10_PC15, 223 cmbsf | place: Arctic Ocean: Southern Knipovich Ridge | collected 2010 | reverse complement strand
GTTAGAGACCAAAACCTTGTGAGAACAGTATAAAATTGAATTTAACAAAATGGTTGATATAAATTTATTAAATAAAACAAGATACGGAAACGCAAAGCATTTCCTGTCTCTAACGGGATGAAATTCAATCGTTTTACCGTAAAAGCGCAGGAGGCGCTTCAGAATGCGCAGGATTTAGCCGGGAAAAACAATCACGGCGAATTGCGGGTGCTCCACCTGCTCTCCGCGCTTATGGCTGACGGTCAGTCTCTCATACAGCCGGTTCTCGTCCGTTCCGGCATAAACCTGGATGTTCTTCATCAGGAGGTTGAGCGGGAGCTTGAGAAGATTCCGCGCATCTTCAGCAGCGCATCGGTCAGCCAGCTTTACTTTTCCCAAGAGCTTATGGATGCCCTTGATAAGGCGGGAAAAATTGCCGTGGCGCAAAAAGATGAGTTTGTGTCATGCGAGCATCTTCTTGTCGCTGCCCTTGAGGTCCCATCCGTTGCCCAGCGAGTATTGGAGAAGTTCGGATTGCGCCGCGAAGGCGTATTGCGAATTCTTGCGCAACTGCGCGGTTCAATGCGCGTTACCGATGAAACGCCGGAGAGCAAGTTCCAGGTGCTTGAAAAATATGCGGTTAACCTGACAACACTTGCGCGGGATGGAAAGCTTGACCCGGTTATCGGGAGAAGCGAAGAGTTGCGCCGCCTTATTCAGGTGCTCTCCCGGCGGACGAAGAATAATCCGGTCCTTGTCGGTGAGCCGGGCGTTGGAAAGACGGCGGTTGTGGAGGGACTTGCGCAACGCATTGTTTCCGGTGATGTGCCGGAGCCGCTCAAGGGAAAAGAGATTATCTCCCTGGACCTCGGCTCGCTTGTCGCGGGAACAAAATTTCGTGGAGAGTTTGAGGATCGCCTGAAGGCGTTTATAAAGGAGATACAGAATTCCGCCGGTCGGCTGATTTTATTTATTGATGAAATTCATATGATTGTCGGGGCCGGCCAGGCGGAGGGCGCGATAGACGCTTCAAATCTTCTGAAGCCGGCGCTTGCGCGCGGGGAGCTTCATGCAATTGGAGCTACAACGCTCCGCGAGTACCAGCGCCATATTGAAAAGGATGCGGCGCTTGAGCGGCGATTCCAGCCGATTTTAGTTGATGAACCAAATACGGATGATAGCATCGCTATTTTGCGCGGGCTGAAAGAGAAGTACGAAATACATCATGAAATCCGTATTAGCGACGATGCGCTTATTGCCGCGGTTAATCTTTCATCGCGCTATATTATGGACAGATTTCTTCCGGACAAGGCGGTTGACCTTATTGATGAGGCGGCGGCGATGCGGCGACTGGAGACAGAGAGTTTGCCATCCGCAATAGATGCGATTCGGCGGCAGATTCTTAATCTTGAAATTGAAAAACAGGCGATTGCAAAAGAGGCGGGGGAGTCAAAGGCGGGCGCTTCTGTACAAAAACGCTCTGTAAAGTCGCGGCGTCTTAAGGATATTGAAAAAAAACTCGCCGTCCTAAAAGAGCAGAATGATGAGCTTTCCGCGCAATGGCACACGGAGAAACTTACCTTTGAGCATTTTCACACGCTCCGCCAGCATGTTGAAGCGTTGAAACGTGATGCGGAGATTGCCGAGCGTGAGGGGGACCTTGAACGTGTTGCGCAAATTCTGTACGGCGAGCTTCCAGCGGCGCAAAAGGATTATGAGGCATTTGATAAAAAACACTTTCGCACCAATCGGCGCGCGGCGAAACATCCGGCCGGCGATAATTCTATGTTCATTAAAGAGGCGGTAGACGAGGAGGATATCGCGATTGTCGTTTCCCGATGGACGGGGATTCCAATCACAAAGATGCTTGAATCGGAGGTGGAGAAGCTTGCGCGTATTGAGGATGAGCTTGAGAAGAGCGTTGTTGGACAAGGAGGGGCGATTCATGCCATCTCAAACGCTCTCCGCCGCGCCCGCGCGGGGTTATCTGATGAACGGCGCCCGCTCGGCTCATTTATCTTTCTTGGGCCGACCGGCGTAGGGAAGACCGAGCTGGCAAAGTCACTTGCGCAATTCATGTTCAACGACGAACGCGCGCTTGTTCGTGTTGATATGTCGGAATATATGGAGCGCCATGCGATAAGCCGGCTCATTGGCTCGCCGCCTGGGTATGTCGGTTTTGAGGATGGTGGACAACTCACTGAAACAGTCCGCCATCGGCCGTACAGCGTAATTTTATTTGACGAAGTTGAAAAGGCGCATCCCGAAGTGTTTAATATTCTTCTTCAGATTCTTGATGATGGACGGCTGACCGACGGCAAGGGGCGTGCGGTGAACTTCAAGAATACAATTATTATTATGACATCCAATGTGGGGAGCGAGTATTTGAATGAGATGTCAAACCTCGGATTTTCACTTGAGGGTGATGAACGTAAGATAAAAGAAGATTCGTTCAAGGAGCGGGCACAGGAGTCGTTGCGCGAAACATTTCGTCCAGAGTTCCTGAATCGCGTTGATGAGATAATCGTGTTCAATTCATTGAGCGCGAATGATATTAAAAAGATTGTGGATATTCAGCTTAGCGAAGTGAAGCGCCGGCTTGCGGAGAAGAACATTAAAATCACCTTTGACGCGGGCGTAAAATCATATATAGCGCAAAATGGATTTGACCCTGAATACGGCGCGCGCCCCATCAAACGGTTTGTTCAAAAAACGATTTTAAACCACCTTGCTGATAAAATTATCAAAGGAGAATTGCATGACGGAAAACGCGTTACGGTTAATTTCAAAAAAGATTCACTCGTCTTTACCTCATAAGGTGCGCTCTGTTTCCTGGAGTGCGATCTGGAGATGCGCTCTTGTCTCCGCGGCATGGGCGTTCACGCCCTATCTGGTTTTTCTTGGCGCGAGTGTGTATATGTATGTTACGCCGTTTTTCCGCCCCATGGCGTTCATCTTCTCTTTCGGCGTATTTCTTGCACTCGGAAAGATTTTTTCGGAAGTCGGCAATATAAACACTGTGCTTGTCATCGCGGTCTTGCTGGGCATCGCCCTGTATCTGCTTTTGGGCGTAAAGGACCTGCTATTTATCAATCGCGCGCCGGCAATTTTTCTTTTTGAACTTATTCTTATCGGCGGAATATTTTTTGCATTTTTTTGGTTTGCCCAGCCGGCCCTATTCGGTATCGCGGCGGCAAATGTATATGTATTTATTGCGCTTCTCGCCCTCTTGGGCGAGTATTTCGCCTTTCTTTTGCCCGAAAAAAAGCGGGGGATTGCGCGCGGAGCCGCCGCGATTATGGCATTCATATTATTTCAGATTCTCTGGGCCGTTTCGCTTTTGCCGCTTGATTTTATACACGCCGCACTGCTTATGACCATCATAACTTTTTCAATGAGCGATATTGCTGTGAGTTCGCTGAAAAAGCGGCTCTCCGCGCGACGGCTCGCGATTGATGTTTCCGCCGCCACTCTTCTTGTCGCGATTCTCTTTCTTTTTTCGCGATGGACGCTTTAACGAAGAAGTTTACCTAACAGTCATAACTCCCCGTTCCCCGCGCGCTTCATGGCCAGGGACATCGCAGAAGAAGGCGTACTCTCCTTTTGTTGCGGGCGCGTTGAAAGATATGGCGCGCGTCTCAAACGCTCCAAGGCCGACGGCAACCCCCCGAAGGGACGGGTCAACAAATTTAAATACATGCGCAAACTGATCTCCGGATGAGACGATCAGGGTTATAAGCTCCCCGCGCCTTGCTTGAATTTCTTTTGGAGCGATTCCTTGCTCTGTGATTGTTAGTTCAATTGTCTCTCCGGGGAGCTCGATGTCTCCTCTTGTTAAGGGCGCTGTTTGTTGTGGAGCGCTTGGCGAGAGCGGCTCCGCGTCATTTTGCGCGACAACTCCGCTTGGAGCGATAACTTCGTCGTCTTTCGTAAGAGAAACGCCGAGGGTTTGCGTTCCTTCCTCCGCCGGAATTTCACCTCGTCGGGTAAAGATGCCTTTCAGCTCCTCAAGTATTGATGTTTCCGCCTGGTTTTGCTTCTCCTGCTCAACGAGCTCCTTTTTTGTCTCTATTGTTTGCTCAATATCAAAAACGGCGGTGATAAGATACGAAAACAGAAAATACCCCGCTACGGTAAGCGTTGTGATAATGAGAAGCGAGATAAAAATTCTTACCATTATTTTTTATTATGTGTGTACTATGCAGTATACTAAATATCTATTTTATATGACACTTTTTGTATTTTGCATGAGAATATTTCCCTTTAGTTTAGCATTTCAATTTAACTAAACCTAACCTAACCTAATTTAACCTACCTAACCTAATTTAATTTAACCTACCTAACCCAACCTAATTTAATTTAACCTAATTTAACCTAACCTAATTTAATTTAACAGGACACTTAAGAACGATCGTTCTTAAGTGTCCTGTTAAACTTTCTCGTAGACTTTGACATTGTCAGCGAGCGCTCTCTTTGTTCGCGCTACTCATAATAATACCTGTTAAACTTTCTCGTAGACTTTGACATTTTTAGCGAGCGTCCTCTTTATCAGCGAGCGTTCTCTTTGTTCGCGCTACTCATAATAATATTGGATTTGGATTTCTGTTATGGACGGGGAGGTGTGCGGGGAGTGTGAGGATGAAATGCAATGAAGTCGCGCATCATATATTCATTAGATGCTCGGTAATACCTAAAGTTTTTTTAGGATAACAAGGTATTCATTATGACCAATTCATAAGGTTCTCAAATTATTGCGAATAATAAAAACCGGAATTTCTTTATCTTCCGGGAAAACTATCGGTCTTTTTAAATTACTGCGTCCGTAAACCCTATGATCTCCACTTTTTCTTTCGCAATGACAGCCAACGTAAAGTATAAACTTTTCAAACTTTCTCCACGAAATAGGCCTCAATCGTGACATAGTGAATTCATTTTGCGGGAAGTTGTATCTTCTCGGATTCCTGAGAAATAAGAGTCGGCGGCACCCATTGCTTTTTGACTTTTTGCCACCCTAAGCTTTCTAAAACCTCATCAAGAGTTCCCTTTTTTACCAATTCTTCAAAAAAAATAACCACTACTTCATTAAATCGCTTTTTGACTTGCTTATAATTATTACCAGAAGTTGACAAATCTAATACCGGAGTATAGGCAACAAATTGTTTGTTTTCTTTAAATACAGATATCGGAAGTTGTAAATTCAATTTAATCATATTTCTTACTCTGCCACAGCAAAAAATTAAAAGTCAAAGTCCTCATAATAATATCGGATTTGGATTTCTGTTATGGACGGGGAGGTGTGCGGGTCGTTTGAAGGGCGAAGGGTCGCGCGCCAGCGAAAATCGCTTTCACTCGGCGTATCTTTGAATTTTATAACCTCCTGCTCTCCCGCATCATGCCATGTTTCTCCTCCGTCTGCGGAGACGGAGAGGTCAACATACTCCATATTGGCTCCATCTATTCTTGTAATCATCGCGGCGACCACCTTTCGTGTTAGCGGGTGAGTATTTAGTCGTTTTGAGAAGAGATGAGCGGTGCCTGATGTGTCAAATCCATTATTTCTGAAAATAATAATCTTTGTTCCTTCATCTGAAACAGCGGCTATCGCGGCGGAGTTTTGCTCTGGCCCCTCTGCAATAAGCGTATATCGGTATTGAGTGAGGTTCAGCGCGCTTGTAAGGTCATGCGCAACACCGCGTTCAATTTTGAGAAATTTTGGCCGCGTTCTGTCGGCGGCGAATATATAGTGCGTGTTTTCTTGAGAGACGATGCCGGCGGAGAATCCAGCATCTTCCATTACGCGAATATTAAAGAGGGAGGAGATGTTATCCGATGGCTTATTGGGAGGAATTGCGGAAAAGCGAAAGCCCTGCCCCTCATATGCTCCATATACCGCAAGCCAGTCGTCGGGAGCGCCTCCGAAGCTCATCACGCCGGGATATTCAGAGGAGACGGAGAGGGAGGCAATGGCAAGAAATGTATTTCCGTCAAATTGGTACGTCTTTTTTTGTATTATCTCGCCCGGCTCGGCGGCGCTGACGAGCCAATAGCTCCCGACCCTTCCAAGCGATTCAGGGTTTGTAATCTCATTGGGAAGCGGTATAGGGTGCGGTGTTGGCTGTGAGACGGTTGTAAAAAATTTTGCAAGCTTGTTCCCGTTCTTGAGGAGGCACTGATTGTCTATGCAGGAAATATCAATGCCGCCATTCGGCGAGAACGACAGCAGGCGTTCCGTTTTTCTATTTTCTTCCTCCATGCTCCATACTTCGCCGTTGCCGTTTATGCTTTTCAATACAATCCATTTGCCGATTGATGGGATGTATTCAATTTTTTCTATCGTACCACCCACTTGCACTGGTAATAGCTGTGGAGCGGGGCTGGCGGAGCGGATTGGCAGTATATACAGGCCTCCCTCCTTATCCGAGAGAAGCCATGAAGAGCCGCCCTTGCTGATATTGCTCACCTGTATTCCCGCTAATGTCGCATAGCGGTTCTGCTCGTATTGCGGCGCGAGCGTTATGCTTTCTGTTTTTCTATCGTGCCATGCGGTTGTCGTTTCGGTGTCAATCCACCCAATCCCCGAAAAAAGCTCGGTGAATGTTGCAAAAAGTTCGCGCGGGCGGGACGGGGGAGGCGTACTGTTCGTTTTCGCGACAATTTTTGGCACGAATATATCAATTTTTTCCGTCGGCTCGGCTGTCCTGATTATCAATATATCGGGGACGGAAAATGTAATTATTTCTATCTGAATTTCCGCGAATAGCTTAATGCCAATTGCGAGAATAATAAAAAGAATTACACCGGCGGCAATCGCGCCGGAAAATCGGAACAGATACGTAAAGAAATCAAACGATGGGATTGCTCCGTAGACGCGCCCAAGGTATTTCTTGAGAATAGTTTTTCGCTTCCTCGCCACATTCCCATTATACAACACTGGGTAAAATGTGCCGCTTTATCTAATGAATATTATTGACGGAGGTTAGTCCTCGCTCACGGTGTACTATCGCACAAACAGCCCCTTTGATGTGTCGTTCGGGTCCGCAATATTTGACCACATTGCGTGATCAAAGCGGGGAGCGGTGAGGCGATAGCTGACTTCCGTGTTAGCTCCCTTACCCTTTCCATATATAATCAGCATATTATTTCTCGTGTCTTTTTCATACCAAACGGAGCCATCAAAGGCGGGGGAGAGGAGCACGGAGAGGCTTTCCCACCTCTTCCCGAAATCGGCAATTTGGTAGAAGAGCCATAGGTCAGAGCCGCGCCTTATAGTATCAAAGTCAATTGTCATCTTGGCGATTTGCGAACCCTTGCTTTGCGTCAGCGTTAACGTTCCCGTTGTTTCTTCCTTTACGCCCGTTATGCCGGAGACGTATGTTGCGTATCTGTTTCCGCTAATTGTATAAATCGGGTCAATAGTGGAGACGGTCAACTTATTAACGCCGGTAATGTTCCCGTTATTCGCGTCAATGGCGTTTACCTCGCAAGTTGCATCTCCGTCACATGCAAGTGCTGTTGTGCTTGTTGCCGCTTGCCCGCCGGTAATCGCGGAATCTACATAGAGCTTTGTCGCGGCATGCGTATTTCCTGTTGGCGTGCCGATAACGATTGGTTGGGTAAATCGGGCCGTACCCCATACGTCCAGTTTATATGCGGGAGTTGTTGTGGCGATGCCGACGTTGCCATCTTTATCAAAAACAATTGCTTCTGCGTCTGTATTCCCAGATTCACGAGAATTAAAATAAAGTTTATCGGTACTAATACCACTGCCATAAACAATTCTTCCAATAGTTCCTTCAAATTTTAAGATTGGTTCACCGCTTGCATGAACATTAGTTATCTTTATTGCGGCATCAGAATTAATTACCCAAGATGCAGAAGTATCTACATTACTTTTTACTTCTAGTGTAGAATCTGGGTCTGCCGTCCCAATCCCGACGTTGTCACCAAAAAGTGAAATATATGCTTGTTCTGTAGAGTCTGTTCTTCTTAATAATTTAAGGGCTGTTGTATTTCCACCTGAGCCACTAACATAATTAGATGTTCTTTCTAATTCTGTAATAAATTGCACGCCATTTCCTCCTGCGGTATTTGTGGTTCCCCAAAAATTAGTTAATTGTAAACTATCCCCCGCAGTTCCTCCTAAATCTCCCTCTTTAACTTCTAATTTCCAACTTGGACTTGCTATCCCAATTCCGACACGCCCGTAAAGTGAATCCAATGTCATTAATTCTTCTTCCCATGTTGCACTATTAGAACGGTATGTAAATGTTAATGGAGCATCACCTCCTCCTCTATCTGGTGCTTGAATCTTCCAACCAAATCCAGATTGATATTCAGAAGTAACAAACTCAATTAAACTTCGATCAGAGCCTAAAACAATACCTAATGATTCTACTGCTGTAGTTTGGTCATTTCCGATTGTTAAAGTGCTTACTGGCACCGCCGTCCCAATTCCAACCCTCTCATTCGTAGCATCTACAAAGAGGATAGTATTCGTATTCGCCGCCGCCTGGAATGTGTAGTTGCCCTTGGTGGCGGAGGAGCCGAATACCGCTCCGCCTGAAACATATGCGGCGCTTATTTTTCCCTGAAAACTTCCGTCTGCAGTGATATTCCCCAAGCTTGTTCCTTCGCCGTCGTATGTGGCGAATATCTTCGCCTTAATATCTCCAAATACGACGAACCTACCATCAACCATTGTATTCCCCCTGATCTTAAACAGGCGCGCGGCAAACGCGGCGTTTGTCGTGTCGCTCGCGGTCGGCATTTCGCCAAATCCTATTATGGTGCTTGTCGCGGTATACAGGTTTCCGCTCGCGTCTATCTTTAATTTTCCATCTCCGGTCGGCGGATTGGCGGTCGGGCCGGTGAATGCGGCAAGCGCAGGTACCACAAACATGCCAATTGCGATTGCAATACTAACAGAAAAGAGAAGCGCGCGATGTGCCATATATATGCCATCAGTATACCAAAATTACCTCTTGACTGGCGGTGTGCATAAGTTGTGTTTCTATCCCTATTCTCCGAGGTATGTGAGGATTTGCTTTAGATAATTGAAGCAGAGGAGGGGCCTTGCGGAGATCTACGACATCTATGCTGTCTTCGGATACGCTCAGTTCGTGCGCGACTTTTTCCCCGATCGCATTTTTCTCGGCGAGCGGGAGAGCATGGTTATCCAGCACGGCAATGTCCGTGTCTGATGACTTTCCGGCCGTTTGCCGCGCCTGTGAGCCGAAGAGAATGATGAGAGGCGTGTTCATGGACTTATCTTATATTTTGCAGGTGAAAACCTCAATACTGACTATACGGATGGATTCCGTCAATTTCCTACGGTACCGTCGGAGTCAAACAGCGGCCGTTCAACGGCTCAACGGCGTTGAGCCGTTACCGATAATCATTTTTAACCTGCCACCCCGTTAGAAATTTACGCTACCGCTAAATTTTCTTATGGCACGAACCGCGTTTTCAATGATTTCTTCTTCGGGTAGATTATTCTGTGCAAGGAATTTGAGCGAATCTTTTGAGAACTCAATGCGCCAGTTCATGTCCGAACTTCCATGCTCTTCGCTGCTTTGCGAGTGGGCGCGCCGTACAGATCCTCAATGTTTTTTTGCTCCTTTTTTGATATTGGAAACGTCAAAAGAGCGTGGAGTTTCATAATCTCTTGAGACAATACCTCGCGAACGCTTTCTTTGACGGCCGCCTTGAGGTCTTTTTTTTGAATAATGATCGGCACCATAGTGTCGGAAGCCGCCCTGTCATAATTATAGAGAGATAGTTTCGAGTCCAACAAACATCGGCTCGTACGAAAACATCCGAATACTTCTCCGATACTGTGGGTCTGTTTTTGCCACCTCAAGACAAAGCTGAATTGCTTCTCTGGTTCGCTTTTTGAGAACGGGAAGAGTTTTCGCCTGCGTATGACATCCTGGCAAGGCAGGAACCGAAGCAATAAAATAGCCGTCTTCGTCCTGCTCAACAACAATTTTGAATTGAGATTGTTTCTTTGCCATGTTTCTACTGTGGCATATGTGTAAGAGAGAAGCAACTACTCCCGCACCACAACAAGGATACCCAGCATAGAGAAGCCATCGCAGACATCCTTGCAGGAGAAGGCGTAGGTTCCATAGGGATAGGCCTGAAACTGAATGGTCTTCTTCTCTCCCTTC
>SDBV01014005.1_pt1 | contig 10148 bp, 12 predicted proteins | sample 2277081 | NCBI WGS metagenome assembly SDBV01 (sample SAMN10402039, study PRJNA504765) | marine sediment metagenome | isolation source: marine sediment core GS10_PC15, 223 cmbsf | place: Arctic Ocean: Southern Knipovich Ridge | collected 2010 | reverse complement strand
GCCGTTGTGCGGCCCGGCGATCGAGGTGATCGACGCGACACAGTCGGCGATCGTCGTGTCGGCAACGTCTTCTCCGAACTTGCCGCTCGCGAACGGCTTCCAGTCGCCAAGTCCGTCCGGCGAAACCAAGTAGCGGGCGCCGATCGACGCCTGGCTGTGCGCGAACAGATGGACGGGCTGACGGTGCCTCAAGAACGCCGTCGCGATACCTTGAAGGCGAAGGCTCCGCATCACGATCGGATTGGCAAGGCGTCGCCCCAGCCAGTGCGGCGGAGCAAACTCGCGAGCGGCCTCAGAAATGTGGTCGGATTCAGATCGCGGAGGCGGATAGCCGTAGAACCACTCGTACGCGCGGTAACCGAACGTGTGAAGCGGGTCGGCGGTCGGAACGTAGGTCGGGAAACCTTGCAGCTCGAGGTACTGGCTCACGTTCTGGAAGTACTCGATCGGGCCGAGTCGGTTGAACCCCAGGAACCCGTGCATCAACACGATCGGCTGTTGGCGTCGCTCGACGTAGCGCGAAACGACGAGCGGAATTTCGCGCCGGACGAATCCGACACTATCGACAGCGCCTTTGACGGCCTTCCCAAGTATCGCCATGTAGATGACTTATCGGCTCGGGCGAGGCACGAGTTGAGCCTCAGGTGGCCGGAATTCCCCCGGCTCGGCCAATTCAAGTTCAGGAACGCTCGTTGTCGATTTTGACAATAGATTTTGACAATAGGACAACGTATGAAACCCCGACTTTTCGCACGTATGACATTCGCACGCATATCAATGGGGCGCATGACGATGGCCGTCGCGTTCGCGTCCGTCGCCATTGCGGTCGGCGTTGTCTCGGCAGATTTCAGTCCGCCCGACGACACGGCGATCGCGCCCGAGGTGGACCTCTCCGACGACTCGCCGTCAAATGTCACAGTCGATAAATCGCCATCGACCCACGATCTCACCGCCGAAACAGGGCCTGACTTCGCCGCAGCCGCCGGACCATCGACGACCGCTGCTACAGACGGTGGCAGTGCCGCCGAAACGGCCTGGATCGATCCCCCGTGGATCGACGTCGCTCCCGACTATGAATTCGTCGCTTTCAACGATCTCGCATGGGCCGACGGCCAATCCGAACGGCGTATCACGAAATACACGTCGCCAAACGGCGCTCACGATCTTGCGAGTTCCGGCGGCCTCGTCGACTCGTTCACAGGAGCGCCGACAGGCGTCGACCTCACGATCCAAGGAGGCTCGTACGATTCGGGCCATGCCACCGAGTGGAGCGCGCCGGCGCCCGCGGGCTCAGACGCGGCGTCCGTCTTCACCGGAAACGTCGACACGCTCGGCTCGATCTCATACCTGAACGAAGCATCACCGGCAGGCCACCTCGTGCTGACTCTCGACGGTCTCGATCCGTCCAAGCGTTACACGATCGTCGCGTTCGGAAATCGCGACGCATACGGCTGGACGCGTTCCGCGCAGCTCGCTATCGGCGGCGCTGCCGCGTACGTGAACAAAGCCGGTGAAGCGACCGACGATACCGGCGCCCCGATCAGTTCAGGCCCGGCCGATAGTTCGACGCGTCTCCCCGCAGGCAACGACGCAGGGCTCGTCGCTCGATACGAGGGCGTGCACAGCGGCGACGATGGAACGGTGACGCTGACTCTAAGTGACGACAATGCCGCGGATCAGGAATACCGCGGCAAGTACTTGAACGCGCTGATGGTAGCGGCCGAAGGTGTGGGCTCAACCGCGCCGTCGATCGATCGGGTCGTGGTAATCGGCGTCGACGGACTCCGAGCCGACGCTATCAACGACATCGACGAAGATCTGCTGCCCAATTTCGCGCGCGTCTCGAGCGGCGCCTTTACAGCAAATGCGCGGACGAATTCCGACTCGACAGTCACTCTCCCGAATCATGTGTCGATCATTACGGGGCGCCCGGCGAACGGCGAGTTCGGCCACGATTGGACATCGAACTCTGACCCTCCCGACGGCGTGACCCTGCACTCGAATCACGGCAGTTACGTCCCAAGCTTGTTCGACGCCGCTCACGACTCCGGTTTCGATACTTCGCTGTTCGCGAGCAAGTCCAAGTTCTCGATCTTCGACAATTCGTACGACGACACGTCGGGCGCGCCCGATGCCGTCGGCGTCGACGACATCGGCAGCGGGACAGGCCACGGTACGGCGTCTGACCCGGCAAACTACACGATCCCCCTTGGGATTTGGTTGTGCGACGGCCAACCCGCCGTCGACATGTATGCATTGGCTTCCGACCGGGTCGACCCCGGCTCGACAAACCCGTCCGACCCTCCTGGCGGCGCCCAACCGTTGCGCAATGCAGATGTGGCCAACATCGTGACTGCACTCACGGGCCTGCCTCGCGTAGATGCCTCGGTCTTCGACATCGACGAGGCAGTCGGCCAACTGCTCTCGACGCCAAACCTGTGTCGCTGACAATCTGGCCGGATTCTGCTCCGATGCTTGCGGATCTGGTCGCAGCTGCGGCATCATTGGGCAATGTCGCTATCGGTCGAAACTCAGCGCCGGATCATCCTCGCCCTGCTCGGGCTCGCCACGATCGTCGCCGGCGTGTTCACTTGGAGAGCCGGCCAGATCGCAAGCACCGCGGCGTTCGATGATCGACAGTCCGTCAGCCAGACCCTCCAGGTCGAAGAACAGAACATCACCGCCGCTTTGGAAGCACTCTCACAGGCGACAGCCCACGTACGGTACGTCACCGACTACACGGAGGCTCGAGTTCTCAACGAGCAAGCCACGGCCCTCGACGCCGACGGCGAGCAAGAGTTGGCCGGCCTGCTCAACACCGAGGCGGGGGCCCTGCGCACGGCCGCCTTGGAGCGGGTGGTAACTGTCGGAGTATTCGGCCGCGTCGCCTTGTATGCCGAACTTGCAACAGGCGACACGACACCTGTTGGATTCGACTTCACCACAAGGCTCGCCGAGTTGCGCGCCGAGGCGGCGATTGGTTTCGACGCGCCGGGCATACTCGACCCAGACGATTGGGCGCGCAAGGCATTCGAAATTCGCGAGAACGTACGGTCTCTCCGAATAGCGGCATTTGTCATCTTGGTCGCCGTGTTCGCACTCACAGTCGCCGTGACCTCAGAGCGCACTTGGCTACGGGCAGCGTCGGCCGCCACAGGCTTGACGATTGCCCTGGTCATTTCGTTCCTCACGTTCGGCAGCTTGTTCTGACGGGCGGCGAAATGACACCCGCCGACGAGCCGAGCGGCACTGTGTCCAACAGCGACATCGACGACAAAGCCACGGAGGAAAAGCGCGACACGAGGTACAAATCGGGCGTGGCAATTGCACTGGCGACGCTTGCGATCCTTGGGGCGTGGATCGCGATTCTTCTGACAAATGCGTCGACGAACGAATCGAATACGGCCCGCGATAACACTCGTCTCGCAGCACAGGCGCAATCGGCGAGGGTGATCGAACTCGGCGCCTTGTCGGCGATCAGCGCGGCAACCGCCGAAATCGAGACGCTCGACCAGCGTGCTGCATTCGTGGATCGGTCTGTAGCCGGGATAGAACTCGGCATCGCCCCAGACCAAGGAACGACCAAAGATGTCGTCGACAAGGCCCGCGACGCGATCCTCGCTGTCGTCGCATCCGACGACGGTGAACTCTTTGCGCTTCAGACCGAAGCCCGTCGACTTGCGCTCGAACAGGCCGCAATGACCGATGCCCGCGTTACGTGGAATGCGCGCGCGTCTCAATACGAAACGGTCATCACCGTGTTGGGCGTAGCGCTCTTTCTCATTGGCTTCGCCGCCGTAGTCGCCCGCAAGCTCCGTCCTCCGCTCACGGTGCCGGGGCTGATACTCGCGGTGTACTGCTTCGGCTGGGCGATCTTTATTTATGCGAAGCCGATACCAAATGTCGCTCCTGTCGCGATCGACAACACGGCAACCGGCGAAGCGTTACTTCAGAACGGTCGTTTGGATGAAGCAATCGCCGCATTCGACACCGCCATTTCGGCCGATCCCCGGTACCGACCCCCCTACGAAGGCCGTGCACTGGCCGCACTCACGATCGCGAATCCCGACATCGGCACGACAGGGGCGTTCACGAATTCCGACCAGGATGCGTTTGAATCAGCGATAGCCGACCTCGAACGCGCCCGTGAACTGGGCGGTACCGAAGATGTCGTCGGCCTCACACTCTCAGGCATGGCGGCCCTGTCCGTCGGCGACTACGACCTCGCCGATCGCCTCCTGCGATCGGCTGTCGACAAGAACGGCCTCACCCCCGGGCTCCAATTCTCACTGAGTGCCGTTGCCGTTGCGCGCGGTGACGACGTGGCCGCGCTGTCTTGGCGTGACCGAGCGATTGTCCTGCTCGGCGAGGGCGAGACCGACGCCAATCGGAGTCTCTTCGCTCTGTACTACACGCTGCTCGAACTCGTCGCGCACAACGCGCCCGAGCAAGCACAATCTGCTCTGGATATCGAACGTGCGACGATGCGTCTCGAAACAGAGCGGTCCGTCGGACACGAACTCGCCGTCGTCGACAACACGAGCGCAAGCATCCGAATCGAACGGGCTTCATATTCAGACGGCGCCCTCAGCGTCGATCTCAGCGTCACCGATGTCGAGCCGAATGCAACCATCACCGTGGTCGGATTCGAAAAACCCGCCATCGATGCAAGCTGGGTCCAGCCTGCCGAAACCTTCTACGTCGGGCCACCCGGCGATAGCGGCGACATTTCCGTACCAGCGGTACGCGCGTGCAACCCGACCGAGTTCCGCTTCGATCTCTATGTGAACGGAACATTCGCGTCGTCGGCCGAGGCGGCCGGTGGCGACCCGACCTGCTGATCAAATCGTGTCGCTGACTTGGTACGCCCGGAGGAATTCGAATCCCCGACCTTCTGATCCGTAATCCGGTCGGGAGCGTCCGAGCCAATACGGTTCTGTCCGGGCTAGTCCATGAATACGCAGGTCAAACGATATATTTGCGCTAGGACGCCAAATTCAGAATGTGGCCGTTCGGGGGATTCCGGCCACGTTCGGGGGACAAATGGGGGACGGACGGGGGCATTGAACTCGCCCATTCAGTAGACGGGATCTACTGAGAGTTCGGATCGAATCACTCGTGCATCCAACGCGAACTTTGCACATACCGAAGTCGCGAGTTCAAGGAACCAATCCGGCGCGTCAGGAGCGACCAAGATCGCCTCAACGAGAACTTCGAGATCGACCCTGAGATTTCGGCCGACCGCCGGGATGGTCCGGTCGGTGAAGGTCTTCCCGTCCTGGGTGACGATGCCGATGTCGTGCACGACGCGCACTTCGTGCTCATGCTCGAAGCTTCGGCGCTTGTGAACGAACGGGTCGTAGACGTTTCCCTCACCAATACGCGCCGTCGCGTAGTCGATGTACTTCACCCGACCGGCGAAAACCCTCTCTTCGAACAGCATGCTCGTACACAATCGACCGAAAGTCGTGCGTACCGCGATGCCGTCGTGCTCGCTGCCGTACAGCCGCCACATCGCAGCCGACTCATAGTCGCCCTCGTGCCAGCAGTTGATCAACATCTTCTTCGGTCTCTCGCTCCGCGCCTTAGCGACCGGCGACGGTCCGCCGACGAACGTCATGTCGGGCTTCTCCACATTGGGCAGGGGCATTGATCCCTCGAAAGGATCGCCGAGTTTGTCCGAGCGAGCAAAAACAGCGCTGATCGACACGAGCTTCGTAAAATCGAGATAGCGCCAGAGAATGGCGTCATCTGGCGGGCTCTCGAAGTGTTTGTGCTCCGGGTCGTAGGCCACTGGGCTTCCCTCCTCGGATCGACGCTACTCGCCTTGGCAGCACGCGTCCCGGCCATCGCACGATCATTGATGTGACGGGGCGACGATGCTTGATCTACAGTGCGTCACAACGCAAGTGCCCCCCGCGCCGCTGGTACGGCCGAGGGGCTGGCCAACCACCCAAGGAGTGATTGACATGGCAGATACTGCCCCTACCCTTCCGCGCGATCGCGGACCCTCCGTCGACGACCTCGTCGCCATCAGGCACCACCGCCACCGAGAACGCATCGGGCCGTTCCCGAGCGTTGACCATCTCATCGCCGCCACCGAAGACATCCACCTCGGTGTCGGAATCGGCTATCTGGCACTCACCACCGTCCAACCCCGCGCCATCGGCGAATGGTCCGACCGGGCCCGGAGGTACTCGACCGACTTCGACTACAGCCAGTTCGTCGAATATGAGGACGCGAACGGCAACGCGGAACAGCTCGCATGCGAGTTCTACTGGCGCCTCGGGCTACTCGCAGGCGCTGCCGTAACGAACTCAGACCCGGAAGCGACAGACGCGATATCGGTCGCTTGGATGGTCGCCGAAGCCGCCAAGTCCACCGACGAAAGCGGCTACGGATACGACATGCTCGCCAAGTGGGACAAGAAACACCCGCAGAACGGAACCGGGTGGCGCAATGACATCGAACGACGCTCTCGTACACGATCGCGATCTCGCCGTCGATCGTCCGGCGATCTTCAATGCTGAATACCTTGCGGCGCTGACCGATGACGAACTCGGGACGACTCTCGCTCGGATACTGATCGAAAAGCAACGCCGCGGTCTCGCGACTGCTGACGATTGGTTGAAGTTGGCGACGTCGGCTTCCGAGTTGCTTTCGGTGTAGACGGCGATACGGGTCAGCTGCCCCTAGAAGCCGGCGAAGCGGGCCTTGAGTTGTTCCTGGGCTTCCGGGCCTGGCGGGTGAGCGTGCGAGAGATCGACAAGCAGTGAGAACGTCGTCCATTCGCGGGCGAGTTCGGTGACACGATCAAACCTGGCGTCGACGGAGAATACGGTCGGCACGGGCGCCCCTCGGATCTTGATGATCCCGTCTTCGACCACCGAGACCAGCGAACGAAGCTCGTCTTTGTCTGGCTCGTCCTGTCGCATCTCGGAAGTGCACCTCCTCCAATGACCGGGCTGGTCTGTTCATTTCATCGGCATCGTGGCGTGCGTCTGTTGAGGCGGTCGGATGCCGCTGGGGGGTGTGACCGTACGATTCGAGTTTGGACGTCCAGACTGGCCTCACGTGACGACCCGATGACTGACGTGCAGATTCGCGACATGCTCGGCGACCTGAAACGAGGACCGGCGCACATCCGGGTCGCATGCGAATCGTTACGCCGGGTCGGCGTCGTAGAACTACGGGACGACCAGTGGCATCTGAAATGAGCGGCGGCATCGCACAGTCTGGGCCAGCCAACAAGGTCATCGACGAACATGGCCACTGGACGACCGAGGCGGAATGCGGCAGAGTGGACCCATGCCAGAACAGAAGCCCGGAGACAGCCAAGAACAACAACAGGCCGAGTCCCTCATGATCGAATGGTTGGCCGACGCGCTCGGCGTGAAGCTCGAGCCTCAGGAACTCGACACTGGCCCTGCGTCTCGAGTCCAGGTCGACGGCGTGTCGGCCGACCGGTCGATCCTGGTCGAGGCGTGGGCTCACCAAGGCCCGCCCAAGGGCGGCCAGTACCACAAGATCATGAGCGACGCATTCAAGCTGCTAGCGGTGGACCGGCTCATGGACGAAAACCCGCGATTGATTCTTCTTTTCGCCGACAACGAAGCAGCCAAACCTTTCCAGTCCGGCACGTGGCGAGCCGAAGCAATCGCACAAGCCGGCATCGAGATCCATGTCGCCGAGCTACCCGACGATGTCCGACAGGGGATCCGTGACGCTCAAGACCGACAACGCCGCTGAGCCGCCACCCGCGCTTCGCAAGTGATGGCGCCTCGTAGCGGTGTTCTATCGTGTCTGGGTGGATCCGTTGCCGCATGTTCGTACCGACTTCGACATGTATCCGGAAGAGTTGACGTCGGTCGGCGCCGCGCAAATGCTCGGGATGTCAGTCGACGAGGTACGAATCCTTGCGTAGACGTTGGCGTTACCGCACCGATATCGGGCTGAGCATTCGGGCTATTTTCTGTTCATCCGTGACGAGCTCGTCGACTGGTTCGGCGGCCTGCCGGGCGTGTCCGTCGATGAAGCGCTACACATGGCACGTACGCGGGAAAGCGACTGACTTCTCGGCGGGGGATGACAGGACGGGACGACAGCAGCGTTGAGCGAGCGCTGACGGCGGGATGTGGACCGCGAGATCGTGCGGACATCGAATTGAGGTGTAGCGCTGGTCAGCGTTGCGGGTATCTGCGTGTGCGTGTGGTCGTCGAGTTGAGCTGTCGGTATTGCAAGCGGCTGATATGTGCGGTGCGATGCACGGTGAATTTCGACTATGAGACGGTGGCAATGGCCTCGCTGGGCGTTCGGTATCGCCAGATATCAGCACGCCAATACAGCCTATGATCCGGGTCCCATCAAAAAGGCATGAGTCGTAGTATCCATGACCCCAAAGTAAGCAAAATTCTTGGACGTATCGCTCATGCAATCATTAGGGGGGATCCAATGTGCCACGGAATCGGTGACGTGGCCTGCTTCGTTAGCGCCGGCACAAGTGCCGCCTTTGGGGTAGGGGTCTTCGGGCACGACTTGGATCATTGGGGTGTGCCAGGTCAGTTTGGGTTGCTCTGACATATTGTGCTTCTTCCCGTTCTGGCGGACCTATCGGAGGTGAACTTCCGGTCGTGTCGTGCTTTGCGACGCCGAAGTGGCCGCCGCTTTTCGACAGGCTGCCAATTGCGGTTCTGTCGAAAGGACATGCTACAACAAGATCGACAAAGCAGAAGACCGCTTCACCGCAGCAATGAACCGAATATCCGGCGCCTGCATCCTCTGCTCAATGCAGAATCCGCTTGCGGCAATCGGGGTAGGCCTGCGGAACGCCGCCATCCTCGCGATGGGCCCGTCGACGCCAGTATCAGACGTTCTCAACGAGATTGCGAACAGGCAGCCGCCCGCCACCCGCCCCGGTAGTTGCTGGTCGACGGCAGGGCGGGTTTCGACGTAGCTCTATTGACGATCGGGCTTCCTATGTCACGACGGCTCGTGTTGCCACGCCGCTGATGTTGGTGAGGCGGATCAGCTCATGCCGCCTGCATTGGTAGTCGACAGCTGTCTCCCTGATACTTGACCGGACGTGCGACGTTGAGCGAGGCTTCTCGGCGGGGGATAGGGGCGGGGCGATCCGTGATATAGGAAACCCGCCCCGGTTGGCGAGTGGTGATGACGCTCGGCGAACTCTCCCCGGTGTCGCTCGCTGGAACCCGCCGAGCAGGTTCGGGGAATTTCGCTGAGCGTCATCACCGTTGTGGACACGTGCGCCGGTTTCGTCGAAAATGGACGACTCGGCGGCACGGTCGTAGGGAACGTGTTGAGCGACGACGAGATATACACAAACCGCTCGTACCCGCGGACCCCAACACGCCCACGACCGCACCTCGGTTGGCATGTCGGCGCAGGTGACGTACCCGCAGTCGCACCGTCGAGCCTCGACGACATGTTCTGTGATGTGAACCGTAATCTCGGGCAAGTCGAAAACCTGACCGGTCTTACGTTTCACGACCGCAGCATCGCTGAGACTGTCGCCGCAACCACCACACAGCGCTGGCACATGCATGACCGTTTCATCCGGGTCAGTGACCTGCATCAGCGTGGCGCCAGGCGCACCATGCTGTTTTCCTCGCCTACGACCACTCGCCCTGTTCTTGTCGACACGTTTGCGGGCACGCTTGCCGCGGGCCGCTTCGGTGTCCGTCGAGGGCGGCATCCCCGAGTTCGTCGAATCCAACCCCAACCGGCGACGCAACTCCACGTTCTCGGCCTTCAAAGCCATTACCTGCTCCACGAGTCGGCGGACCAGTTCCACCAACTCGTCCCGGCCCAACCCATCGAGTTCAACAGCGTCATCGCGTTTCGTCACACCACATATCTACACCAACAAGACCGCGATCAGTGGGCAATCCGCCAATAAATCGCGCGGACCGCGCGATTTACCCAAACAGCTGAACAGTTACTATCCAGCACACTCAGAGTGACCGTAACCGGCTCGACGCAACGCCATAATCGCGGCCGAACTCTATTCGACGTGCGAGCGTGCACCTCGACGACCGACACGCACGAGCATCAGGCCGGCCAGCGCGACGAGTAAGCCGACGAGAGCGGCGGCAGGTCCTGCGCTGTGGCCGGTGCCGGTGAAGGGCAGC
>SDBV01014003.1_pt1 | contig 10148 bp, 34 predicted proteins | sample 2277081 | NCBI WGS metagenome assembly SDBV01 (sample SAMN10402039, study PRJNA504765) | marine sediment metagenome | isolation source: marine sediment core GS10_PC15, 223 cmbsf | place: Arctic Ocean: Southern Knipovich Ridge | collected 2010 | reverse complement strand
TATTGTTTTATTCGGTATAGTTTCTGTAGGTAAAACCTTCTCTAGTATTATCTTTGGAACCTTCATAGCAGTAATCAAACTACCATTAGTTATACTAGGTATAGCTCCATCAGTTTATAACCTCATTTTAGTTATATTAATTATCTCAGTAATAGTTTCAGTATGGTTACTATACAAACTAGGAGGGTAAATAAAAAATGACGTGTACAATAATAACAGGAATAGAAAGCATAGCTGATTTATTAGTGTGGCCAACTACTTGTACTTATTATTTTTGGTTGGAGATAATACTTGCTTTAACGTTTTTGGTTGGATGGAGATTATACAAAGCAGAAGAAAAGAGAACTGGTAATGGAGATTTTTTGAGTTCTATTGCTATATCGAGTCTAGCATTTACGATTTTAGCATTTTTTGGAACATTAATCCAAAGTACTGGGGAAATACCGATGATTCAGACGGACATTCTTCTATACATGATTGCAATAACAATCCCCCTATTGATTGTTTGGATATTTAAGAGTGGTAAATAAGAAGGTACTAATTCTCGTATACGATGTAGACAAGGGTATTTAAACAAAAATTGCATAAATTATTTTATGGGTAAGATTAATGATAATGTAAAAGAATTTGCTCTAATCGCATTTACACTTCTTGGCATCTTGTTTGGTATGATGCTAATGACTTTTATCTTTGGACAGCTAGGTAACTCAGCTATTACTTCTATAGATAATTCAATTACAAGTGTGACTAATGAAACCGTACTTCTTGCCGACACAACAGGAATTGGTTCAATATCAGGAGCAACAAATTCTAATTTTGTAACTTGGAACGCTACTCTTATACTTAATGCTACTATTATGGCTGGAACAACTAGTAATGAAACTCTAGTTGAAGGAGCCGATTATACACTCTTTACAAATAATGGTACCTTCCAGAATATTACTGGAAATTGGAATAGAACATTTGTTACTTATTCTGTAACTAGAAAAACAGAAGCTAAAGAATCTGTTGAAGCAACACAAAACAATTCATTAACCTCTATTGTGACTTATACTAATCAATCAGACACTCAATTTAGCACTGTTGCTATAGCTATATCATTAGTAATCTTGATTGCAGTGTTCTTATTATTCTGGAGGATATTCATATCTCAGAAGAAGAAAAAGGAGGGTAAGTCAAGTGGAAACTTTATGTAAAATGATTAACCAATTGAAAGGGGGTACAGAAATATTATGGGTAAGATAAATGAGAGTGTAAAGGAATTCGCATTCATTGCGTTTACTTTATTAGGGGTTCTATTTGGTATGATGATCATGACCTTTATCTTTGGCCAACTTGGTCCTAGTTCAAGTGGTTTAACGATAGCGGATGTAGGTTTTAATGAAAGTCTCCAGGTTCAAAATAATTCATTAAATGCTATTGTGACTTATACCGCTCAATCAGACACTCAATTTAGCACTGTCGCTATCGCTATAACATTAGTTATATTGATTGCTGTGTTCCTATTGTTCTGGAGGATATTCGTATCTCAAAAGAAGAAAAAGGAAGGCGGAGCAGGTGATAACTTCATGTAATTGAGTTAATTTTTTATTTTTTTTTATTTTTTTTATTTTTCTTGTATACAAACAATTAAGTTTATAAAGGAATAAGTCATAATACTCCTATGGGAGTAAGTGATTTTGCTAGTTCTTTTAAATTAGGGAACATAGACTTTTCTGGGTTACTTAACAAGGTTTATGCTTATGCAGGGATATTTATCCTACTAGTGATTGTGGGAGGAATAATTTTTGCTTACTTTGCTATTAGAAGCAAAAAGAAAAATAAAGGGGAGAAGTTTCACATTGGTTGGTGGAGAGATAATGGGAATAGGATGGAGAGAGACCATGTTATTGATGTGGACGAAATAGTTATCCCAGGAACATCTTTAAGAATATTCCACAATAGTAAAAAAGACATATGGATTCCTAGATTTACCAAGACAGTTGGAGGAAAAATGTACTATGTTTGCTTGACTTCAACTAACCAAATGATAAATTTTGATATTCCAAGTCTAGACATGGAATTAAAAAGAGCCAATGTAGATTATAAAGATCCTACAGGTGCATTGTGGGCTGCGGAGAATAGCCGAGAGTACATTAAAAGAAATTATAGAGACAAATCAGTACCCTGGTGGCAATTATACCAAACTACAATAGCAACTGCTGCAATGATAGTGATAATGGCTTTTTCTTTCATTCTTATCATATACTTCCTTAGAGGCATTGTAGTTGATTTAGGGGTGGTTGCTAATCAATTGGGAGAATATACTAAACAAGCTTGTCAGAACGCTCAAACAAGTGGGGTAGCAGTAATAGGATAACAATGGAAGATATAATAAGTTTAATTGTATTAGGAATAATTTTTTTACTTATAGGAGGAGGTATAGGTTATATAATAGGTAAAAAGACAAATTGGTTAGAAAAATTATCAAAAACGAACTTAGAAAGGAATAAAATACTGAAGAATCCAAAACTTCTAAAGGAGAAAATAGAGGCATCAGCAAAGAAACTTAATCCTCATGCAGAAGGGGACCTAGAAATGTTTGATGGCCCAGAAAAAATCAGTATGAATATAGAAGATAAAGATGGAAAGGAAGTTCTAAACATCACTAAAAGCATACCTAAAGAAGTTGTAGAAGCTATGGCAAGTAAGAAAGCAGTCGAAGAGGCAGCTGCAAAGGCAGAGGAAGAGATGAAGAAACCACAAACTAATTCTGAAGGAGAGGGGAATGGACAACAAAGCTAATTATTAATTTTAGATAATAAATACATTTATAAAGGTTATAATCGTTATAAGGTTACAATGGGTGATAAAAGAAACAAGCTAACAACAGTTGCAGTATATAAATCAGACTTAAAAGAGTTAGATAAAATAATGGGTAAAAATGAGCTTTATCGAGAACAAATCCATAATCTAATAATAGAAGAAAAGAAGAGGTTGGGAAAGTGAAAAGAAGAACTATGTTAATAATGGGACTAATTATGTCTATTATACCTTCAGTATGGACTGCAACCATAAGACCTTTATCAAACTGGTCTATGCTGGTAGTTGTTCCGGTAAGCATCTTTGGATTACTAATGGTAGTTTATGCCATCATAAATCCCAAAATGGATGAGGTAGGGCAATGACTTCCCCAGAAATATCCTTTGATGTAATACAGGAAAAGTTAGAGACAATTGGAGATATAATAAAACTTGAGAACCAGTATAAAGGGATTGTACAAGATGAATAAACAAAAGAAAATGCTAATATTTTGGATAGTAATTTTGATTACAACTATCTCCATCTCAAATTTGTTTGATCTCCCAAAGTGGTCCGTTAATATTGTCGTTCCAATATTTCTATTAAGCTTAATAATGATTCATTATGGAATTAAATTTTTAATAAAATCAAGGAAATTAGCAAAGGTTGTAAAGGAGATTAAGAAATGATGAACAATAAAATATTTAAGAAAGTTACAGTAGGGATATTACTTTACCTATATCAACATTCATCTAGACCACAAAGTTTATCTACGATTAGCAAGGGGGTAGATTCATGTATGTCAGCAACTCCAAGAATAGTTCACTTATTAGGAATCCTTGGTTTCTTTAAAATCGAAAGAAAAGGGCATAAACTTTATATCGATCTAACAAATAAAGGCAAGGAAGTTGCAAGACTTCTTGAAGTCATTATTTGTTTGATTCAAGCCCCTAGGGTAATCTCTTACCCTTCATAGTCTCTGTAGAAGGAGATGGGGGCATTGGCTACATGGACATTGGATAGCCAAGAGTATAGTCAATATACTTTTTTTATCGAGATGTCCACCCCTCATGATGTCACAAATAATAAAATTTGAAGTAACTATCATCATGGGGGCATTAATAATCACACACGAGGGGATACAGGGTTGTGTGGTCGGGTCCTGAATAAGCTCGTTAGAATGCATACCCTCCCCTCACTTATAATCAAAATGAAAACAGAAGAAGAAATAAAGAAGAAGATTTGGGATTTGAAAGTAGGGAAATCTCTGGCAAAGGCAAGAGGAGATGACGCAAGTTATAAAGCATGGACTAAAACAGAGAAGTGGTTGAAGTGGGTGTTGGAAGAGGAGAAATCAAAATGAAACCAAGAGAAAATTGCATTATTTGTGAGGGGAAGATTCACAGAACTCAAAGTATAGGGTGTGTAAAATTAAGAAGGGGAGTATTGGATATTACTTGTTCTAAACAATGTTCTAGAATATACACAAGGATTAGTAGATATGTTCATAACAAAAGGAGATATAAGGAGGTTCGTGAAGCTTAGAAAAGAAGGCATAAAATGAAATGTAAAAACCCATATTGTCAAGGAACACAATTCGTTGGAGTTATAGAAACGGATAAGAATAACTTGGTTGGTGTGAAATGTATGAACTGTGGAGCAAGGTATTCTATTGAAGAAATAGATGTTTTAAAGTCAGTAAAAAGACCTTATTGGAATAGTGTATTTTGGAAGGTTGGTTTAAAGGAGGACGCATAGTTTTTCAAAAGCGTAAAACAAATGAGTAAAACAAAATTTAAAAGATACACAAAATCAGGAAAGAAAGTTATGGAGTTAGAAACAACTCAAGAAGATTGTGATGAAATTAATGAGATGAAAAAGGAGTTAGGTTTAGATAAACTTCCTGATTATGAAGAATCAAAACCAAGTAAACATGAATTTTTGTTCGGATAAGATTCATAAAACGCACTAAAATGAAAATAACAGCAGCAGAAAGAACAAAGGAATGGAGGAAGAATAATCCAGAGAAAGTAAAAGCATACAGAGAAAAAACAAAAGAGAGAAGTAAAAAACTTAGTAAAACATATAGAAAGAATAATTTAGATAAAGTAAAGACACTTCAAAAGAAATGGTATGATGAAAATAAGGAAGAAAGAAAAAAACATCAAAGAGATTACTCAAAGAAATATCCTGAGAAAATTAAGAAAAGCCAAAAAGATTATGCAAAGATACATCCAGAGAAAAGAGGGGAAAATCATGATAATGTAAATTTTAATGGATTAAGGAGGGTAACTTTGAAAAGGGATGGATATAAATGTGTTGAATGTGGAATTACTCAAGAAGAGCATTTGAAAAAACATAAGTGTGATTTGATAGTTCATCACATAGATGGAGAAGGAAGATATAGTAAGAAACCTAATAATAATGAAAATAATCTACAAACATTATGTAAAAGGTGTCATAGCAGTATTCATGGTAAAGTTAATAAAAAAAGGAGAAAAGTACCCCTTTAATTTGAAATGGGAACAATAAAAGAAATATTTTGGAAGGGAAAAACTGAGATGGGTGTAGTTTGGCTAATGTTTATATTAGGATTAGTATTTGGGTTTTTTATAAGGGGGTGTTCCTAATTATATTGAAAATGGAACAAAAAACAAATAAGGAGAAAATAAAAGAAGTCAAAAGACTTATCCTTGAGATAAGACAAGATAAGGAAGCAATGAAAAAGTTGGATGCTTGGATTAAAGAAACTTCGTCATAATTTCCTATTACGAAAAATGAAAAAAGAAGATTGTGAAGCAGATATGAGTAAACCCTACGCAAAAGGGGAATATAATCTATTTGATGATCAAGAACAATGGATAAGATTAAGTGAAGGTTGTCCTAATGGTTGTCCTTATTGTAGAGAAGCATTTGAAAATCCAGCATTGAAAGTTTATGAAATTCCAGAGTTAGTAAGGAACAAGGTTAAGATCCTAGATATGAATTTATTGTGCCATCCTGAAGCATTAGAGATGATAAGAGAACTTGGAAGGAGAAAGGTTAATGGGAAAGTTATCTATTATGAATTATTGTGCGGCATTGATTACAGATTTCTCACACAAGAGATGGCATCTGCTTTAAAACAAGCAAGGTTTAAGAATATAAGATTGGCTTGGGATCATTCTTTTTTGTTGCAGAAAATAATTAAGGAGAGAACCCAATTACTTCTTAATGCAGGATATTCTCCAAGAGATATAATGGTTTTTGTTATTTGTAATTGGAAAACAACTTATGAAGATAACCTAAAGAAAATGGATCTATGTAAGATTTGGAATTTTCAGATGGCAGATTGTTATTTTGATAATCAAATATTTCCAAAGAGGAAAGAAGATCCCCCAATTAAACCTATCCATTGGAAAATGGAGGAGTTATTAGATTTTAGATCTAAAGTGAGAAAACATAATCAATTAGTAAATTTTAGGATAGACCCAGAACTTAAAGATTAGTGCGTGAAAGTAGAACTAACCGAAGGGTTTATATAGTATATTATTATCATATTAATATAAGATGGCAAAAGAACAATCACCAAGACAAGAAGCAAAGAGTTTTGTTGGATCTGGAAGATTAAGAGATGCACTAAGTAATTGTGGATATGGTCTTTCAAATGAAGCAATAGATAAGATAGTTGATGCTTGTTGTTTTTCTCTAGGAGTTTAAAATGAAAAAAGTAAAATGTTTGAAGTGTGGATTTGAATGGATACCGAGGGTAGAAGATCCTTTACAATGTCCAAAGTGCAAGAGGTATGATTGGAATAAGGAGAAGAAAAATGACACCGATTGAAAGACAAATCTTGAAGAACCAAGCAAGTATTATGAATGCACTAGTTGATATTACAGAAGTAAATACAGAATCAATTTCTTCTTTTAGGGATAGGGTGAAAGAAACATTCTTGGCTCTGAACCCGAAAGGATCAGAGGACCCATGTTGTAAGATGGACGCATCTAGAGGTAGAGGAGAATGACAGAAGGATGTGGAAAGAAAATAACTAGAATGAATTGTCCCAACTGGGTTTGTGGAGAAGATAATCAATTCTGTAAAGAGTGCGGTGGTTATAATGATATTAAGGACGCATCTAGTAGGGAGGGAGAACAATGATTGGTGAAGAAATAGAGAAAATAAAAGAAGAAGTTTGGAATGATGAATTCTTAGAATTAATTAATAAATATTGTATGAAAGTTAATGAACATGATTTGATCTCTGCTATAAACTTATTTGGAGAAAAGTGTTATTACAAAGGAAAAGAGGACGCAATTCAGGAGGTTGGTGAATAATGGTTTCTTGGTTATTGGGTACTTGGCAAGGTAACTTGACACTTGGTTTAGGTTTTTTATTACTAACAATTAGTCTTATTATTTTAATTTTATTAAATAAAATAAAAGACAGAAAGGACGCTTCTTCGGAGGAATCAGCATGAAGAGAAGAATCTATGTAATTTGTCAGAAAGATGGTTGGGATAAAGGAAACCCTCAAGTATTATCAGATGGTTTTGGTGCGTTAGAATATGTTTATGCTTCTAAAGAAGGATTGTTAAGAGCAAAACAGAGGGTTAAATTATTAAATAAAATTAAGGGAAAGCAGCCAGTTCACTTGAGAAAAGCCATTTTAATAATTGAAGGTGAGATTTTGGACGCTTCTAAGGGGGTTTCAGAATAATGGGAACTAATTATTATGCAAGAGAAGATACTTGTGAAAAATGTGGAGTAGCAAAGAATGAAACTCATATTGGTAAATCAAGTGCTGGTTGGACTTTTACATTCCATGCAACAGAAGATATTAGAAGTTATAAGGAATGGTTAATGTTTTTATCACAAAAAGATATTAAGATATTTGATGAGTATGATAGAGAAGTTTCATTGGAAGAGTTTAAAGAAATGGTTGAATCTAAAAGAAGTGCAGAACATAATCACGCAAAAGAATATTCTAACGGAGGTAGTTATGTGGACAAAGAAGGAAATAGTATGTCACCACATGAGTTTAGTTAATATGAAGTGCGTGAAACGGGTGAAACATGAAAACTAAAGAAGAAACTAAGGAATATAGAAGGAAGTGGAGACTTAAACATAAAGATAGATTGAATGAGGAGAGAAGGGAATGGCTTAAAGAACATCGTGAAGAAATAAAAAAACAATGGGACATTTCAAAGTTTGGAGGAAATCGTCAGGAAGTTTATGAAAGAGATAACTTTCAATGTCAAGATTGTGGGATGACTCAAGAACAACATATATTATTATTTAATAGGAAGTTACATATTCATCATGTAGATGGGAAAGGAAGAAATGAATCACGTCCAAATAATAATGTGGATAATTTAATTACTTTATGTATAAGATGTCATACGAAGATTCATAATAATATGAATATGGAAAGAAGATGGGGAGATTTATTAGAACAGGATGATTCTGAATATCTCTACCCTGAGATTAGGAAGATTATACAAAGTAAGAAAGAAAAGTTAGGTACATTAGAAAAAGCTAAACAAGAATTAGCTAATGAATTAGGAGTTGCTTTTTTTAATATAGACCATAAGTATTATGACAGAAAGGACGCCAAAGGAGGAGGAAGTGAATAATGGAACAAAATCAAAGAAATGTTATATCAAATGTATTGAAGAAATTATCTTTTGTAAATTGGGATAGATATTTTGGAGAAGTAAATAATTTAACATTTTTTGGTTGGATTGATAGAGAAGATAATTATAAAGATTTTGTTATTTTACAATTTGATAAAGAGAAAGTTATAAACTTTATAACAAGTAGTAAAGAATATACAAAAGAAATTGCTGAACTTCTTAATTTTACTCACACAAGTTGTAATAGAATTGAGTATTTTTGTGACGGAGAGAATATAATAAAAGAGGACGCATCTTCAGAAAAAGAAGTAGGGGGGAAGAAGAAATGAAAATGAGCTTTCCTATTGAAGATTTGATGTTTTTACTTCAAGTAATAGAGAATGGTATAAATGACGAAGGAGAAAATAGTAGGTATAAGAAATTAAAAGATAAGATAAGGGGAGTTGAATAATGGAGAGAATACACATAATAAAAGATGAAAAGGAAGAAATATTCTTTTGTGGTATTATAGGTTATCACATCCCATTAGGAAGTCTTGATGGAAGAGTATTAACTGAGAATTATATCAAGAAATTTATGATTAAAAAGATTATCTGTAAATCTTGTTTAAAAAATTGGAGAAAGTTCGTCAAATCACAACAAGGAGTAAAGAATGGAGATTAAAAGAAGGGTATTATTTGAATGTTTAGGGTGCAGAACATTACATCCAACTAAATCAAAAGCATTTAGATGTAAATGTAATAATTTATGTTCAGAAGATATAAAGGGATTTCATTCTTGGATATATCAATATAGTTTTTTAGATTTGGCTTTTTATAAATGCAAGAAATGTGAAAAGGAGTTAGTTGGAAAGACTACTCCTAAAAAGAATGACCCTTTAGATGAGATATTTGTAAAAAGAAAAAACGCAAAAGAGATAAGGGGGGAACAGAAATGAGTTTAAGCGATTTAATAAGGAATGGGAAAGTTAGTACTAAAAATATTAAGAAGACAATTGAATATTTTAGAGAACTCTTAAAAATAAAACAGGAGAAATATAAATGTAGGGATTTTATACCTATTATAATTCTTGATAGAGTTTTTGAAGATGCTTTTGGAAGTGAATTCGTGTTAGAGATGGGGGGCGAAGAATGAGTCTGAACGATTTAGTAAAAGATGGGAAAGTTAATAGTAAAGATATTAAGGAATCATTCAAAGATTTTAGAGAACTGTTAGAAATAAAGCAGAGAAAATACAAATGTAAAGGGTTTATACCCATTGTTGTTCTTGACAGGATTGTTGAGGAGGTCTTTGGAGAAGGATTGTGCGTAGAAGATATGGGGGGCGAACAAGAATGAAGACTTTGAAGGATTTGAGAATTGAAGAAGAGCTTTGTGAGAAATTAGATTCAGAAGTTTATCTCCCAGTAAAACAAGAATTAAAAGGTATCAATAAAACATACTCTTTAGGATTTAGAAAAGAGGATTTTAAGGGATTGATTGAAAAGAAACTTTTAGAACTAAAACAATTAGCAATTAAATGGATTAAGGAAGACATTGAGGCTTGGAAACCAGAGATGGGTTCTGCAATTGGTCCAGACCAGAGAGCGTGGATGGAAAGGTTGAATATTACAAGAGAGGATTTGGACGCACAAGAGTTGGGGGGCGAAGAATGAAAGAGAGATTTATAATATTCGATGAAACAAATGGAAAAAGTGCAAAAGGGGATACTTTAAAATGGATTTCAAGGAAATATGGCATTCCTTATGTTTCAAAT
>SDBV01014002.1_pt1 | contig 10149 bp, 7 predicted proteins | sample 2277081 | NCBI WGS metagenome assembly SDBV01 (sample SAMN10402039, study PRJNA504765) | marine sediment metagenome | isolation source: marine sediment core GS10_PC15, 223 cmbsf | place: Arctic Ocean: Southern Knipovich Ridge | collected 2010 | reverse complement strand
TTTCTTGAACATCGACAGTTCGTCGGCCTCCACCGACGTGTAAACCAACAGCGCCGTCTTGGCCTGCGCCGCGCCCGTGACCGCAACCAGGCCCATGACAAAGACAAGGGCCACCGCCAGCGACGCGGTGCCCGCGATCAGTTTTCTCGTTTTCATTTTATTGTGCCTCCTGTTGATCGATAGGTTCGGATTACCCGCACCCACACCATTCGGTGCGACCGCTTCCAGGTTACGGCCATTCTCGCCGCGCCCGGTTCGTATTGTCCACGGGGGCGAGTAAAGCACAGAACGGCGGTGAGACGAGGAAAAAATGGGCTCTAACGAAAGCTCGTTGTCCGTCGTACGGGACAACGAATTCCCGGTGCGGTCCCGAAGCCGGCGCCAATCTGGCCCCATTGAAAGAATAAAACTGTCCCAACCGAGTGAACCGACTGAGAACAGTGCCTGCGCCCGCCCGCAAAGCCGACTTTTCGGCAGGCGGCGGGCCGCGCTCCGGTCATCGGACTTTTCTGCATAAACGATTGGGACACTGGGCCTTGGCGGCCAAAATCGCCTTGGGGGCCAGAAACACGTTGTCAAATCGGAGCAGACAGCGAATAATCGAAAATAGCCACAAAAATTAAACATAAATCAACGGGAGGCTAAAAACGATGATATCCAAAAAATTGGCAATGGTGCCGCTCGCCGGGCTTGCGCTCTTGGCGCTGCAGGCGGGCGCCGCAACCGAGGCACTGGCTGTCGCCTGTCCGGCCGTTACCGTGGCCGACTCGAAGGGGGTCGCCAAGGGCGCGTTTCCCCAGCAATATGAACTGACGGAATTCGAAGCCACGGCGAAATGTACGCTGACCTTCCAGGAGAATCCGGCGATCGGCAAGCTGAACGGCCGGATCACGGGCAACCCCGGCCTTCCGCCGCTGGCCGAGCGCCTGCCGGATGAGCCGTTGGTCGTGGCGCCCTATAACGCCATCGGAAAATACGGCGGTGTTTTCGACATGATTTCGAATAATACGGAAGCCGGCACATCCGATTTGCTGTCCGTGCGCCATGTGAATCTGGTGCGCTATTCCGACGATCTGACGACGATCGTACCGAACGTCGCCAAGAGCTGGTCGTGGAACGATGATTTCACACAGTTAACCTTCAAGCTGCGTAAGGGCCATAAGTGGTCCGACGGCGCACCGTTCACGGCCGATGACGTGGTGTTCTGGTATCACAACCTGAACATGGACAAGAACGTCTTTGAGAAACCGAAAGGCTTCTTGCTGTCGGGCGGCAAACCCTGGAAAGTCGAAGCCCTCGGCCCGCAAACCGTTCGCTTTACGACACCGGTGCCCTATCCGGGTTTGCTGGCTCACTTCGCCACCCATTATGCGCAGGCTTTCCAGCCCAAGCATTTCCTGGGACGGTTCCATCCGGACATCAATCCGGACGCGGACAAAGTCGCCAAAGCGGCTGGGTTTGAGTCTGGTTACGAGTTGCTGCTGTTTTATTACGGCTCATCGGATTGGACGGATGTTCCTTCACCGATGCTCAGGGATCCTACCAAGCTGTCGAAGCTGCCGGCCAATATCCAGCCGTCGCTGGAGTCGTTCATTACCGTAGCCGACACCACCGAGGGACGGCACTATGTGGCCAATCCGTACTTCTACATGGTCGATACGGCCGGCAATCAGTTGCCCTACATCAACGAACAGGACGAACTCTACATCAACGATAATGAAGTTCGTATCCTGAAAGCGATCAACGGTGAGTATGACTATAAGTACCAGTCACTGACTCTTCCTGACGCCCCAATTCTCATGGATAATCAGGAGAAGGGTGGTTACACGATCGAGCTTATACCGCCAATTTCATCGTCCGTTATCGGTGTCAACCTGACGTCCGCTGATGAAGAAAAACGTAAGGTTTTCAGTAACATCAAATTCCGTCAGGCTCTGTCCGTAGCGATGAATCGCGACGAAATTAACGAAGTTGCCTTCTACGGTCTTGGCAAAGCCGTCCAGTACAGTGGTTTTAGTCCCGTACCGGGTTTTGTCGATCCTAAATGGGAACAATACCTCGTTCAGCACGACTCTGGCCTTGCCAAGAAGCTGCTTGATGAGGTCGGTGTTGTCGATAAAGACGGTGACGGTTTCCGTGACCTTCTTAATGGCGACAAACTGGTCTTGAACATTCAATACGCGACGCAGGGCATTCCCGGCGCCGTTGTCGAGCTGATTGCCCAACACTGGAATGATGTCGGTATCAAGACCATCTTCAAGGAAGTGACACCGGACGAGTATCGCTCCGCTCAATCGGCAAACGAGTTAGATGTTGTCTCATGGGTGATGGCTCAGCCATTGGCTGTCAACCTTGGTAACAACGATAACTTCCTAGCTCCTTTCGGAACTTATTTTGGAGTGACTAACGGCCAATTGTGGAAACAGTACAATGACAGCAATGGCGCAAACGGTCTTAAGCCTCCGCAATTTGTTATTGACCTAAGGGACGGCATTAACCAATTACAGTCAGAAGTTGCCGGTTCGCCTGGGTCGAATGCTGCCGTCAATAAACTCGTCTCAACAATGGCAGAGAACTTGGTGTACTTCGGGATTATTCTGGCTCCGGGGCCGGTTTATCACCGCAATAGACTGAAAAACTTCCCAACCTTCAAGACAGCATCCTATGAGTTCTACCGGACTTATCCTTACAGGGGTCCTCAGTGGTATCTCGATGAATAGATGCTAGTCATCTGAAATATGTGCCGGGCGTCACAAGACGCCCGGCACGATTTCCGCCTCTTAAATTCAGAGGCTCGATGGCGCACTAATAAAAAACGGGGATGGGGGACTCAATCCGATGTTACAATTTGGCCAATTTGTCATCACGAGATTCGTTTTGGCCATCATCACGCTGTTGACTGTATCCTTTATTGTTTTCACATTAATGGAGATGGTTCCCGCGAACTGCGCCGAACGGTACCTTTCCTATAAGAGCTTTCAGGGCGGGCAAATCAGTGCCGACGATATTGCCGCGGAAGAACGCCGGCTGGGCCTCGATAAACCTTATGTCATTCGTTGGGCCGGTTGGGTCGGGAACGTCTTTTTCAAAGGCGATTTCGGTGATAGTTGCATCCTTCGTGTCAGTATCAACCAGCTGCTTGGCCAAAAATTCCTGCTTTCTCTGGGTATCTGCCTGACGGCCTTGATCCTCGCCTACGCCATTGCGATACCGGCCGGAATAATGTCGGCGTCTTCAAGCAACCCCTATCTCAATAACTCGATTCGTTTTGTCAGTTATATGGGATTGGCGATGCCGAATTTCCTGTTGGCGCTGATGATAATGCTGGTTTCCACCGTTCTCTTCGGCGACAGCCTGACAGGGTTATTCAGCAAGGAATTCAGGGATGCCGCCTGGTCCTGGGCGCGGGTCTGGGATTTCCTGTCGCGGGCCTGGTTGCCGGTCTTTATTTTGGGCTGGTCGGCCACGGCCTTCGCGCTGCAAACCGTGCGGGCCTTGATGGCCGACGAGAATGGAAAACTCTACGTAACCGCGGCCATGGCCCGCGGCGTATCCGGCAGACAATTGCTGATGCGCTATCCGGCACGTCACGCACTGGCGCCCATCATCAATTCCCTGGGGTTCGATCTGAACCGCATCTTCAACGAGCTCCCCATCGTCGCCTTGATTCTGGTCCTCACGGAATCGGGTGCACTGCTGATCGAGGCCCTGGCGCGTTCCAATGACCAACAGCTCGCGGGCGCCATTATTTTCTTGCTCACGGCTTCGATCGTCACCCTGAACTTTATCACCGATATTCTCCTGGCCCTGATCGATCCCCGGATCTGGAAAAGTGTCATGGGTGGAAAGTGACGTCATGGCGGATACAGCTAGCACCGCATTGTCAGACGAAGCTGCCCGGGCGGAACAAAAGCGCAAGGAGGCGTATTTTTCCGCCAGTCAACTGCAACTGATCTGGGCCCGCTTCCGGAGAAACCGATCCGCCATGGTGGGGGGGATCGTTCTGGTATCCTTGATCTCCATGGGCATTTTCGCGCCGTTCCTGTCGCCCTATGACCCGAACATTGCGGGGCGGGATAAGGAGTACCAGAACGGGGCCCCGCAAATTCCCTATTTTTGGGATCAGAATGGCTTTTCGGCGCGGCCGTTCATTTACGGGGTGAAGCGTACCCGCTCGCTCGCCACCAACTTCCGCTGGGTGACGACGATCGACAAGGACGACCGCCGCTACGTCTATCTTTTCGTGAGGGATTGGCAATACAGCCTGATCGACATCGGACTGGACATGCCGGGCACGACCTTCGACTTCAACATCAAGTTGCTGACTTCCACAATCCATCTGTTCGGCGTCGACAAGGGGGGCATCCACCTGTTCGGCACCGATGGCCCCGGCAAGGACATATTTTCCAGGACACTGCACGCTATTTATACCTCGCTCGCGGTGGGAACCATCGGCGTTTTCATCGCCTTTGTTCTGGCCCTGGTGATTGGTGGCCTGTCAGGCTATTACGGTGGCTGGATCGACTCGGTACTCCAGATGATTACCGACGCAATCCGAACCGTGCCGGCAATTCCATTGTTCATGGCCCTGGCGGCGTTTGTGCCGGATGAATGGAGCGCCGAGCTCCGCTTCCTCTTTATTTCCATCATATTGGGATTGATTGGCTGGCCGACCCTGGCCCGGCGCGTGCGCACCCACTTGCTGACCGAGCGTTCGCAGGATTACGTCTTGGCGGCGCAGCTCTGCGGCGCCTCGCCCGGCCATGTCATCCGCCGCCACCTGCTGCCCAGTTTCACCAGCTACATCATCGTCGATCTGGTGATTTCGTTCCCCTACATGGTGCTCAGCGAAACAGCGCTCAGCTTCATTGGCCTGGGCCTCAAGGACCCGGTCAACTCACTTGGCGTGATGCTGCAGAACGTCACCAAGGCGGATGTTCTGTTGAATTACCAGTGGTACTTCATCCCGGTGATTTTCTTCATGGCGTTAGTGATGGCCTTCGTTTTCGTCGGCGACGGACTGCGCGATGCCGCCGATCCTTATGCGAGCACCAAGAAATGACCCTGCTGAAAGTTGAAAATCTGACGTTGGGATTCGATACCGACGAGGGGCGGATCACCGCTGTCGATGATGTCTCCTTCGAGCTGGAGGCGGGCGAGGTAATGGGGTTGGTGGGCGAATCCGGGTCGGGTAAATCAGTGATGGCGAAGTCGCTGATGCAACTCAATGCCCGCAACGCGGTCTATAGCCCGACAAGCCGGATCACCCTGCGCAACGACGAAAACGGCGGTGAGATCGACGTGCTCTCCCTGACCAAGGGACAGGATCTGAAGGTGATTCGAGGCGGCTCGATTTCCATGATCTTTCAGGAGCCAATGGCGAGCTTCGCCCCGGCCATCACCATCGGTAGCCAGATGGTCGAGCAACTGCTGCTGCACAGTTCCATGTCGAAGCTCGAAGCAAAGACGTTTTCCATCGAAATGCTCAACCGGGTCGGCATCTCCGACGCCGCCACGCGGTTCGACCAGTACGCCTTCGAGCTGTCCGGCGGTATGCGCCAGCGGGCGATGATCGCCATGGCGCTGTCGACCAATCCGAAACTGTTGATTGCCGACGAGCCGACCACGGCGCTGGACGTGACCATCCAGGCGCAGGTGATCGACCTGATGAAAGACCTGGTCAGCGAATTCGGCATGGGCATCATCTTCATCACCCACGATCTGGGCGTCATCGCCCAGACCGCCGACTGGGTCGCCGTGATGTATCTGGGTAAAATCGTCGAGACCGGATCGGTTCGCCAGATCATTCGCGCGCCGCAGCATCCCTACACCAAGGGACTGTTGAACGCATTGCCGAATCTCGACGATCTCGGCGCTCCGCTGACGCCGATCGCCGGCGATATTCCAAGCCCGCTGGAGCGCCCGTCGGGCTGTGTGTTCCATACCCGCTGCCCGCAGGTCATCGATGGGCGCTGCAATTCGGAGATTCCCGAGGCCATCGATCTCGGCGACGGGCATCACGTTTCCTGTCTTGCGGTGACCCCGAACGCGGAGACTTCGGCGTGACCGACAAACCCCTGATATCCGTCCGCGAACTCTCGGTGCATTTTGCCGTCGGCGGAAAGTTGTTCGGACCGAAAAAATACGTCCGTGCGGTGGATAACGTATCGATCGATATTGCCGCCGGCACGTTTTTCGGCCTGGTCGGGGAATCCGGCTCCGGCAAGACGACGCTTGGCCGGGCGCTGCTCAACGTCTACTCGCTGGCGGGCGGTCACGTCCGGTTCAGCGATGACGGGGTCGAGTACGACCTGAACCATCTGACGAAGGCCGAGCTCAAGGATTATCGCCGGCGCTGCCAGCTCATCTTCCAGGACCCCTACGCCGCGCTCAGCCCGCGAATGACGGTTCGCGACATCATCGCCGAGCCGCTCGAAGTGATGGGTCTCACCTCGTCGCGCAAGGAAACCGATGAGAGGGTGCGCGAGATCGCCACCAAATGCCGCCTGAATCTGGAGCATCTGAGGCGGTTTCCGCATGCCTTCTCGGGCGGCCAGCGCCAGCGCATCTCGATCGCCCGGGCGCTGGTCTGCAATCCGCGTTTTCTGGTGGCCGACGAATGTGTCGCCGCGCTCGACGTGTCGATCCAGGCGGACATCCTCAACCTGTTGAATTCCCTGCAAAAGGAATTGGGGCTGACGTTCCTGTTCATATCCCACGACCTCTCCGTGGTGGCCCACACCTGCGACCATGTCGCGGTGATGTATCTGGGTCAGATCGTCGAGATCGCGCCGACCAAAAAACTGTTTTCGAACACCCAGCATCCCTATACCAAGGCGCTGCTGTCGGCCATTCCCCACCTCGACCCGGACGCGGAAAAAACCGCTATCAAGCTCGAAGGTGAAATTCCCAGCCCGCTGGACCCGCCGTCGGGCTGCAAGTTCCACACACGCTGCGCCTTCGTGCAGGATCGCTGCAAGGCGGAAGCGCCCGAATGGCGAGAAATCGACGACGATCACTTCGTCTCCTGCCATTTCGCCGACGAATTGAGCCTGTAGCGGGCGCCACGCGGGATTACAGGGCGTTGAACTCGTTGACGATAAACACGTAATCCCTGCCCCCGCGGCCGATAAGCACCACGAACAAGGTTGCCCGGCCGCCTTTGCCCACCTCTTCGTGTAGAGGGGGAATCAGGATGTTCTGTATCGGCAGCCAATAGGTCTTGCCACCTTCGCGCACCTCGATGTCTTTTTCGAAGTTTCGTATTGCCGCCAGATCGACGCCGTAGGATTTCGCCCAGTATTCAATGGTCAGGCGGCGGTCCTCGGGCAAGGCGCGCGTCCTGCCGGTAAACACGACATCGACACGCAAAGGTTCGCCGGCGAACAGCGCATAGCTGTTGTCCCTGGTGGTCTCCGCGGACTCATTGCTGATCTCGGCAAAACGCGCGATCGCGGCGGCCAGCGTATCCCGCTTGTAATTCTCCCAGGCGGCATGCGCGAGCGGCGCACCCGCCAGAACCAGCACGGCCACGAGAAGGAGACGCGCGGAATATCTGCCCGCAAAGCCAGTGCCGCCAACAATACCAGTCATTCGCAACCTTCCTTGTTTGTGCCTACGCCTTGATGCGCTCCATCTTCGGATCGTACAGCGGGTCCATGTGGACCTCGCAGGGTACGCGTTCGGTCGCCACTTCCAGCTCGTAGTTTCCCGACATGACGTAATCGCGGTCGATGCCGGCGCCGTTGCGGACGTAACCGTAGCCGATATTTTTTGCGACCGTGTAACCCCAACCGCCGCTGGTCAGCCAGCCGACCCGCTCGCCGTTGCGGTAGATCGTCTCGCGGCCCAGCAACACCACCGCGGAGTCGGCGATTGTGAACCCGGCGAGCAGCTTGTCCACGCCGGTTTCGGTCTGCCCGGCGAGCGCCTCGCGGCCGAGGAACGCCACGTTCGATTTCAGCTTCACCGCCCAGCCCAGCCCGGCTTCGAGCGGCGTGTAATCGGGGCCGATATCGGCGCCCCAGGCGCGGTAGCCTTTCTCCAGCCGCAGCGTCTCGATGGCGCGGTAGCCGGTGTTGGCGATGCCGTGCGCCGCGCCCGCCGCCATCAGCCGGTCGTAGACATCGGCGGCGTGCGCCACCGGCATATGCAGCTCCCAGCCCAGCTCGCCGACATAGGTGATCCGCAGCGCGGTGACCGGCGCCCCGCCGATGTTTATTTCGCGCACCGCGCCGAACGCGAAACCCTCGCTCGTTACGTCGTCGTCGCATACCGCCGCCAGCACATCGCGCGCCTTCGGCCCCATCAGCGACAGCACCGCGTTGGCCGCCGAAACATCGGTCAGGCGCGCGTCCAGCCCGGCCGGGATGTTCGCCCCGATCCAGGCGAAATCGTGCGTCGCGAAGCCGGTGCCGGTGGTGATGTAAAACCGGTCGGCGGCCAGCCGCGCCACCGTCAGGTCGCATTCGATGCCGCCATTCGCGTTCAGCATCTGGGTGTAGACCAGCCGGCCCGGCGGCCGGTCGATATTGTTGGCGCAGATCCAGCTCAGCGCCGTCTCGGCGTCCCTGCCCTCGACCATGAACTTGGCGAACGAGCTTTGATCGAACAGGCCGACGCGTTCGCGCACGGCCCGGTGTTCCTCGCCGACCGGGGCGAACCAGTTCTGCCGGCCGAAGCCGTATTCGTCGCGCGGCTCGACGCCGTCGGGCGCGAACCAGTTCGGCCGCTCCCAGCCGAGCTTCTCGCCGAAGCAGGCGCCGCGCGCTTTGAGCCGGTCGTACAGCGGCGAGCAGCGCAGCGGGCGGCCGCTTGCATGTTCCTCGGACGGCCAGGCGATGGTGTAATGCTTGGCGTACAATTCCATCGTGCGGGTGCGGACCCAGCCGATATCGCCGTGCGGCTGGCCGAAACGGCGGATATCGACGGCCCACAGATCGTAGGGCGGCTGGCCGCCGGCGATCCATTCGGCCAGCGCCTTGCCGGCGCCGCCGCCGGCCGCGATCCCGAAGGCGTTGAAGCCGGCGCCGACGAAGAAGCCGACGCATTCCGGCGCCTCGCCGAGGATGAAATTGCCGTCCGGGGTGAAGCTCTCCGGCCCGTTGACCAGCTGCTTGATGCCGGCCGTCTGCAGCGCCGGCACGCGGCCCAGCGCCTGTTCCATCATCGGCTCGAAATGGTCCCAGTTCTCGTCGAGCAGCGAGAAGTGGAAGCCGTCGGGAATGCCGTCATCGGCCCAGGCGATCGGGTTCGGCTCGTAGCCGCCCATCACCAGCCCGCCGACTTCCTCCTTGTAGTAGGTCAGGCGGTCGGGGTCGCGCAGGGTCGGCAGGTCGCGCGGCACGCCGTCGATCGGCTCGGTGATCAGGTACTGGTGCTGGACCGAAACCAGCGGCACCGTCACGCCGGCCATCCGGCCGATTTCATTGGCCCACTGCCCGGCGCAATTGACGACGATCTCGCATTCGATGCGGCCCCTGCCGGTGATGACCGCACCTACCCGGCCGTCCTTCACCTCGATGCCGGTGACGTGGGTATCCTCGAAGATCTTCACGCCCTGGCCGCGCGCGCCCCTGGCCAGCGCCTGGGTGATATCGGTGGGATTGGCCTGGCCGTCGGTCGGCAGGAAAGCGGCGCCGACGACGTCCGAGGCGTCCATGATGGGCCACAGTTTCAGCGCCTCCGACGCCGACAGCAATTCCATTTCCAGCCCGAAACTGCGCGCCATGGTGGCCTGGCGCCGGACCTCGGTCCAGCGATCCGGCGTGCACGCGAGCCGCAGCCCGCCATTCATCTTCCAGCCGGTCGCCTGCCCGGTTTCCGCCTCCAGCCGGCCATAGATCTCGACCGAATGCCCAAGCAACTGCGTGATATTGGCGTTGTTGCGCAATTGCCCGACCAGGCCCGCCGCGTGCCAGGTCGAACCGCTGGACAATTGGCCGGATTCGACCAGCACGGTGTCGCCCCAACCCTCGCGGGCCAGATGGTAGGCGGTCGAGCAGCCGACGATGCCGCCGCCGATCACCACCGCTCTGGCCCGGGTCGGAAAATCCGCCATCACATCGCCTGGAATTCATCATGCGCGCGCTCGAAGCGGGCGAGGTTCTCGGTGGTGTATTCGACGTAATCGAAATCCAGCTCCGAGTG
>SDBV01014001.1_pt1 | contig 10151 bp, 9 predicted proteins | sample 2277081 | NCBI WGS metagenome assembly SDBV01 (sample SAMN10402039, study PRJNA504765) | marine sediment metagenome | isolation source: marine sediment core GS10_PC15, 223 cmbsf | place: Arctic Ocean: Southern Knipovich Ridge | collected 2010 | reverse complement strand
TTAAAAGGAGCAGGAGTTGAAGCGGATAAGATAAAATATATTTCCTCAATGTACATTGATTTGGATAAATTTAAGAAAATTGATAAAGAAAAAAAGTATGATCTAATTTACGTTGCAAGAATCGAGAAGAATAAGGGGATCTTTAAATTAATTGATGCTGTAGACAAAGCTAGGGTAAAAAAACCGAATATCTCATTGTTAATAGTAGGGAAAGGAAATGTAGAGAATGCAGCCAGAAAATATATTAAAGAGAAGGGGTTAGAAGAAAGTATTCATTTAGCAGGCTGGGTTGATGATTTGGCTTCTGTGTACAATAGCGCCCGAATTTTTGTAAATCCTTCGTTTAACGAAGGTGGGCCGAGAGTTGCGCTCGAGGCAATGGCATGCGGACTTCCAATTGTGACCACGAGAGTTGGTTTAATGATTGATATTATAGAGGATCGGATAAATGGCTTGTTCGCAGATTGGGATTCCGGAGATATGGCAGAAAAAATATTGGAATTGATTAATGATGAAGAAATGATGCGGAGATTTTCAGATATGAATGTAGAGATAGTTAAAAAGTTTGAAAAAAGTAAATCAGTTGAAAATTACGCAAACGAGATCAAAGATGTAATTACATGAAAAAATTATTAGTCATCACTCAGAAAGTAGATAAGAACGAACAATTACTCGGGTTCTTTGTAGAGTGGCTAAGAGAATTCTCAAAGAGATTCGATAAGGTTACTGTGCTGTGTCTCGAAAAAGGAGAATTTGATTTACCTGATAATGTGAAAATCATCAGTCTTGGAAAAGATAGAGGGCTTCCAAAGATATCTTGGCTAATGAACTTCTATAAATATATTCTTGGGCATCGAAAAGAATATGATTCAGTCTTCGTGCATATGAACCCTCGCTATGTAGTCTATGGAGGTATCCCTTGGAGATTGATGGGTAAAAAAATATCCTTGTGGTATGCCCATGGATATGTTGGTCCTATGCTGAGATTGGCTGATAAGCTGACGAATATATCTTTTACCTCAACGCCGGAGGGTTATCGTATCGATAGTACAAAAAAAGTTGTTGTTGGGCAGGGGATAGATACAGAAAGATTTAGACCTAATCCAGAGAATGAAAATAGAAAGTTTAGAATTGTATCCATAGGGAGGATCGCTTCTGTGAAAAATTACGAAACACTTATAAAAGCCGTTTCAAGTTTAGACAGTTCAAAAATCGAAGTAAAGATTGTTGGAGGTATAGGAAAAAAAGAGGACCAAAAATATTTAAACAATCTGAAGGAACTGGCGAGAGAGAAAGACCTTTCTGATATTATTGATTTTGTCGGCCCAGTTTCAAATTACGAGATAATTAATACTCTTCAATCATCAGATTTGTTTGTTAACATGAGCCACACGGGAAGTCTGGATAAGGCTATTTTAGAAGCTATGTCTACAGGGGTGATTGTCTTAACTTGCAACGAAGCTCTCGAGAATGTTTTGGGGCGATACAACAAAAAATTGATGTATCCCAAGAAAGACCATCAAGTATTGAGAGAAAAAATTGTTTGGGTAATGGATTTAGATTCTAAGGAACGAAAAGAAATATCTGAGGACCTGAGAAAGGTTGTAATAGAAGAGCACAACTTAAGCGGTTTGATAGATAAAATCAGCACTAAATTAATTAATTCATGAGAATATTAATAGCAGGCTATCCCTATGTAAGAGAATATTATTTTAAAACCTTTGATTATTATCCTAAAAAAGATGATATTTTCTTTTTATTGCCAAAAGTTTGGAAAGCCAAGAGAGGAAAAGTTATTTTTAATCCTCCTGATAGAAAAAATGTATTTAAAACCAAGGCCTTCTTTTATCATTCCAACTATTTCTTGATTGGGGGAGTTTTAAAAGGATTGATGCCCGCTCTACCTTTGTATATACGAAAGGTATTTAAAGAAAGAAACGGGATTCTGTATAGTCCGAGTGAACCGATTCTTTTAACCACACTTTATCAAGGAATCTGCGCGAAAATATTTGGATTGAGGCATGTCATATTTACCTGGGAAAATATTGATTATAAAAATAAGTTCAAGGGAGTTAACGGCTTTATAAAAAATCTTATTTTAAAGTTAAATCTATTCTTTTGTGATGGTATAATATGCGGGAATAAAAAATCTAAAGAAATTTTTTCGAGATTAACCCATAAGCCTATAAGGATTATTCCCATAAGCGGTATAGATACGGATTATTTTAAACCAAGAACTAACACAAAAACTAGTTACGAGTTAGGAGACAAGATTGTATATACTTTTGCCGGAGCTTTAGGATATCGGAAAGGGGTTCACTTAATACTGGCTGCGTTTAGAAAAATTGTAAGCAAAATACCAAATGCACACCTTGTTATTATAGGAAGTGGAGAAGACAAACAATATGAAAAAGAATTAGAAAAGGACATAGGAAGACTTGGTATAAAGAGCCATCTGACCCGTACTTCGTGGGTAGGTCATGAAAAGTTACTGGACATATTGTCTGCATCGGATATATTTTTGTATCCCAGTATAGCCCACAAAGGATGGGAAGAACAATTTGGGTATTCGATTGCGGAAGCCTCTTTAATGAGGTTACCCATCATCTCCACCACTTCAGGTTCTATAGAAGAAGTCGTGGTGAACGAAGCAACTGGCATATTGATTAGACCAGACAGTGTCAAAGATTTGGAGGAAGCCATGATTAAGCTGGGAGAAGACGAGTCTCTTCGCCATAATTTAGGCACAAGAGGTCGGGAATTTATTGAAGAAAGGTATTCTTATAACAAGATAGCCGAGCAATTCTATTCTTTTTTTGAACTAATATATGGACAAAAAAATTAAAATTCTTATTACAGGCACTAATGGCATGCTTGGGCAGTCGTTAATTAAGTTTTTGCCTAGATCGAAGTTCGATTTGAGTGGTAGTTATCGTAATTCTGCAAAACTAAACCAGAGTAAAGATAATATTAAAAAAGTTATTTTTGACATTACGGACAAAAAATCATTAGAGAATTTAAAAAGGAGTTTGAGTAGTGTTGATTTAATTATGCACTGTGCTGCAATGACCGACCCTAATGAGTGTGAATTGGATAAAAACAGTGCATACCAAACCAATGTTTTGGGAACCAAGAATATAGTTGATCTAGCTAAGAACTTCGGTGCGAAACTAATATATATTTCTTCACCGATGGTATTTTCCGGGAAAACCGGTGACTATAAGGAAGATAACAGGCCAAATCCTGTTAATTATTATGCTAAAACTAAATATTGGGGAGAAAAAGAAGCCTTAAAATGCCCACGCAGTCTAATAGTAAGAGTTAACCCCATAGGTGTTCGAACTTCCGACAAACTACCCAGTTTCGTACAGTGGTTTTATGGAATGGCGAAGAACAATAAATCTTTTGATTTGTTCTCAGATGTTAGGATTAATCCCCTCAGCACTAAAACTGTGGTCAAGATTCTCTCTCAGTTAGCTCTTAAATTCAGAAAGGGGATTCTACACATAGGAAGTAGGGATGTGGTAAATAAATCGGCGATTTGCTATCTGATTGTTTCTAAATTCTCTCGCTTTTCGGGTCATATAAATGAAAAATCTGTGGATAGAACAAAAATTGGTAAAATTGCCAAAAGGCCAAAGGAGATGTGGCTCAATATAGACAGGGCTATCTCAAGGAAATTACCAAACCCCACTTGGAGGGAAGAAGTTGAATTGGTCTTTAAAGAACTTGAATCATGAAAAAAATTATTTATATAACAAACGTAAGATTACCGACTGAGAAAGCACATGGCCTACAGGTCATGAAAAGTTGCGAAGCTTTTGTTGATAGTGGCATAGACGTTAAGCTTATTGTCCCCAATCTCAGAACTACAATCAGAGAAGATCCTTTTGATTACTATTCTGTTAAGAAGAATTTTCCCCTAAAGAAAGTTTTTGTTCTAGAAATTCAACCTTATTTTAAGTGGTTAGGCGATTGGATAGCTCATGTACAGGGACTCAGTTTTATTGTGACTGCGCTTGTATATTCGTGGTACAAGGGTTATTTACATAGGGAGAATCTAATTTATTCGAGAGATAAATTAACCCTTCTTGTTTTATCCATTCTGAATCTTCCAGCTATAGCTGAAATTCACGATTACCGCCCCGATAGAAGAAAGTGGTCTTACGGGGTTATTTTTAGCAAAGCAAAAAAAATAGTGATTAATTCTAAAGGAACTCTAGAACGATTGGAGGAACACTACGATATTGATCATAAGAAACTTATCGTAGCGCCAAATGGAGTCGATCCAGAGTTCTTTAGTCTGGATAAAACTAAGGAGGAAGCAAGAAGGGCTCTCGAGTTACCCATGGACAAGGTTATAATAGCCTACGTGGGCCGTCTTGAGACAGTCGGCAAAGAAAAAGGAGTATCCGACATACTTAAGGCTTTCAAGTTGATTAATAGAGACAACCTCTTATTATGTATAATAGGAGGTCCCGAAGAACTTAAGAACAAATATAGTAGAGAAGTTGAAGATATGGGAATCCAGGGGAGTACGATATTTTTAGGTCAGATTAAGTATAATAAGGTTCCCTTATACTTGCGGGCGATAGATATAGTCACAATACCCACACCCGGGGGTCGCCACTCGTTAACTACATCACCCATTAAATTATTTGAATCTTTGGCATCCGGAAAAGCAATAGTTGCGGCAGATATCCCGGCCTTTAGGCAATACCTGAATGAGAACAATTCTTTATTATTTGAACCCGATAATATAAAAAGTTTTAGCGAAAAAATTAAAGACTTAATCAATGACAAGGCTTTGTTAAACAGACTAAGTAATCAGGCTAAAGCTGATGCACAAAATTATACGTGGATCGGAAGGGCAGGAAAAATTTTAAAATTTATTAGTTCACGAGAAAGGAAAGCCGCCTAATAATATATATGTGGAAAAAAATTAAAACTGAATTATTTTATACTAGGAAAATGTTGGCCCAGAGAAGAGGACCAGTACAGTTTTTTAATTATGTTAAAAACAAGTATTTCGGTTTAAGAATGTTAAAAAATATGCCGAAATGGGACGTTAAAGCTGTCGATGATTTTGAGATACATGCTCTTTCTCAAAAAAGCATGTTGTGGCCTCTAGCTTGGGGGCTTATATCGTTTATGTATTTTTCGGGCCTTCGGCCGCGTATTGTAGTACACGGGGACGGATCTATAGATGAAAATACTGCTAGACTTTTCGAAAGCAAGTTTTCTAATGTAAAGGTCTTAAGGAAAGAAGAGGCAGATAAACTAATTTCTAAATTAGATGATGTTGATGAGAGAATAAAGAAGTATAGAAATGGCAAAAATAAAATCATATTAAAATTCATTGATCCCTTTTTTCTAGGAAAAGCTAAAAGTATAATGATTTTTGACAATGATATTCTCTTTTTTAGAAAGCCGTCAGAGATTATTGATTTTATCAAAAACGATACTTCGCATGTGGCGATGATTAGTAAAGGTAGGGATTATCCTCTATCTATTTCCGACAGATATGCAGAAAAATACGATCTATATAGATGGGATGCCCATAAAATGAATTCCGGTTTAATCTTGATGAGAAAAAATATGTTTGATTTGGATAAATTCACAGAATATTTTGATAACACCTTAGAGCCAGAAGGTTATTTTATAGAAATGGCTGGGTGGAGTAGTCTAATTGTACAAAATAACTTCGTTTTTCTTCCGATAGATAAATATATTATAAAAGGAGGTATAAAAGAAAGTACTGTTATTAAACACTTCACTAGCCCGCGTCGACATGAGATGTATGCGTATGGGATAGATAAGGCTAGAGAAATGTGTAAATTTTAGTAATAAACATAATGCTGAAGAATAAAATAAGAACATTTTACGGAATATTAAAAAAGGGCAATTTAGATTATTTGTTTAAAGTTTTACTACGTAAAATCAAAAGAGGTTTCGGGTTAGGGTCACTACCTGACTTTCTGATCATAGGAGCTACTAAGGGAGGAACTACTTCTGTTTATCATACATTAACCCAACATCCAGATGTTCTCTCTTCGACCAAAAAAGAAATCCAATATTTTACCTTACATTTCGACGAGAACTTATCTTGGTACAAATCATACTTCCCTTCTTTTAAAAAAATAAGGGGTAAGATAACGGGAGAAGCTTCACCGTATTACCTATTCCATCCTCTTGCACCAGAAAGAATCCATAAATTATCACCCGAAGTAAAATTAATAGTATTACTTAGAAATCCTGTAGATAGAGCGTTCTCTCACTACATTCACAACATAGATCATGGGCAGGAAAAATTAGAAAGTTTTGAGGAAGCTATAGAAGCAGAAGAAAAAAGAATTAGTAAAGATGTACAAAAAGTGCTTAGTGGAGAGTATAGTTTTGACCACCATAAACATACATATTTATCTAGGGGGGAATATGCCAAACAGCTTGAGAGATGATTTAAATATTATGGAAGGGAAAACTTCCTAATTATTAAAAGTAGGGATCTATTTTTGAATCCTCAGCAGGAGTACAAAAAAATGTTTGATTTTCTAAGGATTAAACAATATGATGTTGGAGGTTTGAGAACTCTTGATATTAATAAAACTGATTATAAAAAGAGAAAAATCAAAGAATCTACTAGGGGTCGTTTAGTAAATTACTTCAAGCCTTATAACGAAAAGCTCTATGGGGTAATTGGTAAAGACCTTCATTGGGAATAAAATTATGAGAAAAGAACCTAAAATCGTGATAATTGGAGGAGGTCCCACAGGAATTGGGGCAGCTTATCATTTGCGGAATCTTGGTTACAAAAACTGGATTCTGTATGAAAAGAATGACTATATAGGAGGTCTTTCTACCACATATGTCGATGATGCCGGATTTTTGTGGGACAATGGCGGACATGTGTTGCACTCTCACTATGAATATTATGATCAATTTGTTAAAGAAGTTTTGGGTAAGAATATTTTTAAACATAGAAGGGAAAGTTGGATAAGAATGACAAATAGTTGGGTGCCCTATCCTTTCCAAAATAATATCAAATACCTACCTATGGAAGATCAATTAAGAATTATTAGAAGCCTCATCAAAGCTCAAAAGAATGGATCTAATCCTAAAAATTTCAAACAATGGATATTAAAGATTTTCGGTGAAGAAATGGCAAAACTTTTTATGTTCCCGTATAACTTCTCAGTATGGGCAACGCCTCCTGAAAAAATGAGTAAGGATTGGATTGCTGAAAGAGTTAGTATGGTAGATCTAAATAAAATTCTAGAAAATATTATAAAAGATAAAGATGATACTGGTTGGGGACCTAATAATACTTTCATTTTCCCCAAATATGGGGGAACGGGTGAGATCTATAAAAAAGGGAGTGATTTATTCAAAGACCATGTAAAAACAAATAAGGAATTGTCTCAAATAGATTTGGAAGCTAAAAAGATCAAATTTAAAGATGGTAAGAAAGATTCCTTTGATTATATTATAAGTGCAGTACCTCTACCGGAATTAACAAAATTAATAAAAAAAGCCCCAGCTGGTATTAAAAATGCATCAAATAAATTGATACACAACGGCGTATTCATAGTTGGTATAGGTCTGAAGAAAAAAATTAAAACATCAAAATGCTGGGTATATTTCACTGATCCAAAAGTGCCTTTTTATAGGCTGACATTCTTCCACAATTATTCTCCACACAATGTACCTGATGGGAATACAAACAGATATTCTTCGTTAATGTGCGAGATTTCGTATTCTAAATATAAAAAAGTTGACCCGTCTAGTGTAATTCGAGATACGATTAATGGTCTGATCGCAAGTGGGATTATAGATAAGGAGGACAGGAAAAAGATAGTTTCTAAAACAAAATACAATGTTAAATACGGATATCCGATTCCTACACTTGATCGGGATAAAAATCTTGAAAAAATACAACCGTATCTGATGAAAAATAATATATACTCCAGAGGAAGATTTGGTACTTGGAAATATGAGGTTGCGAATATGGATCACTGCTTTATGCAGGGTGTTGAAGCTGTCGACAATATTCTGGATAATAAAAAAGAAACAGTTTTATCTACATAATTCTATGAAAATAAATTTTGTAATTTTTTCCACAAAGTTAACGGGAGGTACGAGGGTCGTTATGGAAGTTATAAACGGGCTTAGTGATCTGGGTCACGAGGTTAATTTGATTACATTTGGTAAGCCTGAAGATCTGGATTGGATAGATTTAAAGGCCAAGGTCCATTATGCCAATAGAAGCTTTTCAGAGAAGGTATCAGGTTTTATTTACAGAAAGATATTTGGATTCCAGCCTTTCCCGGAGGAACAAACACGTAAACTAATTAAGACTATGCCTGAAGCGGATGTTAGTATAGCGACTATCTCTTACTCTGGATTGGCAGTTGCGAGAAGTGACAAAGGTACGCCATTTCATTTTTATATGCATTACGAACCTTTTGTTAGAGAGCCTGGTTATTTGAAAAAAATAATTGAAGAAAGTTATTATCTCCCAACTAAAAAAATAGTTAATAGTAGTTGGTTAGCAGAAAAGATTAAAACTGAAACTGGTCAAGATATCGTGGGGTTGGTATTTCCTGCGATTGATCATTTAATATTTTATCCCAGAAAGAAAAAAGACAAATTAGATAAAGAGATAGAGATTAAGATCGTGGCGCTTGCCAAATATAAGCGATGGAAAGGTGTCCCCGAGGCCCTGGAGGCTATAAGGATCTTAAGAGAAAGGGGATACAAAATTAAATTTTCTACTTTTGGCACTAAATTTGATAAATCCATGCTTCCTGAAAATGTGAGAGACGTGGAATTTGATTTTGTAGGCAGGAAAGCCAATGAAGATTTGGCAGAGTTTTATTCAGATGCTGATCTGTTAATCTCTTCTTCCTATTTTGAAAGCTTCCCTCTTCCCCAACTGGAAGCTATGGCATGTGGTACTCCAGTAGTGACAACTAGATATGGTACAGAAGACTACGCAGTCGATAGGGAAAACTGCTTCGTGGTAGAACCTCATCAACCTAAAGAGATGGCAGATAAAGTTGCGGAAATTATAGATAACCCAGATTTATATAATAAGTTTTCAGAGGCGGGCATTAAAACAGCCTCCAAGTTTAAATGGAAGAAATCAGTAAAACAAATGGAAGAAATTCTTCTCAGGGAGAAGTAGTGTCGGTTATAATCCCGACATATAATAGACCCGCTTTACTAAGAAGGGCTCTTGAGTCAGTTGTCAATCAAAGCTATAAAAACTTAGAGATAATTATTATCAACGATGGAGGAGATGAGAGTAGTAGAGATATCACACAGTCGTTTAAGGATGACAGAATAACTTATTTGTCTCACGACAATAATAAAGGGGGTGGTGCAGCTAGAAACACTGGAATTAAAAATGCCAAAGGAAAATATATCGCTTTTTTGGATGATGATGACCAATGGATTCCGAGCAAGATAGAAACACAGCTTAATAAAATGGCAAAAACTGACCCAGATGTGGGATTCTGTTTCTCAGCGGTGACTAACGTGTATGAAAACAGAGAAGAAGATACATGGGTTCCCGAAGGTATAGATGACTATTTTGATCTAGCATTAGAGCGTTTTAACGGTTTTTTAAACATAACCTTGTTTGTTAAAAAGGAGGTTTTAGAAGATGTAGGTGGTTTTGATGAGATTTTCCCAAGCCATCAAGAAGTGGATTTAGTTCTAAAAATGGCTAGAAAGTACAAGGGTTTGGGGATAAACAGGTCTTTGGTGAGAGTGGATATGAGTAATCATCGGCAGATAGGAAGAAACTTGTCTAAAAAAACAAGGGGCAGAGAGATGATACTTAAAAAATACTTCGATGAATTCAGTACCAAACCAGTTGTACTTGCAAAACATCAGTTTAATTTGGGGTTGCTATATCGTAACATGGGCGATTTTGATAAAGCACGCTCTATATTTAAAGAGGCATTGAAAAATAATTTTAATCTAAGATACCTTATACATTTTATAAGTTTATCCTGGGGAGGAAGATTATATAAATTAATAAGAAAATGAAGATTTGTTATTTTGGAGATTATGATTCTGAATATGCACGCAATCGTGTAATGATGAAGGGATTGCGGGAAAACAATGTGGAGGTGTTGGAGTGCAGG
>SDBV01014000.1_pt1 | contig 10151 bp, 9 predicted proteins | sample 2277081 | NCBI WGS metagenome assembly SDBV01 (sample SAMN10402039, study PRJNA504765) | marine sediment metagenome | isolation source: marine sediment core GS10_PC15, 223 cmbsf | place: Arctic Ocean: Southern Knipovich Ridge | collected 2010 | reverse complement strand
TCTCGTGAGATCCAGTTGTTAACGCAAATAAACGGGGTGCAGCGTCTTAAAGATGAACTACGAAGGGCTCTTCAGGGTTTATGTGGACCTGAAATCCTTATCAATTAAGGCATAGAGGCTGACAATGAAATTTTCACGCAACATTTAAGTTATTACCGACCTTCACCGGGAGAACTTTGTCAGTTATTCCCTACATACGAATTAGTTGACAAAAAGGTCATCGTGAGTACAACTTTTCTTTCAGAATTTCAAAAGCTTGGTTGGCGAGAAAAACTAAAGCTTGTAGTACGTGCTTTTATGCCCTTTTATAGGCCTAAGACATGGTTATGTATTGTACACAGGTTTTGTTGGCTATTTCGGCCTTATAAGGTGAGTTGTGTGACTTTACAAAAGAGTGCGACTCGTGGATGAACTTGAATTCACTGATGATTAATTCAAAATGTCGATAGAAATTTCAATTTATTATATCATTTTTTTTATTTTAAGCTTCATCGCGTTGCTATCGCTTACAATACAAGGGAAAAAATATACTTTTGTTTTATTGGTTGTTGTTTCGGTTCTTCTGGTATTGTTTGCAGGCCTTAGGGAGGGTAGTCCTGATCAAGGAAGCTACCGGTACTTTTTTTACGAAGTTGCATCATTGGGCGAAGTGCTTGCGGGTGAACATAATTATAATGAGAATTATATCGAATGGGGCTACAAGTTTTTTCTCTCCGTGATTAAATTCTTTACTGATAATGATATAACAATGTTTGTTGTAATTGCTTCTTTGTCTGTAGGGATGGTAGCTTATTCTTGTAGGCGTATTTCCCCTTATCCTTTATTAAGTATTTTGTGTTATTATAGCTGGCTTTATTATTCAAATCTTGGGGCTTTACGTCATGCTCTTGGGTCTTCGTTAATCTTACTGATGATTGTTTTTTTGGTTATGAAAAAAACTAAATTATCAGTTCCAATATTCCTATTTGCTACCTCTGTTCATCGTGTTACTGCCGCTGCATTTGTGATATGGTTTGTTAACATAATTATAAGGTGGCGTTTTTTAATTGCTTTATTGTTACTCGTTGCAATTGGGATTTCCTATCAAGGGGGTATAGGTTTCAAAGTTGCTTCTATATTATTTCCATATACCGGTGATTTAGTGCAGGGTAAGCTTCAAGGTTATGCGCTGGACGAAAAGTGGGGTGTTTCAAACGTTTTTGTTCGGGGTATTGTGATAAAACAGCTATTAATATCCTTATTGTGTTTATTTTATTTTAGAACCCTGAAAAAAAATTTTTCTGCATTCCCTATAGCGTTTGGTGCCTATTTTGTTAGCTTACTTATACTTTTATTATTTCGAGACTTTACCATTATTAACAATCGGGTATCTAATGTGTTTACCATATGTGAAATTATTCTCATTCCAATGATTTATTCCTTATTCTCAGGGCGAGAAAAGATATTCGCTTTTTTTGTGGTTGTACTTGTTATGTTATACCAAGTTTACCGTCTAGTGGGTGATCAGTTTTATCCTTATAAATTTGTGTTTTTATAAATTCTATCTTGATAGTATAGGAAATCCCATTTTTTAGACAGTATAGACGTGATGTTCAGGATATAAGGAAAATCTTGTTAATCGTGTTAATCCTGTCAAAAAACATTCCGCCCCAGGCGGCTAAGTTCACCCTATGAGTAGAACATACAATAACAGCCATACCCGTCTGTTGCGTACGCTTATGGTCGTTCCCCAATACCCTTACCCCGTTGTTGGTGGTTTGGAGCGCCAGTCGCATGAACTGGCCAAGGTCCTGTTGGAACTTGGCATTGAGGTGCAGGCGCTATCGGATAAGTTTCATCCATCCCAGCATTCGCAGGAGCAGGTTGAGGGCATCTTAGTTCACCGTATTCCGTGGTCACGGAAGAAATGGGTTCGTTTTATCCGTACTCCATTCGACTTATTGCAAGTGCTTTTTAAAGAAAGACAAACCTACGATATTGTGCATTTGCACCAAAACAGTTGGTTTTCCTTGTTTGTATCCTTCGTGGCTCGGTTGCTGGGTAAACCTGTGCTGACAAAACTACCGAATGTTGGCATGTATGGATTGCCAGGTCTAGCTGCATCACGCTTGGGTTGGCTGAAGCTGGCGATCTTTAAGCGGACGGATGCAGTGGTTGCAATGACCAAGGACAGCCTAGGTGAACTGGCTGAGATCGGGTACCCATTAGAGCGTGTGTTATTCGCACCCAATGGTATTCGTATGCCTAAATGTGATGCTCGAATAAACAAAAGTACTAACGGAAAAAATATGTGTCGAGTGGTTTTTGTTGGTAGGCTCAGGGAGCAAAAAGGAGTCGAAGACCTTCTGCATGCATGGTGTGGGGTTGTTAACAATACGAAGCAGCCCGCGCAATTAGAGTTATGGGGAAGCGGTCCGTTGGAAGCTGAACTGAAAAGGCTGTGTCAGGATTTAAATGTCGGAAGTTCTGTTCTTTTTCGTGGGTATGTGGACTCAGTGCGTGAAAAGCTCCAGGAAATGGATGTGTTTGTGTTGGCATCGACAGTTGAGGGTAACTCGAATGCTATCCTGGAAGCTATGTCTGTTGGGCTTCCTGTTGTCAGTACGCGTGTTGGTGGTGCACTCATGCAAGTAGGGGCTGACGGCGCTCGGTTTTTAGTTGAACCTGGGAATCGGGTTGGGCTGTGCGCCTGCCTTCTGGAGCTTGTTGAAAACGCAGAGCTACGAAAATATATGGGTGCATTAATGCAACAACGCATTCTGACGCATTTCGAAATTCATAAGGTGGCGCAAATCTATGCAGCGTCCTATGCTCTTCTTGTTGAGGGAAGACGCGATCACTTAGGTGATGTGAACAAATCAATGATTGCTGAAAATTGATTGCAGAGTATCCAATAATTATGAAAATAGAATTTCGTTATCTCGTTTTTCATATCCCTCTTGACTTGAGCGCGAGCTCTGTGAAGCGAAGTAAGTTGTTGATCCGTAATCGAGTTGGGCATCTGCATCTTTACACCAAGGATATCGCCTTGGAAACACTCAGAGACTCAGGATTCAAAGTGGTTGAGTGGCAGTACACAGGGGCCTCTCTGAATTTGCCGAATCGAACCCTTAAAACTAGGCTGGCTAGTTTACCCAGAAGATTTGTATGCTTTATTAATAAAGATAGGGGTGTACGACTTCTTGGGGGCGAGACTCTTGCCGTGCTTGCAACCACATAATTCCAAATCTATGGTGAAGGTCCTTGTATTGATTGGCTCCTACTTGCCAGGCTATAAGTCTGGAGGACCATTGCGTACGATAGTAAATCTGGTTGATCAAATTGGCCATGAATTTGATTTTCGTATTATAACTTCCGATCGAGATCTTGGCGATACCGTTCCCTATTCAGATGTTACTATTGACCAATGGAATGTCGTTGACAAGGCGCAGGTATTTTATGTCTCTCCTGGCAATCAAACAATAGCCAAATTCGCAGCTTTGATTGGCGAGACACCCCACGACATTTTATATTTAAATAGTTTCTTTGACCCTGTCTTTACAATTCGTCCCCTTTTAGCAAGGCGCTTGAGGAAAATACCGCAACGGCCAACTATTATTGCCCCGCGTGGTGAGTTCTCTGATGGTGCCTTGGCCCTGAAAAAATGGAAGAAGGCTCCCTATATGGCCATCACGAAAGTTGTTGGTCTCTACAACGATCTTATTTGGCAGGCATCCAGCGATTACGAGGCATGCGAAATTCGTCGAGCCACAGGGGCAATCTCGACTCGACTTGTCGTGGCACCTAATGCGCCCCCACTTCATAAGCCTATGGATAATGTCGATCAGGCTGATAGTAGGAAGGCATCTGAATCTCTAAGGGTTTGTTTTCTTTCACGCATTTCACCTAACAAGAATCTCAATTTTTCGTTACGGATTCTCGCTCAGGTCGCAGTACCTGTTATATTTGATATTTACGGCCCCAAAGAAGACGAAAGTTACTGGGAAGTTTGTGAATCCTTGATTAAAAAGCTTCCATCTTCAGTAACTGTGCATTATCAAGGGAGTGTTGAACATCATCGTGTCATTGAAGTATTCAGAAATTATGATCTTTTCCTCTTCCCAACCTACGGGGAGAATTACGGGCATGTAATCTTAGAATCTATGCTGGCGGGTACTCCGGTACTACTTGCCAACACCACGCCTTGGCGCAATTTGGAGACACTTGGTGTTGGTTGGGATTTATCCTTGAATGACCCGGATGCATTTATTCGGGCAATTGAGAAAGCGGCTTCATTGGATATAGATGAGTATGTAAGCTGGCGGGAGCATGTGCGTGACTACGCAGTGCAAGTGACTTGCAATTATAGTGTGTTAAAAGATAATAAACAGTTATTTCTGAACGCTGTGAAATGATAATCCCCCCCCGTTTTCAAGAAAAGGTTGTTCTTTTCTTGCGGGTCAATTCATAATGGGCTGTTGCCCAAATTCTTTTCGCAAACATCAAAAAGCGATTTGTAGTTGAAGCTGAGTCAGGTTTCGATTGCAAAAAGATTTAAGCACGGCAGCAATAATGGTACCGAGCCATTCCCTGGATAAAATGCGAGTATCTCCTGTGTTACGTTTGATCTGCTGCATCATTTCTATCATTGCCAGCGCTATCTCATCCCTTGTTTTTTCATTACGGCCCAAGAGAACCATGATGTTTTGAATTGTAGCGGTTAGATATTCCTGTATCTGATTTCTCCACAACCCTCGCCAACGAGACCTCTTGAATCCGTATCGATAAGCCCTGGCAAAGGAACGCTCCATAAGGTGTTGTCTAATGCGGATGTCTCTTTTTGCCTGTCTCGTCTGAACCCTGCTACGCATGAGTTCCAGATCTTCATGTCGTTGATGACGTTTTACAGTACGACCTGTTTTGGAAGAGGTGCACTGGCTGTACAACTGACAGACTTTACATACTTTCCGAGGACAACCATATTCATAGGCCTTGCGTTTTTTCTTGTGACGCCGGCGTGTTAATGTCTGCCCGGCGGGACAGGTATATGTGTCGGTTCCCCAATTGTATTTGAATGCTGCCTCCGGAAAGATATTCTTCCTTCTGCCCTTGTTTTTGCCTGTTGTTTTCAGGTCAGGGATGTGGGCAGCAACACCACGATCAAAGCAGGCAAGATAATTTTCAGCGGTACCGTATTTGCTGTCAGCTACCGCAGTTTGTGCAACTGTCTCTGTGTTTTTTTCATGCTTCTCCAACAACGCCGAAAGTCGATGCGCCTCATTAACTTCGCCGGGTGTAACATCAACAGCCGTAATTATTTCGGACTGCTCATCCACTGCTCGGTGCACCTTGTAACGCAGGCGGGATTTGCCTCCGGACCGAACAACAGAAGCATCGGGGTCTGTGGTGGAAATATATTTTTTGTTGGTAGTACCGTGTTTCTGCTGCCTCTGACCTGGTTGCTCTTCCAGCCTTTTCTCAAGTTCCTGATAACCGCTGTGCAGATAACGATCCAGAGAGGTTGAATCAACAACCGAATTGTTTGAAGCATCTGCTGTTATTAGGCTGGAATCCATAAAGAGTTTCGAGCCATCAACGAGACCCGCCTTAACGCACTGCCATACGATCTGTTTAAAAAATGACTCAAAAACATCAACACCCCAACGCGCCCTGGCCTTACTCAACACACTGTGATTCGGTATCGTATCGTCAAGGTTGTAACCCAAAAACCATAGCCAGTCCAAGCGTTCTGGAATAGTTGCCATTAATTCCCGCTCCGAACGGACGTTATAGAAAACCAGCAGAAGAAGCATCTTCAGAATTACCGGCGGTGGAACAGAAACATTGCCACGAGATCCATATTTCTCTTTCACTTCACCATAAATAAATTCAAAATCTACTAACTCGTTTATCTTGCGGAGCGGATGATTAGATCGTAATCGCTTTTCAAGATTTACATCGTAGCAGAACAACTTTCCCTGGTGATTTTCGTGTCCCATCATGGTAACATCTCCTTGTCAAAATGATGGCACCATTATACACAAATTAATCAATAATTTCAGTATATTATTTGCAAATTGAACGTTTTTTGTTAAGTCTGCAATGGAAAATTTTTATTTGGGCAACAGCCCGATAATCAACGTAGGAGAAATGGTATGAAAAAATATTTGATAGGCTTCGTATGTATTGTTTCGCTATTGATATTATTATCTGCGGAAACAGCTTATGCGTATCTTGATCCAGGGACCGGCAGCTATATTATTCAAGTATTCATAGCCATGATTTTCGGGGCATTCTTCGCGATAAAAATATTCTGGACCAATGTTAAGCTGTTTTTTTTAAATCTTTTTAAAAAGAAGGACCGGCAAGAATGATAAACGCTGAGTCAATCAGACAACCGGCATCTTTCAGAGATCCCAGTGGCTTTGTTTTTTCAATAGGTGGTAAGGTCTATCGTCAAATAAACAATTCCTATCGTCAAGAATATGAAAAACTGATTGATTCAGGCCTCTATGATGAATTAACCGAAAAAAAACTAATCGTACCTCACGTGGAGACAGATGAGGTGGAGCCTTTAACAAAAGATGCCTTCAAAATAATCAAACCCGAGCAATTACCTTTTATTTCATATCCTTATGAATGGAGTTTTAGTCAGCTCAAGGACGCCGCGCTTACCACTCTGGAAATTCAGCAGATTGCTCTTGATTACGGTATGTCGCTCAAAGATGCTAGTGCCTACAATCTACAATTCATAGATGGAAGGCCGGTATTGATTGATACTTTATCTTTTGATCAGTACATCGAGGGAAAGCCTTGGATTGCATATAGACAATTTTGCCAGCATTTTTTAGCGCCATTATCTTTAATGAAATATGGCAGTATCCATTATGGACAATTCCTTAAAGCATTTATTGATGGCATACCTCTGGATTTTGCCAGTTCTCAATTGCCTTTTATGACAAGATTGAACCCCTTGCTCTTATTTCACATCCACCTGCACTCTAAATCTCAGACCGCCTTCTCGGATAAACCAAGACCTGAAACAACCAGGGAAGTCAGTCAAATCGGCATTAAGGGTATTATTGATAGTCTTAAAACCGGGATTAGCAAATATAAATGGAAAATTCCCAAAACAGAATGGAGAGACTATTACGAGGAAACCAACTACTCGGAAGGCGCTTTTCAAAGTAAAAAAGAATTTATTGAAGAATACCTGGATATCCTTAAACCAAAAACAGTATTCGACATGGGGGCGAATACTGGAGAGTTTAGCCGGTTGGCAAGTTCCAGGGGTATTTTTACTCTCGCCTTTGATATAGATCCTGCGGCTGTTGAAATGAATTACCAGAGAAATAGTAAAGATGGTGAAACAAAAATACTCCCTTTATTAATGGATATAACCAATCCAAGCCCCGGTCTTGGTTGGGCCAACGAAGAAAGGTATTCTCTTGCTCAGAGGGGAGGGGCTGATTTAATGTTTGCGCTAGCCTTAATTCATCACCTTGCTATTAGCCACAACCTACCTTTCCTTCTTGTAGCCGAATACTTCTCCAAGTTGTGTAATAACCTCATTATTGAGTTTGTGCCAAAAGATGATTCTCAATTACAGAGATTATTATCATCACGTGATGACATATTTGACAATTATAACCAGGATTGTTTCGAATCTGATTTTAATGAATATTTCACTATAATCAATTCAAAAAAAGTTGATGCTTCCAATAGAGTTCTTTATTTCATGGAGAAAAAATAGATGGACTTGAAGGGCCTGCATAGCAAATTATACCTGATACTTTATAGTTCAACTTTGAGTATTATGTTCTTTTATCCTTTAACAGCGACTTTGGCCAACGAAAGATATTTATTGCACTGGACAAAGGCTAATTCGCTGGAATTAATAGTATCCTGGCTGTTATTTTCGATAATAATATTTGGTTTATTTTTATTTACCAGGAAATTATCGGTTCGGGCCAGGCTGGTTTTCTTCTTCACAGTTTCATTTATCCCGTTTTGTTCAATGTTCATTCATGTCCTCCGGCAACTTGGTTTGCGAAGTTTCCTGACTGGGTTGGCCCCTTATTTAAAAATTCCTATTATTTTAATATCGTTAATAGTACTTATTTCGATTGTTACTATAGTCGCTCACCCTAAAACTGAAAAATTGAGATCATCTGTTTACCTGTTTTGCCTTATAATTATAATAATTTTATCTCCGCTAAATCTTCTTTCTCTTTATAAGCTTGGAATGATTACATTCACAGGTCACCAGAATGATATTTTGCAAAATATACAAACATCACCCTCCTTGAACAAGGTAGCTGAGAATCGTGGCAATGTATTTGTTCTTCTTTTCGATGAACTTTCCTACGAATATTTGTATGAAGGGAACGCCATAAGGAATATTTTCCCGAACCTAAAATCTTTTTCATCCTCTGCAGTGAATTTTCATAATGCTTCATCCCCCGCAAAGGCCACCCTAGCTTCTATTCCAAGGTTGTTGCTTGCGGATAATTCCTTAGAAATTAAAATTAAGGGTAATAGTCTTTACAAGATTGATGACGATAAATTATCACAGCTTGTTCTTTCATCGAATAGTCTGATTTCTCTCGCCAGGCAATATGGTTATAATACACATATTTATGGTTGGTACCACCAGTTGAACGCGATTCTTAGAAATCAGGTAGATTACGAAACAAGTTACAGCCTTTATAATTATGCCAGTTCGAACAAAGTGTTTTCCATAATCAATCCCATTATGACCACATTCATACTTTGGCCCAATCAGTTCCCATTTGGACTGGTGAAGATACCTGTCATTTCTCACCATAATCACAAAACAGTGCAGTTAATTTTTAATCATGCTTTAAACTCAGTAAAGTTATCAAATTCTTTTATTTTCGTTCACTTTCCCATTCCACATTACCCATTTATATATGACATTAATGGATATAACCCTTCTTACAAATCATTTTTACATACTGATGCTAAATATATTGATCAAATAAGATACACGGACAAGATCTTTGGGGAATTTATTTCTATTTTAAACGAAAACAATAAATTCCATGAATCAACCATTGTCATATTGTCGGATCACAACAATAGAAAACTCCTTAAACCACCAAGTGACCCTCGAAAAATACCAGTTATTTTAAAAAAACGTAATCAAGTTTTACGTAAAGATATTGTAACAGCTTATAATTCAATAGACATTGTTGTTGAAGCTATTATGAATCCTTAATTGTTTTGAATTTATACCCTTTGGTTGGATAATTGCATGACAAAAATTACCTTGGCGTTTAAGAATCAATGGGGCTGTCTCCCTGATGTGATGCGGTTGAAGAATCATTTTGCTTTTGATGAAATAATTGGGCAGGTCTGTGACAAGTTGAAATTTCGTTATGCCTTCCTTGATGGGAAATATGGCCTGGACGATTACGGTCCCATGGACGGAGAGCCTGTGGAGGTCAACTGGTTTGCCGCTTCAAATTCTCTCGGTGTCTTTGATGTTATTATCTCGGAGATGATGGGCTTCAATTGGAAGAAGATAGGCCATCTCAAGCAGGCTGCAAGAAATGGGTTTATCCCTGAAAGAAAAGATATCAGGATAGTTGGAGATATTAACTCGTTAAAAAGAAAATTTGTCTTGAAAAGAGAACTCTGGAACTACCCAGCACTAGCCGCTTTTCAATCTGATAAATTGACACATCTATTTTATTTCTCAAAAATATCTAAACTACTTCACGATATTATGTACATGTTTAGGAAGAGACCAATTTAATCCGCAGATTACGCAGATTGGCGCAGATTATAAAAAAGGAGAAAAGGATATAATGAAGATATTAGTCACAGGTGGTGCCGGATTTATTGGCACAAATTTATGTAATGAACTGCGATCAAGGGGCAATCACGTAGTTGCTTGTGATCTGCATAACACAGACAGGGATGATTACATAAGGTGTGATGTAAGAAATTATAGGCAAATAGAGAAAGTTTTTGAAGAATACGGGCCATTCGATTATGTCTATCATCTTGCTGCCGAATATGGCAGGTGGAATGGTGAGGCTTATTATGAAAATCTCTGGCAGACAAATGTCATCGGAACCAAGCACATATTGAGACTTCAAGAAAAGCTTAAATTTCGCATGATCTTTTTTTCTTCTGCAGAGGTT
>SDBV01013999.1_pt1 | contig 10151 bp, 9 predicted proteins | sample 2277081 | NCBI WGS metagenome assembly SDBV01 (sample SAMN10402039, study PRJNA504765) | marine sediment metagenome | isolation source: marine sediment core GS10_PC15, 223 cmbsf | place: Arctic Ocean: Southern Knipovich Ridge | collected 2010 | reverse complement strand
CCACTGCCGCCGGTTCAATCTGGCCGTTCAGGCCAACAGACACCTGGCCGGCCCTTTGGACCGACCCGACGTCTGTCAATCGGGGCGAAAGGATTTGAACCTTCGGCCTCCTGCTCCCAAAGGGTCAGTGCGATTAAAACTTTACCGACGGAAGTTCATAATAAAACGTTACTTAACTCCAAATTTCGACGGCCCGCCAAACCCGGCGACCGTAACAACAATAAACAACTTACAACTCAAAAAGCCCAGTCCGACCCGTATTTACGGAATTACGGATTGCTCCTCGATAGTCACGGCCATCCGATCATTGAAACTGGTATGGAGCTTTCTGGCTTCATCCATCATCACTTCGCTAGCCACTCATTCCAGATCTCATGCTTGTCGTGCCTGACTGACGCGATAAACACACAAAACCGTGCATCATCAATTGGATTCCCTGGGCACCAAGTGCCAGGCCTATGCCACCGTCGCAGTGCTTCCATAGTTTCATCGGACCATGCCATCATGTGTTTCTTCCTGCACTTGGGGGGATTCCGAAAATTACGGCCGCAGCTCAAATATTCTGATACCAGCGGATCAGGGAATCAACCCAACTTCCACCATGCAGATGGACCTCTCCTTAAATCTAGTCCATTATGCGTGCGAATTTTACACTAACAATTTCATGTTGTCCGGGCGTATTCCGGAGGCTGGAGCGTAGCGACAGCCGACCGAATACGCCGCCTGGCAAACTCGGCCTGGGGCACGTTGCCCAGGCTGCTATGCGGCCTACATTCGTTGTAGTCCAGACGCCAGGATTCGATCTTGCCCCGAGCGTCGTCCAGTGTCAAGAACCAATGTTCATTCAAGCACTCCATGCTGAATCGAGCGTTGAATGATTCGATAAACGCGTTGTCGGTCGGCTTGCCCGGCCGGGGGAAGTCCAGCTTCACTTTGTTCCAGTACGCCCACAAGTCCAGGTCCTTCGAGATAAACTCCGGACCGTTGTCAACGCGGATCGCACCTGGCCGGCCATGGTCATTGACAACGCCTTCGAGAACACGCACAACGTCCATTCCGCGGACCCGCTGGCCGACGTGCAACGCCATGCTCTCACGCGTGTGATTGTCCACTAACGTAAGCACACGAATTAGCCGGCCGTCGAACAGTTGATCCGAGACAAAGTCCATCGATCAGCATTCATTCTTCCGCATAGCCGTTGGCCGAATCTCCCGCTTGAAACACGCTACACGTCGTATGGGCGGCTTTTTCCGCAGGCACAACTGATCTTCACAGTACAATCGGTATATCCGTTTATGATTCACTCGCCAGCCCTCTCTACGAAGCAGAATGCACAGACGCTGATACCCGTAGCCCACGTGCCGCGCGGCCAGCTGCCTCAACCGAAGCCGCAAAGATTCTTGTGGATCGGCTGTACTCAAGTACCGAACCGTAGAACGATTCGATTTAAGGACCGAGCAGGCCAGAATCACCAACCTTCTCATGAACCTGTAAATACGACAGAGGCTTGCAATTTAAGGAGTTATCATCTCTCGAACGGTTACTTTTCTCACACGGTTTCTTACTGTCTTGCGACCTGATTTGAGGGCAACTTGAGGGCAACGCACCCTGGTCAAATCCACTGGCCGGGTGTCCTGCTTCTATTTCCAGAAGCGACGTGGCTTTTCAGTTGGAAATTGCGCAGTTCAGGGCCTCCTCAGCCATGTAGCTGCTGCGGACGAACGGGCCGGCGAGAACGGCGGAGATGCCCATCTTCAAGCCATCAACTTCCCAAGCGTCGAATTGCTCTGGCGGGATGAATCTGGCGACGGGCAGATGATCCTCACTCGGCGCAAGATACTGGCCGATCGTTACGATCTCGCAGCCCACCGACTTCAGGTCGGTTAGCAGGGCGGTAACTTCTGTGTCAGTTTCGCCGAGGCCTACCATGAAGCCACTTTTAATGTGAATGGACCGATTGCCAAACTGCCCGGCTCGTTTGAGCAGTTCGAGTGAACGGCGGTAATTAGCCTGCGGCCGGGCGGTTGGGTAAAGACGCGGGGCGGTTTCGATGTTGTGGTTCAGCACGTCAGGCCCGGCGGTAAGGACGCTCTGGAGAGATTCGCTGTGGCCTGCAAAATCCGGGATCAGCACTTCGACGGTCGCCTCCGGCAGGGCAGTGCGAATCGCACCGATGGTTTCAGCAAAGGCTGAGGCGCCACCGTCGGGCAGATCGTCTCGCGTAACGGAGGTTACGACCACGTGGCCGAGACCTAACTTGGCTGCAGCGGTTGCGACAGCTACAGGTTCATCAGCTCGCGGCGGGCTGGGCTGGCCGTCAGTTACGCCGCAATAACCGCAGGATCGCGTACATGTATCGCCGAGGATCATAAACGCAGCAGTCCCGCGCGCAAAACACTCAGGACGATTCGGGCACATTGCCTGGTGGCAGACGGTATTGAGGCCTAGGGTAGTTATTTGCCGGCGGACCGACGCACTTGACGCACCGGGGAAAAAAGTCTTTTTCAGCCAATCAGGCAGGCGGCGTTTTTTATCAGCCGAATCGTTCATTACAGATCACCTGGAGATACAAATTCCGGCTCGAATGAGAAGACCCTACAAAAATTCTCTATCAGTTGCGGGGTTACTTGCGAGATGCTTACGTTTGAGTCAATTTCATGGCTGATGGATGTGACCTCGCAGCCTTCGATCCCGCAGGGGATGATCGTCTCGAACCCCGACAGGTCATTTTCGACGTTGATCGCTAGGCCGTGGAAGGCAACCTGCCGAGAGACCCGCACTCCGATTGCAGCTATCTTTCGATCATCGACCCACACGCCGGTCATGCCTTCGCGGCGGATAGCGGGGATATCGTACCTGCTCACTAGGTCGACTATTGTTTGTTCCAGATCACCGATATAGTTCGCTACGCTTTTACTGCGGTGGGGGAGTTTCAGGATCGGGTAGCCAACCAGTTGCCCCGGCCCGTGGTAGGTGACGTCCCCGCCGCGATCAGTTTTACAGACTTCGATTCCCATGTCTGCGAGTCGCTGTTCAGTTGCGACGATGTTTTTGGCCGAGCCTCGCCGGCCCAGGGTGATTACCGGCGGATCGTGCTCGACGGTAATCAGATAGGCGTTTTCATCAATGCCGGTTTTGATTCGCTCAGCGAGATTGTGCTGGATGGTAAGAGCATCGCTGTAGCTAGCCTGTCCCAGATTGCATACCTTCAGGGTTCCCATCGGCTAGTCCAGTGAGTGCAGGCCAAGGTCCAATAGTGACTCGGCTGCTTCTCCCATGGCTTCGGAAAAACTCGGGTGCGGGTGGATGGTATTTGCGATATCATTGGCGGTAAGGCCCGTTCGTATCGCCAGGGCTAGTTCGGCGATTATATCTGTCGCGCGGCTGCCGATTACCAGCCCGCCAAGCAGTTTGTTGGTCTTTGCGTCGGCGATGAGTTTTACTTCGCCCTCAGTTTCACCGTAAGCGGCGGCGATACCACTCGCCTGGTAACTGAAGCGTGAGGTTTTTATATCGCCGCGGGCAGCTGCGTCGGTTTCCGACAGGCCGACCGATGCGACCTCAGGGTGCGTGTACATGCAAACCGGCACGACGGCCCGGTCGTCAGAGGCTTCGATGCCCATTGCATTATCGGCAGCGACGATGCCCATGCGGGTCGCCAGGTGTGCGTACTGGAGTTTTTCAGCGACATCGCCGCTGGCGTAGATCCCATCAACACTGGTCCGGCAGCGGCTATCGACAGCTATCACGCCATCGGCCAGTTCCACACCGACTGCATCCAGGCCAATATCTTCGATGTTCGGTTCCCGCCCGGCGGCTACCAGCATAGTATTCGCGATAAGTTCCCTGCCATCGTCGAGTGTGCAGGTTACCTGCTGATCATCCGCTTGAACGCTGTCGATCTTCGCTGAGGTTAGTACTTCAACTTTGCGCCGGGTAAGGCTGCGGGTTATCTCCTTGGATACTTCCGCCGGCAGTAACGCTACCAGCGAGTCGAGAATCTCAACAAGAGTAGTTTTGATTCCAAGTTCCGAATATATCGTGGCGAACTCACAGCCGATGATTCCGCCGCCTACGATGATGACCGATTCGGGCAGATCATCTGTGCAAGTGGCCTGGTCGGTGGTGAAGATTCGCGGGTGGGAGAAGTCGAACACCTCAGGTTTTGCCGGCCTGGAGCCGGTGGCGATGATAATCGAACGGGCTTGGATTTGCTGGCGGCCGTCCGCTGTCTGAACTTCAATCGTATCTGGCCCGGTCAGCTTGCCACGGCCGGCGATAAGGTCAACGCCTCTGGCATTTAAAAGTGAGAGAACACCGTTTCGCAGGCCCTTTACGATCTGGTTGGTTCGTTTGGCCAGGGCAGGTCCGTCGACGGTTGGCTTATCAACCTTCAGGCCGAACCTGCTGGCCCGGGAGATATCGTATGCGAGCTTGGATGAATTGAGCATTGCCTTGGTCGGTATGCATCCGCGGTTGAGGCACGTCCCGCCAACCAGATCTGCTTCGATCAGGCAGACCTTCCCGCCTCGCTTAGCGACCCGCAGGGCAGCAGCATATCCGACGGGTCCGCCGCCGAGTACGGCTACGTCGTAACCAGTTCGACTCACTTACCGTTCCTTCCCGATAGCCCCCCAGTTAGATTGTGGCCGGGCCCGGCCAGTCCGTCGCACGTCCGCCATCGTCACCTCAATCGTGCTCAATGTATCTGGCGTAGGCATCGGCGTCCATGAGTTGGTCGAGTTCGTTTGGATTGGATATCTTGACCTTCATCAGCCAGCCCCCGCTAAAGGGGGTCTTGGTGATTATGTCGCTGTCTTTAATTGCAGCCTGGTTGACCAATAAAACTACGCCGCTTAAGGGGCTAGTCAGATCAACCGCCGCCTTGGACGATTCAATCACGCCAAAGGGCTTCCCGGCCGACACAGCTGAACCTTCTGCGGGCAGTTCTACAAAGACGATGTCGCCGAACTGCTCCGCGGCGAATTGCGTAATCCCGATAGTAGCTTCCCCGGCTTCGCCGTCGTATCTGACCCATTCATGGTCGGAGGTGTACTTGAGATCGGTTGGAATCATAGCAGTTTTTTAAACCCCAGAGGGGGCGGCGCAAAAGGGTATCCTATTCGCTAAGCATTTCTTCTGGTTCGATGGTCAGCGCTTTTTCGTTATCGGGCGCTGGGTTGGTGGTTTCAGTGATCTTGGCCATGGTCATTGCGAGGTTTTGTTTCGGTTGAGATCGTGTTGGCATGGCTTCGGCGGCGCAGCTGAACTGCTTGGCGGCGAGGTAGTACCTCTCCTGCCGGTAATAAACCATGCCTAGGTTGTTGCGCGCTGGCCCGAAGCGGGGGTCGGCGTCGATGGCAGCTTTCAGGGCTAACTCGGCCTGGTCGAGTTCATCGGCTTCCATCAAAGCTAATGCTTGTGAGTTCAGGTTGCGGGCGGCTTGAGTGTTACGGTCGGCGCGGGGGATTTCCGGGCAGCAGCTATCCAGCAGAGGCTCTTCGGAACTCTGACAGCCCGTAAAGGTCAACGCGCCAACGATAATAATGTATCCAAACTTTTTTAAAACAGTCATAACATTCACTGCGTTCATTTTTTCAAAGGGTTTTCAGGTTTGCGGCGCGTCACCTCAATTACTCCATTATCTGAAGTTCGCTTGTCGGGTAGTTGGCAGGTTGCTGGGCCAGGGCCAGGTCGCGGTCGGATAGGTATTTCAGGTCCGCAAAGTCGTCGTCCCGCAGGATCGTCACGCGGATGAATGCAAACAGCGTACTTTCGGCATACTTCCCATCGAAAATCCCGAACGCATACTTGATGATGGGAATATCGCCCAGCAAGGGGATCCTTATGCTCGTATCGCTTGTATCACGCCTGGTCAGGCCGCCGACTATAATCCCATAGCCGTCGGGTATTGTAACTTCACTCGATATATTGTTGGTCTGCCGCGGCGGGGGGATGCCGTCCGAGCCTTCGCCGGTAAAGCTGTTTAGCGTAATCGAATACTGAATGTTCAGATGATCGCCTTCTGCGATATGCGGGGTTACCGTAAGCGTCGTACCGGCTGAGGCGTAGCCGGCGAAGCTGGTAGTCGATACCGTCTGGGAGGCGTTGATCGAGGTAAACGGCGATTCGGAGACACTCGATAAAGTTGCCGATGCGTTATCGTTAACCAGCAACCTCGGAGCCGCCAGCACATCGGCCTTGCCGGATGAGGTGATGGCTCGGATAACTGCATTGAACATATCGGGTCCGACAATCGAACCGTTGAAGCCCATGCCAACTGTAGGCGTAAGCGCGCCGGTCATCAGGTCGACAGTGCTCAGGCCGAAGGAACTGAAGACCAGGAACTTCCCATCGTCTTTGACGCGGGACGCATACGACATGTCGATACCCAGCGACAGGTCATCCGATGTATCAATGGTAACCAGCGTGCATTCGATAAGTACCTGAGGCCGTCGCTTATCCAGCATCGCTATCAGCTGGCGGTAGATGTTTTGAACCGCTGGCGGAGCAACTACGATAACCGTGTTGGTATTCGGGTCGGCGGTCACCGTTGCGTTGGAGGTTCTGGTGGTAACAAGATCGGCCCGAGAAGTATTAGCCGGCTGGGTTGTCGCCTGGGGCTTTTCATCTGAATAAAAAGGCGGCTGGGATGGCTGCTTGCCTGCCGGGACAGGCGGGTAGTTCGGCCCGGTGTATTGCTTGTCGTCGAATAGATTCTGAGGTACTTTGCCATTGTCGCCTGCAAGCGATGCAATATCGAAGCCCTGCTTGCCGTTATCGAGGGATTGGATAGTAGCAAGCACTTCAGCGGCTGTGGTATTGAGCAGCTTATAAAAGCGAATCGGGCTGTGTGCTGGAACAGCCTCAGCTACATCCAGCTGCTCCTTGAGATCTTCGAGGCGATCATGAACACGCGGCGGTGCGGTAAGTACCAACAGCCCAGAATCGACATCGATTGTCGAGCGATATCTATCACCAAGCTTGCTGGTTTGTTCGAGATCCTGAAGGAGCTTTTCCACGCGGTCGGGTTCAATGTAACTGAACCTGTACGTCCGAACGACAGTATTTGTCGGCACATCCAGCGTTGCTATCAGTTCCTTTGCCTGGGCGGATGCGGCCTCAGAGCCGATCAAAACGATCTGACCCGTCCTTGGGTCACCGGTAAGCGTAAATTCGCTGCGATTTGATCGGCCCGAGCCCCCTTCAAGGCGGAGCTTTTCCTTCAGGTGCGAGGCAACCTGCCTTGCAAGCTCGGTTGGATCTACGTGACGGACCGGGACGAACTGGATCGTGACCTGATGTTTAGGCCTGTCCATAAGTTTGATGATTTCAACAACCTTTCGAAGGTTAGTAGCAAAATCCGTCACCAGCAAAAGCGACCTGTTGGGGATGATGAAGCTGTTGCCGCCCGGCTTGGATAGGAACGGCTTGATGATCTTTTCAACTTCATTGGGCTGGGTGTGAGACAGGCTGAATATCTGAGTGATAACCGACGTCGGGCCGGCGGTGTCGATAGCGCCGGTATCGGTAGTCATCTCGCCTGCGAGCGATAGCAAGTCCTTACTCGATACGATCCGCTTCCAGCCTGGCTGATCGGAATCGACAATCACAAGATCGCTCATCTTGAGGACAGATTGCAGCAAACCCATGAGCGAATCGGTAGGGATCTTCTCCGGCGAAGTGATAGTTACCTTCTTACGAAGCGTGCCCTCATCGTAAAGGATATTTACCCCAAGCCGCAGGCTGACGTAATCAACCAACAGCTTGACATCCATATTCTCAGGGAAGTTCAAGGTGAGGGTTTCGGGAGCGGTTTTAGTATCCGTCACGGCCTCAGCAGGCGGGGCAGGGGCAGTGGTAGGCTGGCCAGAGGGTTTTGCACCAACAGTCCCAGTGAGGATGAGCATGAAAACAAAAGGTGAGAAGAGCCTACTGCGGTACATATCTGCCCTCACCTATACTGAGATTAAATAACAAGACGATTCCCTCAAATGACTACGCCATATTACCTATTAGCCCGAGCTTTGTAAAGTAATGTCAATATGGCCATTATGTTTTTGATGGCCTATCAGAAGCAGTTTGGTTTTGCATTGGTAGGATGATCTTCGCTTTCAGGCGGAGGCGGATAATCGGCCGATCAGGCGAGGATGTTTTCAGAAGTATCAGCTTTGAGAAATTGCTGGACTTGACCTTGCCGGGCGTGGTCATTTCAACCTTAACCATCCCTGCTTCACCAGGCCTGATAGTATCGGGCTTGTCGATAACCTTCATGCACCTGCACTCAGTTCTTACCTTCAGGATATCAAGTGGCTCTTGGGAATCATTTTGAATTTGAAAGATGATCGTGTGCTTACTGCTTGGCTCGATGGGGCCAAGGTCATAGCTTGCCACGTCGCCAATGACACCAATAACAGCCGCCGCATCCGACTCTAATGGTGGATCAACTTCTGTCTCTTCTGCAGGGGCGGTGGTCGGTGATGGCGCCTTTTCAACAGCCTGCTGCTCAGTCAACGCCTCAGCTTTATTTGGCGTTGATGGCTTGGAGCTACAACCTGCGATGGCTGTGAGGCAAGCCAAGATTGTAATCAGAGAAGTGATCTTCATGTTCATAGCAATTTGTTATTTGCTTGCAGGGTCCGTCGAACCGTATTCAGTGGCCACTATGGTAAGGTCAGCCAGGGAAACTTCCCCGTCGTTATTGATGTCGATGATGTTCCAGCCGTGGCTGAAGATCGTCCGCTGGCCGTAGGGCATATATTCGTACCGCTCGACCAACTTACCGGCTGCGTTCACCACGCCAAGGATGTTGTAGTTAGCGATTTATTTTATTGGCGGAACAAATTGTTGCCCCAAACCGATTTGGCTCAAAGAATCTTTCTTATTTTCCCATCCAAGCCGGCCTCAAGAACTACCCACCTCTTGTTAACTTTGCCCTTATGTCTGGTCATATTCACTATGTCGCGTAAGGAGAATAGAAACCTTATTTGAATGTTAGCCCAATAGTAATCCTTATCCACTGTTGCGAAGTGTTTGTCTCCAACTGAGAACCCTTCTGACCTTAAAAGCTCAATGGCTTTATCAATGTCCATACCGATTGGTACGAGTTCCCGTATGCGTTTCTCTCGGTTCTGGGCCGCCGGCCAATCAGGATCTAATAAAACCCACACACCTAAGAAGATAATCAGGCCAACCAAACAAATCACACTCAACTTACCGAACTTGGACAAACGTCTTTTTTTCATCAAGCCTTCCTACTTGTAGCACTTTCCGCCACCCTTGCAAGGAGGACGGACCTTGAAATACTTTTGGGAATTTGGATTTCCATCCTCAACCCAATCTAATTGTTGAGCAAAAAGATAGGGTGCCAAATCGTGTAGAGTATGGTTATGGTTATTTCTCAAGGACGATGCTTCGCGATCTGGTGTACCTGCATCTGGGGGGTCAGTTATCAACTTACCTGTACCGTCATAGGCACAATGTTGACCATGTCCTGTGGTGTTGGCTGATCGCATCTCCCATACTGCCCCTGGGTGCAAGATGTTTGCTTTACGAATGCTACCCCAAGTACCGTTACTGCAATCAACGGGCTCTTTATCACCCTTTATGCAAATTTTAGAAGGGCATTTTGGTATTTCTAATAGCCAATACGGGTCATTACGTTCCAAATATACCCACCCATCATACTGCTCTTGAGCTGTGACGGAAGCGCCTTTGCAATCCCCACTATTATGAACCCCTCCATTTTTCCGACACGCTTGAGCATACCCATCAGCCAGAGTATAAAGTCCTGAAGGGTCGGTGTTGTTTACCGGATTGCTCTTTTCGTACTGATATAGATTCATGCCGTCTGAATATTGGCTGGCTGGGTTTTGGTTAACGAGGCCATTATTACCGTTGGGTCGGCTTTGGCCAACACTTAATGAGTTTGCCGCGCGTTGGCCGGGGTCTTGTTGTGTGTACCGGCCGTGCTTGGCTGACAGGTATCTGTTGCGGTTGTTGATTAGGCCGAACTCCTTATCGAGTAGCAGGCCCTGATGGCCGATGTCGCACAGGCCGGCAGTTGCGGCCCCGCCGCCCACGGCCGAGGGACTTTCCAATACCGGCGTGGTTACCAGCGGGTCGTTATCGACGCCTGGCCAGCCGTTGTG
>SDBV01013998.1_pt1 | contig 10153 bp, 12 predicted proteins | sample 2277081 | NCBI WGS metagenome assembly SDBV01 (sample SAMN10402039, study PRJNA504765) | marine sediment metagenome | isolation source: marine sediment core GS10_PC15, 223 cmbsf | place: Arctic Ocean: Southern Knipovich Ridge | collected 2010 | reverse complement strand
ATATAGACGAGAAGGACTTACCTGGCGGGCTATCGGCAAAATCTATGGAGTCAATCACAAAACAGTTCAGGGCGTGGTCGCGCGGCGAGACAGTCTTGGCACCTTTCGAACATCTTATGCAACGCCAATCGAATTCCGAGACTACACCTGGCCCGAGCAAGTCGGATGGAGAGAAACCTTCAACAGCTGGGGAAAAGTCCTTGAACTTTGTGAGCGACAAGATCCTTTTGTTGAACACTTCGAAATTAAGTTCAGTACTGACAAACCAGTCGCACTTGTTAGCGCGAGTGATTTGCATCTTGGGGGAGGCTTCACGGATCACGCGGCAATCCGAACAACATTTGAATATATTCTCGATACTGACGGATTGTATGTTGCTCTTACAGGCGATACAATTGAAGGTTTCATTCCAGGAGTCAAACCAGCAGAGACTATCGAGCAGCAAATTGCACCAGTTAAACAGCAGCTCTGGGCAGCTGAAAGTCTCGTGCGAGAACTTGTTGCTAATGATAAACTCTGGTGGTTAGGCTGGGGAGATCATGATGCAAAGTGGTTTGAGCAAACTATAGGCATTAACATTGTTCGGGAGATGTTTAAACATGACGTGCCGTACCTTATGGGACGAGCGGTTATCAAGATTACGGTTGGAAGTCAAGAGTATTTTGTCCTCGCTAACCACGCCGAGCGAGGCAGAAGTGGTAATAGCGCTACTGCAGCTGGACGTAAAGCGTATGAATCGTTCTTCCCAGCGGATGTCGTTATCAGTGGACATACGCACAAACCCGAATTTAGACGTTTTGAGCATTACCAGGAATTACGGGCCGCTGGATTAAACCTTGGAGGCAAATCATGGATTGTACAAAATGGAACTTTTAAGACAGGCCCGGACCCGTATACTATTCGCACCTGGAACCGTGGTGTACTGGGCGTCCCAACGATGGTATTTCAACCAGAATATCACGACGTCGATGTATTTGATTCTCCCCAGAAAGCGATGCAATTTATCCGTGGCGGAGAGAAAGAAGAATGGAATACAAAATAATGGAGTCAATTTGGGAAAATGATCTCTGTGAAAAATGCTCCCTATTACGTTTTCAACCTAACAAACCACTTTGCCGAAATTGTACTGAGATAATTAAAGCAACTTGGGAAGACATGAGGAGGAATAAACGAATATGAGTAAAGTCTACTTAGCCGGACCAATTGCAGGCTTTAGTTATAAAGAAGCTAGTGTATGGCGTGATACCATTTCAAACATGGTAAGTGAATTTTCAATAATTTGCTATAGCCCACTTCGGGGTGAAAGTTATGACAATAACAATATTCCTCTGAACAATTGTGGATCGCGCACATATAAAGGAGTACCGATTGAGCCAAAGAATTTTGTACGCCGTGATTGGTTTGATGTAAAAACCAGTGACATAATGGTAGTATATTTACCTGCTAGTGCTAAAACAATCAGCATTGGTACTATGGTTGAGATCGGATGGGCTTCGGCTTTAGATATTCCAATTATTGGAATTATTCCTTTCGGTGAATGGGGAATCCATCAGCATCCGTTTCTAGATGAACTGTTTACCTTTCAAGTCCGAACAGTTTACGAAGCAGCGCAGATTTTAAAGACGCTATTGTTACCTTAGGAGAATTATGAAACTTCTTACAATGCTCGCTCTATTGACTTTGATAATTCCACTTGGTGCTTGGAATGTTGCTCACCCTGCACCTGTTGAGTGGCGATGTGTAAATCTCCCACAGCCAAACGGTCGTAGGCTTTTATTTCAAAGCCGTACCTTTGGAGACAGTCTTGGCTGGGCATGGTATAATAGCCTTGGAGAGCAGAATCATGGCGTTTCACCAAGGATTTTACAAACCGATGGTGATAGCTATGCGTTGATTAATATCTGGACAGATTATAATGATGATATAGGATTCAAGTTTTGGCTTGACATTGCTGTTTGGGATAGTGATACGGTAAAGATTCGTTTAGCGATTCCAGATACTTTAGAGGTTTGCGAACGACAATAAAGGGGAATAATGAGGCTACTAATCGCATTAATGTTCGTGCTTAGTGGCTGTGCTAGCAGCGGGACACGAGTCCCTGGCACTGGAGGAGTAGCAGAGTCACGGTTCGCATATGTTGCAGTAGATAATAGATCGTGGAGAGATGTAAGGATTTATATCAACGGGGCTCGGCTAGGGTTTGTTGGGGCATTGACAGAAGTATGGTTTAGAACACGACGGACTAGTAGGAGTGTTAATTTTGTCATCAAGCCAATGGGCGAAGCTGAGACGCTTTTTGGACCAGTTTCATTACAGCCTGGAGATGTACTTAAGATTCAGATAGCCTTGAACATGAACATGACTCAATTTTGGGTGGAGAGATAATGAAACTTTGTTGCCGATGTCATCAAGAAAAATTACCATTAATAAATGTAATCCAGTTTGCTAGTCTTCCTGAAGAGCTTGTTTGCACCGGCTGCTTGACTAGTATGGAAGCTAATTATCATCAGGTGCAAGAGGAGCTTGTTATTATAAGTCCTTCAACACCAAATCCTAAAGCTGCAGTTGGAGGAGAAAAAATCAGCATCCATTCAGTCTGCCCACCAAGTGGAATGATCGAAACCGCACGAGTAATGCACTACGGAGCCTATGAGGCTAAGAGGAGCGATGGTAAACAAGGCTATGGTCCTTTCAACTGGCGTGAAGACGGCATTGATATTCTCACGTATCTTAACGCAATTGAGCGTCATGTTTTGGATATTGTGGATGGTGAAGATGTCGCTGAGGATAGTTTATGCCTACATTTTGCCCATATAGCAGCGAATTGTTTGATTGCGATTGATGCAATGGACTTGGGTATGATGATTGATAACCGGCCTTCGAAAGGTGGAGCTGCAAGGCTGATGAAGAAGTATCGGAAGCAACTTAAGGAGGAAAAATTATTATGATGGCTGAAAATGTTCACGACCGCATACAAGAATTGGAGACCGAAAGAAACGCTTGGTGGGACGAAAACGAACTTCTTAGCATATCTGAGAACGAAGTACGTCGGCTTTACGGTCAGATACGAAAACTGAAGGCCGATTTGCTTGAAGCGCGAACCGTTGCGGAGGTAGCATTGGAACAGCTTGACACGAATCAAGCTGCCAACGTGATTATAGAGGCCGCGTCCCGTTGCGATGTTGCCACCCTCAACCAAAAATAATCTAACAAAGAGACTTAGGAGGAAAAGTGAAAGAGATTGAAGAGGGTGTAAATTTTACTTTCACCCCAGTTGATGATCGAAGTGGTTACCTACAAGGCCATGTGGTTATTAGGAAAGAGACTCAAAAGGCCCTAGGCGCTTTAAACGAAGGCACTGCTTACTGTGCTGCACTGCAGGTACTTTATGCAACAGTAGTTACGAACTTCGGGCGCAAGTGGACGAATGATATGCTTGATGTTTCTGTAGTGGAGGAAATTCCACCATGTAAAATATGTAACCATGAACAGCTAGATTGTATATGTATAGAGGAGAAGAGTGACGACACACAAGGCTGAATCCTTTGCAGAACTCTACATCAATGGAGGCGTAGAATACCGTGGCAAGTGGAATGAATGCTGGCGGGAGGCTGGGTTTAATCAACAGCCTGCAAGAACTGATAGAGGAATACAGGCCGCTATTGTTGTAGCAAAAGATCGTCGTGCTACAGAGTTGCAAGAAACTCTTGATAATGAACTTGCCTCAATGGGAAAAGATTTTAACGGTGATTGGCATCGTTATGCACGAGCTTTAGCACCCGTTCAGGCAGCGATTGCTGCTGGTCATATGCGAGCTACGCCAGGTCAGGTACAAGCATTGGAACGCATCATGCTTCGGGGGTATGGAAAAGTGGTTGAGCGACAAAAAGAAACTACAGCACCTGGAGTAGTAATTTTACCCATGATGGGTGAAGAGGGTGAGACACATATTTGTCCACATTGTTTAGAATGGATTGAAGAAGGTGATGAATTTGTTGCCCCACAGGAGCAAGAGTGAAGCCAGTAGTCCATTGGCAGCCTAAGGAAAAAGATGGGAACTAAAGCTGGAGCATTAAAGCGTTATGCTAATTGGGAAGAACGTTTTTGGCCTAATGTAGATATCACTTCTTCTGGTTGTATGGAGTGGCAGGGATCTAAAAGATGTGGTACTTATGGACAAATTAAGATTAAAGGAAATCGTGTATTTACTCATCGTGCCTCATGGATGCTTGCATTTGGTGACCCTGGTAAGTACTTTGTTTTACACCACTGTGATAATCCACTATGTGTAAACCCTGCACATTTATTTTTAGGTGATTGTAAAGCAAATCATTTAGATCGTGCAAAGAAAATGCGTAATGGTTTATACAAACTTACAAAAGAAAATGTATTTGAAATTTTGAAACGTTATACTCCTTATTGTTCAGATAGTGGTGGCCGTGCTCTTGCAAGAGAATATAAGGTTGCACCAATTACGATTATGAATATTATACATGGCCGTAAATGGTCTTGGTTAACTGGGAAGGAGGTTCGGCTGCCGTGAAACCTATTATTCATTGGCAGCCAAATTAGTCCAGGCCCCCAGACTGCTTTCCTTGCTACTACCACACGAGAGGTTCTCTATGGAGGCGCTGCAGGTGGGGGAAAGTCTGATGCTTTAATCATAGCACCACTACGCTGGGTTCATAATCCTAACCATCGTGCAATTATCTTACGCCGTACAAGCCGAGAGCTTCAAGAGCTTAAAGACCGTACTAAAGCTTTATATAAAGAAATTATTGAAGATGCAGTTTGGAATGAAATCCGCTCACGTTGGAGTTTTCCATATGGATCATTTTTACAACTAGGATTTGCAGACAGTGAAGATGACATTTTTAACTTTAAGTCAAATCAGTATAATTGGATCGGATTTGACGAGCTTACGACATTTACTAAAAAAATGTATGACTTCATGTGGAGTAGAAACCGAACCTCAGATCCCAGTTTACCATTGCAAATCCGCTCCGCCTCAAATCCTGGTGACATCGGACACGAATGGGTCCTTAACCGATTTGTTAAAGACAAAGACCCCTATCGGGAGTATATCTATAGCGATACCTTGCCAGATGGTAGTGTCTATCATACAACTCGTCAGTTTATCCCTGCAAAATGCTCTGATAATCCAAAAATAGCAGACATGCAGGGCTATGTTGCAGGCATGATGCAAATGGGCGACGACATGGCAGCTGCTATGTTGCATGGTGACTGGGGAGTTTTTGAAGGTCAATTTTTCAAGGAGATGCCACAAATTGTCGAACCTGGTATCAAGGATGATGACTATTACATCATACGCTCAATGGATTATGGGCTCAATGATCCAAGTGCTATTTACTGGTTTGTAGTTTACCCTAGGTTACAGGTTATTGAAATTGTTAGTGAAGTTTATGTTAACGAAGTTACACTGCCAGATTTGGTGAAAATGATCAAGCGACGTGACGAAAAGCTCGGACTCAAAGCTCCAAGGATAAATGTCGGAGATCCGAATTCGATGTTCAAACGTGAAGGGACCTCGATGCAGACTATCAATGACATCATGGCCAGGCATGGATTAGCTTGGAGCAAGGGCAACGATGATCGAGTAGCTGGTTGGGCGATGATAAAATACCTCATTGCCTCAAGTAAGCTTCGAGTTTGGGCAGGCGCTGCTCCAAATTTCATGTCCTCGCTGCCAACGTTAAAATATGACCCTAATAACAGAGATGATATTCTGCATAAAGGTCGAGCGAATGACCACAGTGCCGACAGCGCTCGCTACGGATTATTAGCATGGTATGAAGTACCAGGAAAAGCCTTACTCCCTAAGGCCCTTGACTCTCAAGTTCAAGATACTATATTCCCTAGGATACAGAAGAGGCTTCAAAGCCATCTGCAGGACGAAGATCCAATAACCTCGTATCTTACGTAAGGGCTTGACTTTATGGAAATTTTAACTATATTAATACTTGTGGGTGGAGGACTTTTTGGACTTAATTGGATTTTGAAAACTTTTCAACAAGGTCAAAAAGAGCAAACTGAAAGGTTTCAAGCAACTGCACATGACATTACTCAGGCTTTTCTTCACGTCCAAAAAGAGATTTTTCCACCTGTAACAAAGCTTCTATCCGCCATGTCAGCTCGGCTGGACCCTGAGATTTTAAAAACCTCTTCCGAACCCATGCCTGCCGCTTTGGTGACATGGATTCACACATGGCCAGATCAATGGCACATAGATCAGCAGATTTCATTTGCTCAAGAGCTGTATAAACAATACGGCAATTGGGAACAGGTGCAGACTGCATTGTTGCAAGAAGCAAAGCGAAGTGAATTAGACGATGACGGAATCCTCATTTAACGATACTGGCGAAGTTAATACTTCGCTTTCTAAGTCTCAAAGATCCTATGGGGCAAATTTCCCTGGGTTTGATTCTAAAGATGCTCAGAAATGGCAGCTTTGGGCTGAAGGCGAATGGGCTAAGCAGCGCAATTCTCGGACCAAAAGACTACACGCTAGTCGGCACAGGCATTTTCGTCAGGGCCGAATGTGGATTACTACTAGAGACGGGAAGACTTTACATGAGCCAGGGCATGACAAAAATACCATTAGAGTTAGCCTTAACCTTATCGGGCCAGCGCTCGATTATCGATTGGGAGTCCTTAGGGAGCAGAGGCCTGGGTTTAAGTTTCAACCTCTTGGCAGTACTGTCCAAGCAAAAGAGCAAGCACAAGCACAACAGATTACAGTTGAATATTATTTACATATCCTACGTGCCTGGATGGTTTTTCAAGATGCGTTTGCGGCTGCTCAAACAGACGGCGTGGCTTTTCTCCATGTGTTTAAAGACAAACAAGCTGGTGATGAGGTCCGTGCGGTAGAGTTAATTGCTCCTGATGATGAACGTTTTCCAATGCTGGAGACTGGCGGGTATACTAAGGACGAAGCAGGTAACTTGGAGGTACCATTAGATGAAGCAAGAAAACCACGAGCTGCAGGTGAAGCGGCTGCAACGTTTCGCAAAGGGGACATCGGGCACCGAGTTGTATATATGCATGAAACACTTTCGGACGTGGGAAGTAAAACAATTAATGGGCCCTACGATAAAGCTAAATGGTTCATTATCCGGCGTGTTCGGGATGTTGAAGCAGTTCGTCAGGAGACTGGGAATAAGAATATTGAGCCTGACGTGGAATCCAGATCCTCGGATCCTTTGGATAACGAGTTCGACAATGTTAGTCCACAGTGGAATCGCGGACTACCTAAGTTTCCTACTACAAGACGACGCAGACAAAATGGAGTCTTTGAATATCTAGTCTTCTTTAATGGTGGAGTAACAGAGGAGCGGCCTGATGGAGCGTGGAGAAAAATCATTGGCAAGGAGTTTCTTGAAGGTGAAGAGGAGCTTCCAGGTGGTGTTATTCCAATTGCGCGGATTACAGACGGTTCCAGCGATCCTGATCTTTATCCTCGTGCTGTCATGTCTGACTGGGTGGGTGATAATATCACAATCAACGCCCTTATCTCTACTGCCGTTATGCATGCTCGTGTTATGGGTGGAGGCCGGGCACTGGTACAACAGGACACTGTAATCAATGAAAGTTTCAGCGGAATACTTGGAAGCCTGGTTGAGTACTCTGGAATCAAGCCAGAGTTCATTACACCCCCTCGTGTTGGCGGGGATGTTTGGAGCCTCATTACCTTTCTCGTTAAAAAGCTGGAAGACAAAACTGCTTGGAATGATCTTGCCCGAGGCCAAGTCACTGGAGCCGGTGGTTTTCAAGATGTGTCCGGCAGGGCTGTACTTGGAGCTAAGGAGTTACTTGAACGTGCTTTTGGCCCGATGGTCCGTTCAAGTGCTGATGGAATCACAGAATGGTCGAACCTTATTGTTATCTATGCAGCAGAGTTGTTCGACGAACCACGAATGCTTCCTATCATGGGGGGACGTGGAGATTTGGCTAAAAAGATTTCAAAAGAGATGCTTAGTGGACCTCAGGTGGTTTACGCAGATCCAAGAACCTTAATGCCCATGCCGAAGAGCGCAGAGAATCAGATGCTTTTTGATTTGTTGGAGAAAGGCTTGATTGATGAAGACGAATATAAAGACAGAGCGCCCTACGCTTTTATCAACGATGTTCACACTGGACGAAACGATCAAGTCAATAGAGCACAAGCAGTTAATGAAGTCATCATTGAAAACTGGGAGTCAATGTTTGAAGAACTTGTGGGCGACCCACTTGCGTTATACACTGCCAAATCAAGTATCCCAATATTATGGCAGGACGATCCGCAGGTCCATAGAAAGGTCCTTAACCAGTTAGTACTTGACGATCGCAAGCCTTGGCAGCTACGACAGCTCGCTATAGCTCGTTATAACATTTACGAAGAACTAGAAGACGCACAGAAGGCAGGGAGCTTGGATCAGATAACTGGCCAGCCTTTCCCTGACGTGCCAGTACCTCTAGAAGTCGTAGGAGCACCAGCAAATAAAACACGCACAGCACAACCTGAGGGAGTGCCGGAAGATCCGCAACTTCCTTCTACACAGGGGGTAGAGACAGGTGATGTACCTGGAGCACCCGCTACGATTCCCGCCGCACCGATTGGGAAACTTGGTGCTGTTGAGAATCAGCTAGTAGGGGACCAAGGGTCCGCTCCTGGCATTCAGTAATTGGGGGAGTAATGCCTGATCAAACACCTTACGATTCAGCCATGGAAGAGGCCGAAGGTAACGCTGTAGAAACACTGATTGAGAACATGCAGGAAGAAAATATCACTGACGATAGCATTGTAACTGCTATGCGTCAACACATTCCTAATCTGGAGGATGTAGATGATAAACAAGTTATCGAACTCTACCGAAGTGGTGGAAAGGCAGCAGAGGCTGGAGCAGAGGGAAGCAGCGGAGAAGCTGCAAATGAAGCTGGACAAGCTCCGTGGGCTCCGTCAGGGTACAACTTTACAGACAAAGAGGGAAAAGACCTCGCCCTTACCCCAGAGATCCTCAGTTTCCTCGAAAACGCCGGTGTCAATTACCGTGCCCTTGGGGCCGATCACCGAAAGTCATTTTCGGATGTTGTCCGCAATGCCAGTCGGGGTCACCTCAATTCCAAACAAACCGATGAGCTTAATCGCCAAGTTGCAGAACTTACTACGTCTGGTGACCTTTCGGGCAAAGAGGTAAAGGAACTTCAAACTCAGCTTGACAAGTGGGACCAGATCCTACAAGCTGCTGCAGCTAGCAATGGCCAGCCGTTTGTAGATGTGGTTAATCGTTACAAAGAAGCCATTGGAACATCTCCTACTGGTATGTCCGAAGCCGAAGTTAAAGCCCAGGAGATCGTTGATAACGAAGCTGATCGTGCGACTCAAGAGCGTGGGATGAATGAGTATGTTCGACCGCGTCTGGCAGAGGTTGCGAAGACGTTTAATATTACTGATACAGAGAATTTAGAAAAATGGGCAGTTAATCGAATTGGAGAATTGGAAAATGTCAACACACCGGAGCAAATTAAGTTTTGGTTTGAGAACACTATGCTTCAGGAGCTAGATGATTTAAACTTAGAAGCTACAGCAGGACAACCTGCCCTAACTCCTGAAGCACCTGCTGTTGTTACTGATAATACTGAACTGACGAATCTAAAGAACGAAATCGCTCAGCTCAAAGCTGCTGCCGGAGCGCCTGCATCTGGTGGAGCTGATGAAGGTATTGTTGAAGCCTCTGATGTAGGTAAGGGGATTGATAAGATGACTACGAAGGAAATGTGGGCAGCCTTAAAAAGGAGGGGCTAAACATGAATAACGATGAACTGCTAGAACTTGCGTGGGGAGTTATTGCAAATTCCTATGGAGGTGACTGGGAATTTGCAACACCTGAATGGCGTGATGCTGCTAGAAGGTGGCGGGATAATTACTTTGCTACAATTGAAGAAGGTAATTCAGGGCCGGCGGATCGAAGTTTAATCGTGAATAGTCCAACAATTGGAGCGTTATTTGATTTCATAGGTTATCTAACTACAGGAAAGCCAATTTCAATGGGAGGATCATACGATGCAACTCTTGCCCTTGACCGCCTTAAGGCTGGGGCTGCACTAAGTGGTTTTAATCGTGGTCACGCTGCAGAACAACTATATATTCAAG
>SDBV01013997.1_pt1 | contig 10153 bp, 11 predicted proteins | sample 2277081 | NCBI WGS metagenome assembly SDBV01 (sample SAMN10402039, study PRJNA504765) | marine sediment metagenome | isolation source: marine sediment core GS10_PC15, 223 cmbsf | place: Arctic Ocean: Southern Knipovich Ridge | collected 2010 | reverse complement strand
TAAATGTACGAGAAGTGAAGCAGAAAAAGCTTTGATAATTGCTAACTGGCATTTAACAGGTGGTGACAAGACATATCTTATAGATAATCTGAGAAGAAAACAGGGTGGTAGTCAGGCTAAGTCAAGTCAGGTTCAGGTTGGTGTGGATTTAAAGTCAATGCCTGAACAACCTATGGACATAGGAGCATTTAACAGATTGGAAGCTAAACTCAAGGCATTGGAAACTAAGTTGGAAGAGAAGATAGTTGCAGTAAAAGAATATCCAGAGTGGAAATGTGAAGAAGAAGGTTGTGATTTCGTGGGAACTACCAAGAACAAAGGTATTCATAAAGCATTGCACGTAAGAAAAGCTAATATAAAAGCTAAAGAACTTGCAGATAAGGAGTAACCTATGGATGGTAGAGAAATGTGTCAAACTTTCATTAAAGTTATAGGTGAACCCGCAGGCAGTGGTTGGCTTGATAAAAAAAGTGAATATTCCTTTATAGATAAAGGAGGAATCAAGGTATCTGAACTTATGGGGTTACTACATGCTGAACAGTCAATTCCTACCGTAGCTGACCAGAGACGGTACAACCTTGATGCACAGTACATAGGACTTCATATTCGTGATGAAAGTAGTGGTGACTATATTATCAAGTATAATAATGGTTCAAGCGATTCTTTTCCAGTATTTACACCATTTACTAACATCATAACTGACAATCAGACAAGTTCTATAACCATTCCTGAGAGGTTTTCGGTTAATGATAAACTGACTCAGTTTGATCGTATTACAGGTACGACTACAAGTGCAGGTACTATTGATTCACAGACTAATGAATCTACGCTTACGGCCACAGCGTCTACATTTGTAACGAGCGGCGTTCAACCCAGAGATATAGTTCACAATACGACAGACGGCAGTATATTCAGTGGCTATGTACTTGAGGTTAGTTCTGAAACGGCATTGATAACTGCCATGTTTGAAGATGCTGACGGTAGTATTACGAAAGGTTGGGGTAGTGGTGATACTTTTGTTATACAGCCACAGGGACGTAAACAATTAGTAATAGACCCACCGCCTTCTAATTCAGGGAATACTGTTACGGTATATCAGATAGTTAAGCCTTTGCCAGTCTTTGCTGATTTTAGAATATTCGGTTTTCCTGAACAATATTCTATGGCTGCTGTATATTTTGCTGCAAGTATTTACAAGCGTAGAGATCAGGATTTCAAGAAGGCGGATAGTTTCTTTGCGTTGGCGGATAATGAATTAAGGTTGATTAAAGACGCAAGTGATACCGCATATCACAAGGGCAGGACAATGCGAATTAATATGAGGAAAAGGGCTAGGATTTAAACCAATTTTTCAGTGAAATACCAGTCAGATTCATTGGTGCTAAACCCCGATTTTTAAGGTTTAGTTTTGGTGTATATTCATCACATTCTGAGGCTGTTCCTAATGGTTGTGGTTGGATTTCACAACGCATTATAGGATCAGGAAAAAAAGTATTGGATGGCCAAGGTTTATTGTGTATGCAAGTATCGCAAATCATAACAAATGAATTAGGGAATGACGAATAGATTGTGGTCAGATTTTATTGCCATTATATATTTTTGTTTTATTAATCTATATTTTTGTTCTTTAATATAACGGCTATGTTCAGGTATCTTAATGGATATTGGGACTAAATTTTGACACTTTGCCTCGTTATAAAGTTGTTTTATGAGAAGTTTTTTAAATCGTTCAGAAGGTGATTCTCTTTGGCATTTAGGAATGGTAATTCTTATGAACTGATGCCAAAAAAAGAAACATAAAATAAAGAAAATTATTATCTCAGCATAATTCATAATAATTATAGTATCAAGTAAAACAGAGATTACAAGTGTAAAATATGAAACGAATACTGATAATCTTTACCGTAATTATATTATTATGTGGTGGATTATTTGCTCAACAATCAAAACTCACATCGTTTCAACTGCCACTTGACGGCAGGTTAGTAAGCGGACTTGACCCTGCAAAACTGATAGACACTACAGGGCAATCACCGCAAATATCTAACTTTGCTACACTTACGAATATGGAATATACCGATAATGGTATCCGTTCCATACGTGGGTTCACAAAGATAACCACAAATCCACTGACTTCACATCCAAGAATTAACAATATATTCCAATTCGTTAAATCGAATCCCGCAGAAACCCATGTATTAGTTCAATCACGAAATACAAGCGACAAAGACTCACAAGTATTTGTTCATAGTACATCTACGCCTAATATTGGTACGTTTACCCCTGTTGCTCTGCATATAGATGCGGACGGTGCTTCTGGTACGGCTGTAGGCAGATTCAGTGATGCGCCAATAGGTCATGTAGTTTATTGTAACGAAGTTGAAACTCAGGTGTGGGGCGGGTTGGAGAATAGTCTTGGGTTCTTCTCGATCTTTGACGGTGCTGATCCTGATACTACCTCACTCTGGTCATTGGACTATACTGATGCAGTAACGAACAGTTCAACGGATTCAGAGAATATAGCTACATTTAAACGTAGTGATACTACTGGTAGTACAACTGCATGGATAGTTGCAAGATTACCGTTACAAGGGTTTAAACTTTATGTAGGCACACCGAATACTGTTGCAACTGCTACGGTATTTGTTGATTACTGGAATGGAAGTACAATGACGGCAGTTACGAACCTTGATGACGGCACTCACGATGGTACGTCACCAATTGCACAGACTGGTATCATATCGTTTGATTCTACTGAATCCACTGCAAAAGTAAGGATAATTGAGGGTACTTATGGTTATTTCTATCGCCTTACAGTACCAAGTGCTTCAGAATCAACAACCTTAACTCAAGTGACGGTAAACGAGGCGTTTCAGAAGTTAAGGGATTTCTGGGACGGCGAACCAAGAACTATACTATCTTTTCACATAGGTTCTGGTTCGGCATTTATAGATAACACGACAAATGTATTTGAAGATGAATTTACGCTTGATGATGTTACTGACTTCGACCAGAGTACCTATTCACAGATAAACGGGCAAGGCGGTTCGGTTTCACATTTTGCAATAGGATTTAACGAACGCATGATGGGGGTTCAGTTAAAGTTCATACCCCAAAAGGAAAATAGTGCAGCTTCTCTTTTAACCGTAAGTTACTGGGACGGTGAAAACTTTATAAACGTATCCAATCTTAATGACGGTACCCTTGTAGGTGGCAAGACATTTAATCAGGGTGGGTTGATAACATGGACACCGCTTGAAGAAAATGTTGAGTTTAGAAGAACTGTGGGCGATACCGTTGCAGCACCTGCCGATCCGTTGTTTTACTATAAGTTTGAGACAAGTAATGCACTGGTAGGCGGAGTACCAGCAGATGAGTTGTATCTTTATCATATCAATGGTGTCCCTGCACAGAAGAAAATATCTAACTTCAGGTTCAGTTTAAATGCACAGGGAAGAGTGTGGTTATTTAATGACCTGTCTGCCGAGAGGAATAAATCAATAGTAAGTAACGTAGCGACTTTAAACGTATTTAATGGTGAAGATTCTGGTGATCCTTTATTCTATGGGAATGATGAGGACGTACAGGCTGCCATAGCGGTACATCTAAGAACTACATCTGGTTCAAAGGAAGATATACTTGTTCTTAAAAATAATGCAACTTATCTACTTTTGGGTGAGAATCCTGAAGAATGGGAAGTGGTAATTATATCGGACAGGATAGGCTGTAACGCACCGCTTACATTAACGGGTAGTTCAATAGGACTTGAATTCGCACCATTACAAAGCAAGCAGCTTGTGACATGGCAGGGTTCAGGTGGTATATATATATGGGATGGTACGAGTATAATACCTATATCAGATGCTATAAGCAACTATTTTGACCAGACGAAACCTGAAGCAATAAACCTGGACAGATCTAATCTGAGCCGAGGATTCTTTGAAGTCCATGACGATAACCATTACTATCATTGGCTGTTTTCTTCAAAAGCTACAAGCACAAATGATTTGGATACTGAGTTGGTTTTTGATTTGAAACGTCAGGGCTGGTTCAGGGTAGATCGGACTGGAAAGCCTTTACAGGCAGGTACAAATATAGTCTCAATCACAACAGGCAGCACATTTGCCTATGGTTGCATTGATGATGGGGATTTAATGAGGTTAGACCACGGTAGTGATTGGAACGGGTTGCCACTTACAAGTGTATTTGAGACAGGTGACATTCCTTTATCAGGTAATATTATGACCGAAACGGAACTAAAGTATTTAAGACTTATCACAAAGTCTAAATCAACCACTACAAATAGTGTTGGGATAACACATTACGTAGATACAGAAGTAACAGGAACTACTTTTAGTTTATCACCGAGCAGATCGGGCTTCAGGCTTGCAATGCCCTTACATTCACCTAGAGATAACACAGGCACGTTCCACAGGTTTAAGGCGAGCATGACTACGAGTTTGGAAGTACGTGGTTTTGAACCTATAGCATTGGGAGGAAGTTTCCGAATTACTAGAGAAGTACGGCAATAAATAATAAGGAGGTAACAATATGGCAGTAGGTACACCTATAAGACAAGGTGGGTTTTTACAACAGACTGGCGAGAGAAGGGTAAGGAAAAATATTTCTAATTTTAGAGTAAGGACAGGACAGAAATTTGGTGATATAGCAGCGACCAAGTTATTTGAGAGAGAACTGGTACAAAGTCAGGAAGAAAAACAGCAACAGGCTAGAACTGCACTACAGTTTAGACGACAGGAAGAAACAGAAAGACAGGCAAAGGTAAGAGAAGAACAAAGAGGGCAGGTGATAGAACAAGAAAAAGATAAACAAAAGCAAGATCGAAGGGCAGCATTAAACAGGGCATTATTTGGTGATTTCGGGCCTATCGCAGATGCATTTACATGATTGATTATGCAATATATCGGTTTGGATATGAAGATGCAAAGTGGTTATATCCAAGATTAGAACTTAAAGAAGGGTATATGCCAACATATATCTATATAGGGTTCTGGGATGAAATGTACGTGGGTTATATGGCAGGTATGGTTGAGAACGTGGATACAATTAACATACAATATACACAGTTGGTTCCAGAATTTCGTGGTACGAAGACTGTAAGGATAATAAAAGAAATTATTAAAACTATACATGAAGATTTTAAGAATATAACGACTAGAGTTGATTTCAATAATAATGATATGATAAAGATTTTGCTAAATACTGGATTTCATATAAGAACAGATAGTAACGTAGAATTATTGAGGATTAATGAGTAAACTGTGTGAACAGATAATCGTTGCCATTCTCCTTGCTGTTATCGTAGGTGTGCCGTTGATTTTAGATGTTCGTATTTATAGCGTATTCGATCTTTCTAAAATAACACTTTTATATCTTTTAGTATTCAGCGCAATCATAGTATTTTGCATAAAACAGATGATTGCAAGGGATAGGTTTAACAATAACCCCTTGATGTTACCGTTGGGTTGTCTGCTTGCAGTTAGTTTTTTTGCTACTATATTCAGTATTAACCCGTTGGCAAGTTTACTTGGTGGATATAAGAGGTATGATGGTTTAGCCAGTCTTATAATTTATCTTTGTTTGTTCTTTCTCATAACTCAATACGTTAAGAAGGAAATGATAGGACTATTTATAAACACTATCATAATAACGGCTTGCATAATGAGTGTTTATGGGATATTGCAATATTATGGTATTGATTATTTTCAGTGGAGTACAAATTATGGTGGTCGGATATTTGGCACGATAGGACACCCAGGATTTTTTAGCGCATATTTGATTATGGTATTACCACTTGTGTATTACCAAATTATTAAAGGCAGGTGGTATTTCATAATTGCATTAATTTTAATTCTAACTGTTTTTTACCTGACTAAAACAAGAGCTTCATTCTTAGGTTTAATAATATCAAGTAGTTGTTTCTTGGGTTTACTTGGCAAGGATTTGTTGGTTGTATATAAATATAGATTAATTAGTATATTTAGTATTGTTCTGATAATAACGGTTGTAATGAGTTTGAGATTAGAGATGAATCCTGTATCAAGGATAGTTGAAGACATTAAGATTGAAGATAAAAAGGTGAAGTTGCTTGGAACTACAAAGGCAAGGTATTGGAATGTTTTGGTGGCTATTGAAATCATAAAAGATTACCCAGTCTTGGGAATAGGTTATGGAAATATAAATACGGTTTACTTGGAATATATAAACAAAGTGATAAAGAAAACAGGTGGCGAGGGATATAGTTTTGAATGGCAGGACAGAATTCATGTATCACCAATGGATACACTTGTAAGGATAGGGATATTAGGCGGACTGGCAACTCTATGGTTTATGTATAGTTACGGCAGAATGATGTATGTTCATTTAGTGAACAACAGGATACTTATTGCCAGTTTATGTTCTGCTGTGGTTGCTTATTGGGGGCAAAATTTATTTGTATTTGGTCATGTTCCAAATTTAACTTTATTATGGGTATTAATTGGCTTGTCGGTAATATCATGCGAAAAAGATATAGTAAAATAGTATATTTATTAGCAATATGTTTAGTTGGAAAAAGTTATTTTGTTAATAGAGCTAATGAAAGAGCGAGCATTACTCTAAGGAGAGAGTGGAATGTGGCTCGTTTCTTTGCTAATGTTTGGATGGGAAAAGATGCGGATTGCTACTCTCGTCATTCAATCTTGAAAGCTTTTTATATTTATATAAGACATTGGGGATGGAGTAAACCTGTTTATTATGAAAAAACTAATACAGGTTATAAAAAGGTTTCATGCAAAACAAATATTGTAACATAATTTTTTATCTACTTATAATTGTGGTTATGACTTTATGTAGTCTAGGCACAATCAATCGTTATAAAGCCGATTTTTATTTTGATATAGCACGAAATTATATTCCTTCATATGCAGACAAGGGAGAGAATTTAGCACTAATGCAATCTGCATATTGGAAAGCGGTGGAGGCCAATCCTTTAGAATTTACGCATTACGCAGGACGTCTTAATGGTGATTATCTAAAAAGAATATCAAAAGGGAGAAAATAAATCATGGCAAAAAGCGTAGCAGGGGAACTATTCAGATTTGGCGTAGGGGCTGCAACTGCCAGGTCAAGTGGCGTAGCGACAGCAGGTACACCGGGTAGTATATCACCTACTATCAGAGATAGGTTCAGGGGTGGTGTAGAGGCATTGTCGGCTACTCAGGCTTTAAGAGCAGGAGAAGCTACTATTGAAAGAACGCAGACTCAATCAGAACTAAACAGGGCAAGTATAGACAAGGCATCACAGGATGTTATTGATAAAGGTACACAGGTGGATTTAAGCAAGGTATTGGGGGTTAATTTTACGCCAAAGAGAACAAAAGAAATTCTTGATTTTGCGAGACAAAGATTTAATGCAGATAAAGATGGTAGCGGTGTAGTAGATGCAAAAGAATTTGCAGAAGTATTACCTAAGATTATGAAAGAAGCCCCTGATTTTATTGAAAGCACAATAAGTAGTGGTACGCAAGAGGCAAGATTAGTACTTGAACAGAATACTGCATTGATTGAACCATTGATTAAGAAGGCACAAGAGGTAGTTCCAGGACTTACAGTAGATAATGCAGCAGAGATGTTCCAAAACAATCCTAATCTAGCAACAACATTTCCTAAGATAGCAGAAGCATTGCAAGGGCAGGTTGCACAACAGCAAAAAATAGACAATCTTAATCAGGCAGGTGAACAAGCGAAGTTGTTTGCACAGAGTCAGGCAGCACCAACATTAGCGGAAAGGTCGCCCTCTATTAGATTTGGTCAATTAATGACACTTGGTACACCCGAATCAATAAAAGAAGCAAATGAAATGTTGAGGTTTAAAAGGGAGGGGCTTGCAACCAAGGGAGATAGGGAATTACTTACTATTATAACCAGAGGGCTTCCAGAAAGGCAGAAAGAAGCGAGGGTGGCAGTTAATGGCAATCGCATAGTAGACAGAGTCTTGGATTTGATAAATTCTGGTGATGTAACAGGAACAAAAGGACAACTTAGGGCATTTGCAGCAGGCTTTGCAGACTTGTTTGATGTATCACAAGAATCATTGACCAAGTTAAATAATGCGCAGTTATTTCAAAGACTTGGCAGGCTTGTAACGGGAAGTAAAAGACTCGAAATTATTGGCCCAGGCCCTGTTTCAGATTTTGAGCAAGGTATAATAGAAAGATTAGCAGGTGGTGGAAGAACGGCACAATTAGCAGCAAGAGAATTGTTTGAGTTTTATCGTTCACTTAATGACGAAAAGATTGAATTATTTAATTTATCAATTGATAATGGTTCTAAACTTAATCCCAATATTAGAAACATCTTTAATAAAATAGAATTAAGTGGTGGTGGTACAGAGAAAGAACAGTTAGCTATAACCCAAGACACAACTCCACAGATAAACCAATCAGACTTACAGGCAAGACGAGAGGCGTTGCTTAGAGAAAAAGCAGAACTTGAAACACAAGGAGTACAATAATGGCCAGAATAGATGATATTAATGCTGAATTGGCACAAATAGATAGTCAAATAGGACAGAAACAAACTGCTTTTGCACCAAGGGATATATCTGCGATAGACGATGAAATTGCTCAGATAGATCTAGAATTACAAAACAGACAGGATTCTGTTGCTAATTTACCGCCTGAATGGGGCGATGTTCCACTTGAAGCATTAAAGAATACACCAAGAAGTGCCATAGAACTGGGTAAAAATATATGGCAAGCTGTAAGACATCCTATACAAACAGGTAAAGCATTGTTTGAAGTTGGAAAGGGTGGGGTACAGAAACTAATCCCTGGCGAACAAGAAGCCGAACAATCATTTGATGCTATGGTTGAATTTTTTAAAGATCGTTTCGGTGGCGAAGAAGCATTGAGGCGTACAATATCACAAGACCCGGTAGGATTTTTAACTGATATTGCTGCTGGTTTAAGTGCTGGAGGTTTTATTTTATCTACAGCAGGAAAGGTTGCAAAAGTATCACAAATAACACGGGCAGGACAAGTTGTATCTAAGGCGGGCGTGGTAACAGACCCAATAGTAGGGCCGTTAAAGGGCGTTGCTGCGATATCGGAAAAAGTTATACCAGGAAGGGTTAAAAGTCTAGTAAAATCAGCTGTTAAGTTTCCTGCTGAAAAGAGAATATCAGAAGTTGCAAAATTAAAAGAATTGGATAATTTGGCAGATGAATTTATAACAAGAGGATTAAAAGTAAACAGAACATCTATAAAAAACCTAGGAGCAGATATAAAAATCGTACAAAATGAAATAAATACTATTATTAAGGCAGGCGAAAAACGTGGTGTTAGAATAAAAGTGTCAGAAGTTGTAGATGGACTTGATAATTTAATAAAAGAAATAGATGATATACCTATTTCTACACCTGATACTCTTAGAGAGGCAAGAATCGTAACTAGCTTTAGGGATAAGATATTATCAAGACAAAAACCCTCAGTAATAACAGGAAAAGCCATAGATTTAACACCTACGGAGGTACAGAGATTAAAGGTATTATTGAATAAAAGTTTCACACCCAGTCTCGAGACAAGTATAGATGCTATAAGAAAAGTAGCAAAAGATAAAATTAGGGCTACTACTAAAGGTATATTAGAGGATAGATTCCCTGAACTTAAAGCATTAAATGAAAATCAAGGCGTAATGATTGAACTTCAAACTGCTATAGCAAAACAATTAAGAACTATTGAATCGGGAAGAACTTTTGGAGTTCCTGGCTTGGTTGTGGGCGGTATAGCAGGAACAGGTGCAGGAATAATAGCAGGTGCGGGAGGTGCTTCTCTTGGACAAACACTTGCGGCAGGTATTACATTTGCCACAATTGCCTTTGTTACAGAAAAAGTATTAACGAGTCCTTCTGTTCAGATTAAAATTGCAAATGCTTTGAATTTTGCCAATAAACAAGCTGCAAGAACGGGTAAATTGGGTGTAGTTACCAGACCCGCATTTCAGGCAGGTAGGGTAGCAGAAGTAACAGAAACCCCACAAGGAAGAACACAGCCAGTACAATGAAAAAGATATTACTGACAACGCTATTCATATTATTTTATTCTACTATAACATGGGCAGAAAGCGTTACTTTGGCGTGGGATGCTAATAG
>SDBV01013995.1_pt1 | contig 10156 bp, 13 predicted proteins | sample 2277081 | NCBI WGS metagenome assembly SDBV01 (sample SAMN10402039, study PRJNA504765) | marine sediment metagenome | isolation source: marine sediment core GS10_PC15, 223 cmbsf | place: Arctic Ocean: Southern Knipovich Ridge | collected 2010 | reverse complement strand
CCGGTCAGTTGCCCCAGGTGCTCCTGCGTGAGCCCCCGGACCAGCCGCGCTTGGCGGATCAGCACCCCCCAATTTTGAGTAGTCACGGTTCGCCCCCACAGTGTAGACGTGTCGATAGGTCGGCTGTTGCATCAGGTGTGCCCCGAATCGTTCCCATTGATGGGAACCGCGGGGCCGCCCCGTGCGCCCCTCTCTCCGTCTCTATATTCTTCGGGACTATAGTTGATATGTCAACCCCCCTTGGTGTGATTTTCGGGTCTGTTCTCATAAACGGTGCTGCAGAGTTCCCGTGGCTAGCTAGGGAGGAGGAGGCCGCATAATGAGTTACTCCAGTCGCCTGGACTTCGTTGGGCAAAACGACCGGCAGCGCAAAGTCCGCGAACTGTGGACGTGTACCCGCGAGCACGACGCGGTGACTGTCAACGTACTCACCGGCATGGGGTATACCATCGACCACCACGCCATGCTCATCGGTGACTGGGGCTGGGATTTGAGAGACGAGTCCTGGCTGCGGGTCATGGGTTATGTCACCTTCACCCTGGAGCGGAAGACCCTGGCCGACCTGCGGGACGTGGAGCGGCTCAGGAGGCAGCTCACACGGGCGCGGCTGGCGATGGCCAGCGAACCCGACGGAGCCCGGACCTTCTTCGTCGTGATGATAGAACACGCCTTCGACACCGACCGGAAGAGGAGATGGCCCGAGGAGTCGATCCTCAACGCCGAGCTGTCTATCCAATTAGGTGGGGTGCGGGTGACGAGGTGTGAGGGCAACGACGTGGCCGGCCGATTGGACTCGCTCTACAAGTGGAGTATGAAGCGAACGCATGCACTAGCAGGAGGAGATTGATGGCTGTCTGTAAGCACATACTAGAGGGCACTCCCGAGGAAACGTGTCCTCTACATGGACGACACCCCTCGAGCCAACGCTTCCACGACATCCTGGCCGAGCTAGGCAACCTCCACGACAAGAAGCAGAGGGACTATGGCACCGACGCCGACCCCTTCAACAACATCCGGGCGTCGGCCAAGGAGTGGGGAGTAAGGCCCTGGGTGGCTGCCCTGATGCGAGCCGGGGATAAGGTGCGGCGCCTCCAGAAGTTCGCTGCTACTGGGACGTTAGCCAATGAGGGTGTGTTGGACGCCTTCGATGACGACGCCGTGTATATCGTGATCGCAAGGGTGCTGTACGAGGAGGAGACTCCAAAGGAGGCGGAGGAGGTCAATGCGAAACCAAGATACCACCCCTTTCCTCTCTAGAAAGACCTGCCTTGAGCGGCTCCTCATGTCAAGGCTCCTCCGGCGTTACGTCGAGGCTTTAATCGTGGTGTGGTGTCCGTATGTGTTACTCACGGAACTACCCCCAGAGAGAGTGGATGATGATGATGCTCTGCGTCTATCTAAGCGGTCCCATCAGCGGCAAGAACTTCGACCAGGCGACAAGGTGGAGGCAGGCCGCCGGGGAGCAGCTAAGAGCAGCCGGGTTCCGCGTCCTCGACCCGATGCGAGGGGGCTCCTTCCTTAGTTCTCAGAGGTTGATGAGGCCAGAGGAAAATGTCGCGAGTTACCAAGAGGCTCTGCTTTCCGACAAGGCCCTCGTCCGCCGGGACAAGCTGGACGTGCTTACCGCAGACATCATCCTAGTCTACCTGATGGAGGCAGACGTGGCTTCCATCGGCACCATCTACGAGATGGCCTGGGCCGAGGATCACAACAAGCTCGTGGTCATCGCCATCAATGACCACAACGTCCACGACCACTCCTTTGTTCGTGAGTCCGGGGTGTTCTTCCCTGCGTTGGGTCTGGCATTGGATTACATCGTTTCCTGTGGAGTCGAGGAGTTGCCCGATGCCCTACGCGAGCCAGCAGCATCGTAAGGACTGGGCCGACCTCGTGGACCTCGTGGAGCACGCCGGTATTGTCCATGAGGCCACCGCCGGCCAGATCAACTACTTCATCACCAAGCTGCTCCTGACGTGGCTGGGTCCCCACCCCCAGTACGGGGACTACAACGCCGCAGTCGGTGTCCTGGAGTGCATCAAGCTGGAGTTGTACCGCCGGGCCGTTGTTCCCTATGAGGACAAGAAGTGCTCAGAACATGGAGATGTATACTAGCGTTCCGACCTCGGAACATGGTATACTAGTGGTAATCAGAAAGGGAGTGGCCGATATGTTCCGTAAGATTCAGATGTTCCTGTACGCAGTGACTCATGCCCACGGGCAGTTGTTCTACCTCACCGCCAACCTTGGCCCGTTCGACGCCCGGCTGTGGGTGGGCCGGGAGGCCCCTGACACCGTGGCCTTTGCCCTCGACATTGACCTCGATTACGGGCCGATCTTTGGCCCCCAACTGAGCGCCAGGGTAGAGGTGGGCGTTATCGAGGTCCAACTCGACCTGACGAAGAACTCCTCGGAGTAAGCCATGGGCACCATCCGCCCCCAAGTCCGCTGTGTCTACGATGGCTGCTGCGAGTTCGATCCACAGTCCCACAACCACATCCACTGCACGGAGCACAAGTGCAAGCGGCGGGCTGAGAACGCCAAGAAGCGCCTAGGCAAGGAAGTCACCATCCACGACCCCGAGACTTGGGAGTTACAGGACAAGCGGAAGCTAGCCCTCGCTGACAAGGTGCGGGCGCGGAACGAGTGGATTCTCCAGAACCGCAGCTTTGCCTTCTTCGACATCGAGACGACCAACTTGGAGGCGTCCATCGGGATGATCCTCTGTGCCTGCGTGAAGGAGATGGGCGGTATGACCCACACCGCAGTTTCCCGCATCCCGGATGGGGGCTACATGGATGACCACGCCACGGTCCTTCTCCTCCGGGACTGGTTGGAGTCCTATGATTATGTTTGCACCTACTATGGCACGGGGTTTGACATCCCCTACCTGAACACGCGGCTCATCGTCCACGGGGAGCGCCCCATCAGCCGGCTCCGCCACGTTGACCTCTACTACACAGCCAAGTTCCAGTTGAAGCTACACTCCAACCGACTTGACGTAGTAGCCGAGACGCTGTTCGGGAAGTCGGAGAAGACCCGCGTGCTGGGGCCAGTGTGGACCAGGGCTGCTCAGGGTGACCCCGACGCCATGAAGTACATCGTCAAGCACTGCGAGATCGACGTGGAGGTGCTGGAGCGGGTGTTCCACCGCCTGCGGGGGTTCATCAACCTGAGCGAGAAGCGGATCAAGCTGTTCGGTCGTAGCTACTAAAGGCTGGTGAGATGAAACGTGTACTCTCTGCCCCCGAAGACCGTCAGGAAATCTTCGAGCGGCTCATAGCCTACGTTGCTGAGTGGAGGATTCGCCTCGTCCTCCGCGAGTGGGACATCACCCTGCACCTGGAAAAGAATGCCTTTGCAGATAAGGACGGGGGTGGGTCAGGAGCCTCTACGCAGGCTCGCCCCAAGTACCACGAGGCCACGATCACGTTGCACCTCCCCGACGACACTACATGGACAGACGACGAGATCGAGGACACAGCGATCCATGAGTTGATGCACGTCCTTGTGTCTACTTGGTTCGCAGTTTCCGAGAGGACCCACCGCAAGCCCTTGCCCCCTCAGATGTACAACATGCTGCTGATTTCAGAGGAGCAGTTGTGTACCCGCCTAGCCAACGGCTTTATGCGGGCAAAGTACCCCCGGCGGAAGGCTCACTCCTCGTCGTCGGGTGAGGCAGCGCAGGGGCAGGTCTCCCCCCGGCGCCGGCAGTCCCCACAATAGGCGCGGAGGCACCGGACACACTCCCCAGCTTCGTCCTCGCAGACGGAGCAGAAGGGGGCTTCACAGTTCTCACAGATGCCTACTGTCCTCGGAACACTCATACTATCTATTGTAACACACTGTTCCGACTATAAGAAGGCCGTGTACTCCAGCCGCCATCCGACTTTTACGGCCCGAGCCAGTACGCCTCGAACTCCGGGGATAGGGCATTGGTTAGCTGCACGTCCGTATCACCGCCGCTGTCTTGGTAAACCTGTACCTCGACGTAGTCGCCTGCGGCCATAGTCCAGCCTGCGGGGAAGCTTTGGGTGAGATTGGTGCCGGCCACACCCTTGCCCTCCGCGCTGCCGACCGAGAAGGATCGGTTGATGACAATCCCGGTGATGAGCCTGGCTGCCACGACGGCCCACTTCACATGCGCGATGAACAGGTATCGGCCCGGTGTCGTGGCGGTAATCCGGCCCGTGTTGCTGCTCGTGCTGTGCATGGAGTCGGTATCGAACCGCTCGGTGTTGAAGGTGAGATAGGTGGGGGTGACGTTGGCAATAGTGATGCCGGCGCTGTTATACACGCGGGTCATGGGAGGATGCGTGACCTCCGAGACGACGCCGGACGCATCGACGTACCGCAGCGACGTGTCGGTGAGCCCCGTCCTCGCCGCTGCGGACATCCGCCCAACGCCGGTTGGCGGGTCAACGGGGGTGAGCGGTGCCTCCTCGAAGTCGAGGTGGGTCTTCACCGAGCCCAGGTCGTCAAGGTCCGTGGCTTGGGCGAGGGGGTTGTTCGTGAACGCTCTGCCAGAGTGTAATAGGCGCTCCAGCCTTCGATTTCTCTTCTCGAGCACCAACAGGCGTTCCTCCAGCTCCTCCGGCGTGAGCGGCATGGCTACTCCTCCCCAACGAGGCCGACGGATGGCTTACCGAAGAGTTCAATGGCCTGGATGGGGGGCGGCACCCGATCCGCGGTCGAGCTAGCCGTCCACTTGACATGGAGGACCAGGCTCGTCACGTGCTCCCTGTTGAGCTCGCGGACGTGGCGTGTGCCCGAGCCCTTGACGGGGGCGCCGACGTTCACGTCATCCCCATAGCCATTGGCGATGAGCGAGATTTGGTATTCGTCCCCGCTCACCATGTCGGCGGAGGTGTGGACGACAATCCCCGTGAGATCGACCGGCTCGGTGAACCTGAGCTCGCTCATGTAGGCGTCGGCCGAGATGTTGACTTTGTGCGTGTCGGCCCGTGCTCGGAAAGGCCCCGCCTGTGGGTCCAATACGATGTAGGCTAAATCTGTCCCGTCTCCCCACCAGCAGACAGGGGTGGCATAACCAGACGATAGAGGTTGACTCTGGGCAGATACAAAGCATCCGAGTAGATGCTGTGCATCGTTCAGCGTGGTTGTGGCCACCACTTGCCAAGTCAAGTCAGTCGGATCGCCGGTCTGCGTGTATCCGCATTGAATCTGGGCGGTAGTGGAACTTACGTCGGGCTGGTAGATTGCCCAGACAAACTCACCTATAGCATGGACGCCCATATATCGCCCGCGGGTGAATTCTGTTACCCCTGCTGCTGGGAGCCCCCTAGACTTTGACCCCACACCCACATGAACAGGCAGGTCATCGGGTGTGTAGAACTGGAGGCCGGTAGGGTGAGAGATGAAAAACCCTCCCTTCCAGGCAGGCATAGGAATGGTGTCGAAAGAGTTTCGCCAAGAACGGAAGTCCTCAAAAACGAGCCCAGACCTGGCCTTAGAATTGAAAGAGAACAGGCCCTCGGGGGTGAGGACGAAGGACGCCCCACTCAACCCAGAGATTGCGGCTGGCCTCTCATTCTTGTCTCCCACGGGGAAGTAGGAGCCCCAATCGGCGTCAGTCGTTGGGGTGCCGTCCACCTTCAGGATGGCATACCCAGAACCCTCAGCCCCCTCGATCATTTGCCCGTTGAGGTTCCCGAGGTGATCCCCACCCTGGCCGGAGGTCTCCGCAGCAAGCGTGTCGGCGGACACGTCCCCCTCCGCAACCGTCAGTTTCCGCGGGTCTTTGCTGGCCCCCGTGGGCAACCACCAGAAGCTCTGGTATCGCGTGGGTTGCCCCGCCTTTAGGAGACTGGTCAGCTCGTGGCTACCCGACTCCAACGTGGCGAAGCTATTATTGAATAGGTCTATTTTCTCCAGTTGACACGGGGTACTGCCAGCGGCGCCGCCCCGCATTGCATACAGATAGCCCGGTCTGTTTGCGCCTGACGCACCGATTAGCGCGACCGTTATCTTGACGTTGTTGCAGGAGATTCCAGCGGTGTGAGTCATTGAGCCACTCTGGGAGCCTGCCTTATAGCTCGCTGTAGCCCTTACGTTGTTACCGACAGTCTGTTCGGTTTTAATTAGGGTCTCAGCCCCGTCTTTGGTGATAGTCGTGTTGGTGTCCGTAGCACTTCCCAACAACATAATCTCGTCGGAAGCGCTGCTTATCCCCGTGACCGCAATGTTCGTTCCAGTGCCTGTACTGTTCTCCACTGCGTGGTAGGGAACTGACTGACTCACTTTGTAGAAGCTCGTTCCAATCAGAACCATGTTTCGGGAACCTGATATAGTTGCCACTATGTCGTTCGTCCCTGTACTAGGCTCAAGGAGGTAGTACAAGGCTGTGATGATACTATCCGTCCCGTGCCCCACATTGGTAACCTGTGTCATAGAGGTTCCGTTGTACGTGACAGTCGGTGGGGCTACAAGAGAGTCCCAGGACACCCAGACCAAGAGGATGCGGTTGGGCTGGCTTGCTACTGTATGAGCAACAGTCAAAGTAGAAGCAGCGTCATCTTCACCAGACGAGTCGGCGTCGTGAACGGGGGTTTGGTTGCTCAGGGCCTCCTCGAAGAAGTACTGGTAGTGATGAGCAGAGTCAATCCCCACCGTGACTGTATTCTTGAACGGGGCTGGCCTAAGCTCACCCCTTAACCCAAGCAGACCAGCGGCATAGTACATCCCTGGGGTTCTGCCGTCATCGACGAGATGGCCGATCCCGGCGGACCAGTCGTTCCACCTCTTCAGGAGTCGTCCAGGGGGTTTGCCGCGCATGGTTAACTCCGGGTGAAGGGTGTGGTGATGGTCTTCTTCTTCGGTGGGGTCATGCTGGCCATGATGTCACTGATCTCGTAGCGGAGTAACAGGGCCTTGTTCTGGAGGTTCTCTGCCAACCGCGGCTTCTCCGCCTCGACCGCATCCAGCGCAAAGTCGTCAATGATGCTGGCCGCAGTCATGTTGACCACGACGTTCTTGTGGGCCTGGGTAGTATCCACGTCCTTGAGGGCATCAGTGGCCCCGGCGAAGGCGGGGTACGGCTTGCGCCCCTTCAGCCACAGGGCGTTTGACGGGGTCTTGTTATCGACGTAGAACCGGGCGGACACGACCCCCGTGTCGTCCTGCTCGGGTTTGTAATGAGCGTAAAACTGTGGGCTTCCCTCGTTGATGCGGTAGGCGTTGTCGTTGGCAGACCCAGCCAGGCCCGTACCCACAGGGAAGTAGAAAATCCTCTTCACGTCGTACACGAACTCTAAGAAACTCGGGAGTTCAATGCCCTTATCGGCCGTTGGCCAGAGGGTGACGTGGTCGAAGTAGATGACATCACCACTGCTCTGCGCCTCTAGGCGCACGCTTACTTCCTCACAGGTGACGGGGACAGTGGCCAAGAACTCTAGGTGGACCCACCCCGACTCGTCGGACTCAGCGGTCTCGATGTTAGCACTGTTGGTCTCGTCATAGAGGATGAGCTTGGCGGCGTCGCCCGCCGTGATGTAGCAGTCGGTAGCACACAAGACCTGAGTGCCCCCAGGCAGGTATACCGCCGTGGTGGACTTGGCGTAGTCGTCGTCCGCGCCGGCCGTTATCTTGAGGGACTGCCTCCCGTGGCGGACATAGGTGGTGTCGTTGGCCAGCGTCTCCGTGCCTCCCACGGCGAAGTTGGTGGCGGGGTCATCCTCCATGTCCCCATCGACTACGATGGTCACGGGGAGGAGGACGTTCTGGCGGATCAGCCTGAGGATTACGTCCAGTCGGTCGTTGATGATGTTGGGCCTCACCTTGCGGTGGCGCTCATACTCCTGGGTGTCCACTAGCGAGGCGGAGAGGGCCTGAGTGATAGTGAGTTGAGAGGTAGTGCCCGAGAAGTCTACGTCTTCTACGAGGGCGATCTCCCCAATAGCAGGGCCGATGATGTAGACATCGGTGCCAGTCGCGTGTGATATGTCGGTAGTGCCTTGGATAGCACGCACTACCGTCATGTCAGCCCCGCCGCCGTCGAGGGCCGTGACCCGCAGTATCTCATCCTCGATCTGGATGCCGTCCCCTACGGTGAACTTCGTATTGTCCTGGACGGTGAGGGTCGTGTCGCCAGCAGCAAAGGGGCTCTCATTCACATTGGTTCCGGAGTCCACCTTGGTTGGCTGGCTGCGGACGTAAATCCAGCTCCCCACGTAGTCCTCAGACAGCCCAAGCGGGGCCAGGGCCGTGTCGTTGAGGACGGTTCGGGAGTCGGAGTCAGACGTACACGAGGACGATTTTGGCTCGGATACGGGATCGACCTTCTTGAGTACGTCCAGTCGGAGATCGGCTCTTGCTCTAGTCGGCTGTGCCATGCAAGTACTCCTCTGCCATTGCCAAGAGCATGGGGCTATCTCTCAACATCCCAATGCCAGTGTTGCAGGGCGCGCAGAGCAGTCCCCGAACGGCCGCCGTCTTGTGGTCATGATCAACGGATAGCCGGACACCATTCGGCGGGGTTTTGCAGATAGCACATACTCCCCCCTGAGCAGCCAGCATGACGTCGTATTCCTTCCCAGTGATTCCGAACTTACGCTGTCGTTGGTTATCAAGAGTACAAAGTCGGCACTGCCTATTTCTGCCGCCGTTGTAATAGAGGTTGTCCTCTGTTAGTTCATGACCCCTTCGGCAATGAGAGTGCCGCCTTCCCGTCAGGGTCAATCGTATTTTCTCTCTCTGTTCAGAGGAAACGGTATGGCCCGTTAGAGAGACGCTTAATCTCCTTCGAGTTTCTTCGGTATGCTTGAAGCCCTTAGGACGACTCACTACTTGGTTCCATTCACCCGGAACAGCCAAGCCCCACTGGTGGAGGCCCCAGCGATGAGGCCACCAATCAGCATGAGCCGCTCCTGCTCTAGGCCAGGAATGAAAAACGTCACGATCGTTGCGACCACCAAGCCGGTGATGCCGATGATGGCCACGAACGCCTGTGTTGTGTTTCTCGTTATCATCTGTCTGCTCCTGGAATACCGGGCACGGAGTAGCTGACGACACCCATATCTCGGCGGTCACGCCATCGGAGGTAATCTCTAAATCCATCCCTGGCCTCCTCGGTCATGTGACCTTTACGGAACTCGGGCTCGCTGGCGATCTTTTCGGTCTGCCACTGTACGAGGTCGCGGAGTTCCGTCATCTCCACGTAGAACGGGGAGTGGGGGTCAGTGATGCCTGAGTAGGGAATGGACACCCCGATACCCCACAGGATGTTCTGTAGCTCCTCCCGCTCTGTCTCCGGCGCCGGGTAGGGCTTGTCTGTCCGGGTCTTGATGTATGTACGAGCCATTAGACTCCCAGTGCCGACTTACCGATGTTGTAGAGGCTGGTGATGTCCGCTGAACTTAGTTCTGTCTGTGTGAAGAAGGGGCCTAGCGGGCCACCGACCATTGTGCCGTTGAAAAACCGCTCGCCACCTATGTTCCGGCCCAGGCTGACAACCCCAGCCAAGTTCTCCATGCCCTCGTACGTCCCCTGGTTAGTAGCCGAACTAGCTATGACAGCCCCATCCTCATAGAGCGTGATTCCGTTGGCTGCTGTACCCCCGCCGGTTCCATCGTAGGTGACCACGAAAAACCGCAGCGAGCCCATTGTGATGGCAGCGTCGCTATTCCTGAATGCTCCTGTGCCGTCAACGCTCTCGTCGTAGAGGAACAGCCTCATCGTATCGTTGGAGTTAAGAAAGAGAATCCACTCCCTTAGGCTGCTGGTCTCGTCATACTTGGCCATGAAGCAGCGTGCGACCCCAGTGTTCGTGACATTCGCCCAGAAGCCCAGACTGAACCCGTTGGCCCCGCCCGCGTCATCACGTGACCAGAAAGCCGCATCCGGTGTGTCGGCCTCTTCGTCTACCGCGTTGAACGCCACGAGGGGAAGACGACCCGGCCCGGTTATGGTCGGAGGCGTGGCGAAGGAGGATATGGCTTCGCTGTAGGTGAAGACTACCTCCTGGCTCCCCAAGGTCGTGACCGTCGTGCGGGCGGAGTTCTCTTGGGCAGTGTCCCCGATGGGGATGATGGTTCCCGTGGGACCCAGGATGTCCCTTATCTGGGCGTAGAGCGGGAACCCCGCCAATACAGTTCCGAACTCCGTGGCTTCTAGGACGCCCATTAAGCCAACCCCAGTAACG
>SDBV01013994.1_pt1 | contig 10157 bp, 10 predicted proteins | sample 2277081 | NCBI WGS metagenome assembly SDBV01 (sample SAMN10402039, study PRJNA504765) | marine sediment metagenome | isolation source: marine sediment core GS10_PC15, 223 cmbsf | place: Arctic Ocean: Southern Knipovich Ridge | collected 2010 | reverse complement strand
GTTGGGACTTACGAACTTATTTTTGAAAGAGAAAATTCATTAGATGCACGGAAGGGTACACATGCTATAGCGATTGTTTACTTAGTTAAACTACTCGAAGGTCAAAGTATAAAGCTTGATGAAACAAGTTTAAATTATAGGTGGATTGACAATATAGAAGAAGACTTGGATGATTATATTAAAAAAGTTTTAAAAGATTCGGGGGTTTTTAATTAAAATGGAAATCTCCCCTGCAGAAATCATTGATAGAATAAGCATTGTTAAATTAAAAATAGAATTAATTGGAAATCCTGAATTGCAAAAGGAAATGGATGCATTAAACAATGCCGTTGAAAAATTTAAGGAAAAAGAAATAGAAATAAAACAAGAATGGATTGATGAGCTCTATGAGATAAATAAAGAAGAATGGAATTTGTTGGACTTGATGAATCAAGAAAGAAAAGCAGAAGAAATAAATTATGAAAAAATTGGAAGATTGTATCTTGAAACAGAAATTGTTAATAAAAAAAGAAGTGAGGCAAAAAATAAAATTATAGAAGAAACTGGAGCAGGTTTTAAAGAAATTAAAAAGAATCATCCTTCTGAATGATAAAACTATCTGCGGCTTTTGTCACCTCTTCGATCTGAACTGATTTGATGCAAATATTGTCTCCCTCTGGACAGTTTATTCTTCTACAACTATTGCAAACCTCTGGATGAAATAGCATTATTTTCTTTTCTGCCCAAGGGGAAATGCGACCAAAAACAGGATCTTCACCCAAAATAACCACCATAGGCGTATCTGTTTGAGCACAGACATGAACAATACTTGTATCCAAACTTATGAGAAGGTCTGCTTGTTTAAGCAAGGAAGCGATTTGTTCAATAGATAATTCTCCAGAAGTATCAATAATTTTTTTCTTGTTTTTTATTTTTGAAATGATCTCGGCTATAATTTCTTTTTCATCTTCTGTGCCTGTAAAAACAATTTTGCAATTATATTTTTTTAAAAGTATATCTGCTAATTTTGACCATCTTTCATAAGGCCATTTATGTGCTGCAGGTTTATTTTTATTTTGCTCCTGGGCTCGTTTAATTTTTCCATTTGGTGCATGAAAAAAAATTATTTTTTCATTCTTAGATTTTTTATTTTTTTTAAAAAAAGTGTTGGCATATTTTTCTGCTTCTGGAGTAAAATAAAAACTTATTTCGCGATCAAAATAAAATCCTAATTTTTCAAAAGCAGAAATTTGATCTCCTATAGATTCCTTATAATTCGGAAAGACTTTTCTTGTAATTGGTAGGGGAATGTGTTTTAATTTTAACATGGTGCTTATCCTAGCACTATAGGATTGAATTCTATAAGGTATTTTTGGTATTTTAAAATAAAATTCTCTATCAAATAAATCTGGATTAAAAAGATTTGTTAAAAAAATTGCGGCATCTATCTTTTTTTTATTGATTAATCCTTTTGTTTCTGCCAATGTTAATGTTTTAATTTTTGGATTTTTAACAAAATCTCTATTTTTTTTAACAGTTAAATAATAAAAATTTAAATGAGTATATTTTTCTAAAATTTTATTAATAATTCCTAAAACATTATAGGTGTCTCCTATTGCTCCAGAATAAACAACCAAGATATTTTTTATTTTTTTATTATCAATTATCCTAAATTTACTCGGATCTAAAAGAATCCATGTTAAATAGACGATCATATCAAGAAGACGCCGAACTAGTTCTGAAAAGATTGTGATTGCTTGTCTTAATTTAAAACCGAGTTTCATGATTTTTCATTTTTATTGGACTATCTTGGAAGATTCCTTATATCTACCCATCCTTCTCTCCTAAAACCCTTATCAATATTCCAAATTTTTTGGCTTTCCAAGTCTATTTCAAAAAGTCCATCATTGGGAATTACAATATAAGGGATTTCATCTTCAGATAAATCCAATAATTCTCCTAAAATTGCTCTATTAATCATTTTATGTCCCACAATAGAAAAGTTATCTTTTTTTAATTTTAATTTTTCTAAAAATCCTCTAACTCTATTTCTCAGATCGATGTAATTCTCTCCTTCAAAAAGTTTCCAAGAATATATTCTTTTGTCTCTTTCTGCCAACATCCCTGGAAATTTTTGTTCAGTTTCCTCAAGATTTAATTCTTCTATTTTTCCATAACGCATCTCAGTTAATTCTTGCACTTCAACTAATTCGGTAGAAATTGTCTCGGCGATTACCTTTGCAGTTTGAATGGCTCTTTTCTTGGGACTATGAAAAAGGATTCCACTAAACTTAACCTCTTTTAGACATCTAGCAATTTCTCTTGCCTGTTCTTTTCCTTTTGAATTTAATTCAGGGTCTCCTCCCCAAATATGTTTAAGATTATATTCTGTTTCTCCATGTCTCATAAGATATAATTTTGCCATTTGATTCTAATTTCGGTTAAATCTTGGTTCTACCAATTTCCTGTGATAGGATTTTTCAGACATAATTAATGAAATTTTTTTATTAAGATCAAGTGCTTCATTAATTGGTCTACTCCAAAAATTTCTTCCAATCATCTGCCCTTCTAAACCAGAATCCATAATCATTCGTGTTGTGTTTAATAAATCCTCTTCGGTTCCTTTTGCTCCTCCAGAAATGCCTTTCAAGATATTTGGACCAACTCCTGATAAAAAACTTAATCTCCTTACACTCAATTCATAAGAAACATTGTCTGGATCTTCGGGTTCTAATTTTAAAAGATCATCTATATTGGGCATTTTTGATTTTAAAAAACTTGTCTTTAATTTCTCGTCTTCCCTCACTCCCAAAAGAGATTCTTTGTAAGCTTTAATTTTTTCTCTTTTAACAGGAACTGGAAATTTCTGTTTAACAATATCTGCTCCCAAAGACTCTGCTGCAGAAATTCCTTGAGCGCACCAAAATAAACTATCTGCACCCATTGCTTCTGGCCATGGACCATGAGCATAAGCCCACAAAACAACTGGTTTTCCGTATTGGTGAGCAGTATCAATTATCATAGAAACATTTGCCATACTTTTTTCTGTATTCTCATTTCCAAGAGAAACCAAACATCCAATAGCATTTGCACCAGCTTTTATTGCTCTTTCAACGCTTGAGATTAAATAATGGCCCTGAGATTTTACTTCTGCCCCTGATAAAAAACGTCCATCAACTTTTATGATAAGAGGCAAATCAGGTCTTATAAGATTTTGATATGTTTCAGCCTGTCCAATTGACAATGCTAATGCTGAAAAATTGCCTTGATTGGCTAACTCTATGACTGCTTTTGAATTGGCACATTCTTCACTAGTTAAAATATGTCCAATGCCATCTCCTACAAGATGATCAAAAGGCAAAATTAACAATGTTCCATTTCCAGGACCATGTTGATAAAGCATATTATAAAGTTCAGAGATTCTTGCTCTTCCAATGTTACCTTCATAGTTTATTCTCTCTAAGTTAGGTCTTTTGGCCACATTAATTTTTGCATTAGAACTTAAATTACTTATCAAAACCATAGTTTGTTTATTTAAAAAATAGTTTATAAACATTATTAATCTTTAAAACATAACTTAAAACCTTTTATCTGGAATATAAATCTTTTAAAACTATTGAGAGTATTTATTAAAATGATTCCTAATCAATCAACAAGCGGTGATCCTGAGCACTATAAAAATCTATTTTCCTTAGATAAAAGAATAGCAATAGTTACTGGGGGGGCAGGATATTTAGGTTCTGCAATTTCAAAAGGATTGGCTTCTTATGGAGCAAAAATAATTTTGATTGGAAGAACAGAAGAGAAAATTAAAAATTTTATTGAAAGAAATAGTCCTGATTTTGTCAAAAATCTTGAATATGAAATTTGTGATGTCACAAATTATGAAAGAATCAAGGACATTGTTGCAGAGATTAATGAGAAGTATGGTTCTATAGATATGTTAATTAATTGTGCATCAAATGATAAGAGAAAAGATTTTCTAGAACTGACAAAAGAGGAGTGGGATCGAGGGATAGATAATACATTAGCCCCTGTTTTTAATTGTTCTCAGGCAGTTATTCCTCATATGATAAAAAAAGGCAGTGGTTCGATCATTAATTTTGCTTCTGTGCTTGGGTTTTTAGGGATTGATCAAAGAAGATATCAAGAAGTTCCAAGTTCTCCTGTTTTCTATTCTGCAGCAAAGGGAGCAATAATTAATCTTACAAGAAGATTAGCTACAGAATATGCTTCGGAAGGAATTAGGGTCAATTCAATAAGTCCTGGATTTTTTCCAAAACCCCCAATGGAAGGGCAACCAGGAAAGCCAAATCATATTGCAGGTTTAAATAACGCAATTCCTCTGCAAAGAATCGGAAGCCCTGATGAAATTGTTGGAGCGGCTGTTTTTCTTGCATCTGATGCTTCATCCTATGTAACTGGGCAGAATATTATTGTTGATGGGGGGTTTAGTGCTTGGTAAAATTATTTTCTTTTTAATACAAAAATATTAAAAAAGCCTATAATCTAAATTATATAAATAAATTGTTTATTAAAAATGCGTAAAATATTCAAATCAAATATCTTAAAAGTCATAGAACACCCTTCTGCAATATTTGCCGGTGGTTTGAAGATGTTTAAGAAAGAGGGTTGGGAAATGTCAATGGCTAAGTTTGATATTCTAGTTGCTTTAGAGTTACATAAAAAAATAAAGTTCAAGACTTTTGTTGATGTTGGATCTGCTTCTGCAGAATATTTTATTTCTTTTAAAAAACTTAATCCAAATGCAAAAGTTTATCCTTTTGAACCAATTCCAGAACATCATAGAAAAGTTGATGGTTACAAACCTATTGAAATTGCTTTATGGAATGAAAATAAAGAGATGGAGTTTATGTAAATAAAGATCCTTGTGGTTCAAAGATATTAGAAGCAAAACCATATAATGCTCAACATTTACCAGATGAATCTAATTTAAAGATAATGAAAAAAGTGCAAGCTAGAAGGTTTGATAGCCTTGATTTAGATATTCAAAAACCAGCATTATTAAAAATTGATGTTGAGGGTGCAGAAAAACAAGTGTTGGAGGGCTTCGGAGAAAAATTAAGAGAATTCGATATAATTATTTTAGAATATAATATGGTGAAGGGTATTAAATCAAGTGAGATAATAACTTTGTTAGAAAAATATGGTTATTATAGTTTTGTTCAAAAAGATTTAAGATCAGCAATGGAGCAATCTAATATGTTTTTTCTAAAAGACGGAGGAAATAGTTGGGGTAATTGGAAACTACGAGGTGACGAGCCACCGAAATCCTCATCTTAATTATCAGATTATAAAAAATTATAAATACTAAGCGTATTTTTTACATAAATCTTTAAATATGTATAGAGATAGATAAGAAAAAGCATGGTTAAAAATAAATTTGATTTGAATCAGGGAATAACTGGAAAATATTCAATTCTTAAGGTATTTCATCACCCTAAGAAAACAGATTCTTTCTTGAATGGAAAAACATCTGCCCCTGTTTGTGTAAGGTTTAAACCTACTAACCGGTGTGATCACAATTGTTTTTATTGTGTTTATGAATCTTCTTTCTCAGGGATACATCAAAATATGAGTCGGTTTAATGAATTGTCTCGTGAAAAAGTGATGGAAGTTTTGGATAATCTCAAGGAAATGGGAGTTTTATCTGTGACTTACTCTGGAGGAGGCGAACCTTTATTGCATCCTAATATAACTGAAGCCCTTAGAAAAACGCTAGATCTTGGAATAGGTTTGTCAATGATAACGAATGGCTCTAATTTATCTGACGAGAACGCAGAATTATTGGCTCGGGCAAATTGGGTCAGGGTTTCAATTGATTACTGCGATGCTGAGATGATGGAAAAAATAAGGGGGCAAGGCGTTCAAAAATTTGAACAAACTGCAATGAACCTAAGAAACTTTGCAGATAAAAAAGAAGAAAATTGTGATTTTGAAGCAAATTGCGTTATTCACGAACATAACTTTAACAGACTTTATGACATTGCAAAATTTTTAAAAGGGCTGGGAATTGAAAATGTAAGATTTGCTCCTTGCTGGTCTCCTGAATTTGAAAAATATCACTCTGGGTTAAAAGAAGTGGTTGCTGAGCAAATAACACTAGCAAAACAACTTGCAGATGAAAATTTTAAAGTTGGGAGCACTTATGAAAAATATTTTTCAACAAATGCTGACCCTTCTGAAAGGCCTGAAAGATGCTATTGGATGCAAGTTGTTCCAGTCATAGCTGCAGATTATAATGTTTATCCATGCCATAATAAAGCTTATGACCCTGACGCAATTATTGGTTCTATAATGAACAAATCATTCAAGGAATTATGGTTTAGTGAAGAAACTTCTAAATTTTTTAAAGAATTCAATCCCAAAAACTCTTGCAATCATGAATGTTCTTCTCATGAAAGAAATGTCCTAATTGGAGAGTGGGTTTCTTGCGTTGACCCAAAATTAAACAGATATCCCTAGGGGTTTATTTTTTTCTTTATTCTTAGGATACTTTTGATTTTGTGAGATAATATTTCCAAGATAATTTTATCCTGTTTAACTATTCCTCCAAAAATTATCATTAAACTAAAATAAAAAATAGCCCCAAGAATTATTAAAATTATGCCAAAAAAAAGATTCATGTGAAAAATTTTAGATAAGACAAATAATTGGAGGGCCATAATAATTGAAGCTGCCAAAGGTTTAAGAATATTTGATCGTGGGACAACTATTTTAAAGTGTTTAAATGAATAAGCTCCCAAACAAAACATAAAAAAATAACGAGAGATTAAAGTTGCTATTGCTGCTCCAGAAACTGCTAAAAGAGGGGATTTTTGTATTAAGGTTGTGATCAATAGATAATTTAGAATAATATTTAAGAGAATAGTGATAAAGAGGGAGGCTGCAATAAATTTTGGTCTTTCCTGGGATGAGATGACTGTATCAAATAAATAAGTCAATGATTCTGAAAAAATTAAAAAAACCAAGAAATACATTATTAAAATCCCTGGGAGATAATTATCCCCATAAAAAAATTTAATAAAATAACTTCCTAAAACCAAAAATCCAAAACATGCGGGTATAGAAAATAATAAAACATACTTAGATACCTTATTGAAGACATCCTTTATGCGGAAATCGTTGAAAGAACTAAAAATTGGTAAAAGAACAGCCCCAAATCCCATTAATCCACTAATTCCCATAACGACTGCGAAATATGCTCTATAATATCCGAGATAGGTTAAATTATTTACTAGAAAGCCAATCATTAAAACATCTATTTCTGAAAAAATGATTAAAGATATCGATCCTAACATAAAATAAAATAAGAGTTTTAAAATCCTTTTTTTATCTATTTTTTTAACAGAATCCTGAGAATGCGAGAAATTAGAAATTTTTTTAGAAAAGATATAACTAAAAAAACAGAGAACCATCGAAGATAAAGCTAAAACCAAGAAAATTCCCAAGATGCGATCAGATTTATCTAGAAATAAAAAAACTAAAACAATCAACACTAAGCGAGTAATCTGAAAAATTAATTCTTTATAAAAATCTAGTTTTACCTTTTTGTATATATAAAAGAATGATGAAAAAAATCTAGACAAGCTTAAAAAGAATATATAAAAGGCACAAAAAATCAATAAAAGAAAGGGATCTGATTTTGTTAGATAATTGGCACTTATAAAATAAGCGATTAGTATAAAGAGGGATGAAATTGAAGTCAAGAGGACTAATTTGATTCTATATAAAAATTTAAAATAACTCTGAGCTTGCTCTTTCTTTTCAAAGTTTTTAGATAAGAGCACCAGCAGCACCTTATTTATTCCTAAATCTCCAAAAACCATGAAAATAGTTGCCATTGCTAAAATAAGGGAATAGGTTCCAAAACCTTCTGGCATCAATAATCTTGCTAAAATTATTGTGAAAAAAAATCCTCCTACCTTTCCAAGAAGAGATAAGGATAAAGCCCAGGCTGAATTTTGTAAAGTACTTTCAGTAAGAGTAGTCTTATCATTAGACATTTTAATATAACCCTAAGTCAAAGATTGATGTTTTTAAAACATCCTGATGATTAAAAGATATTTTAGATAAAGGGAAAAAGAACGTGTTTAAAAAAAATAAAAAGTTATTTGGAAGTATACGAAATAATAAGATAAAGATTAAGAAGATATTTAAAGGCGTTTATTTTTTCTCTTTTATGACTTTAAGAAATTATTTAAGAGGTTTTTTTATCAAATTTTTAAAAGAAGATTGGATAGATTACATAAGATATGTCAGTTTTTCATCAAAAATAAAAAACCTTTATGCTACTAGTAAAATTCATGAATTCTTTGAGCTTGAAATGGAGATTCTTCCAGAATTATTGGGGGAAAATTTTAATTTAGGAATAGATATGGGTGCTAATTATGGGGCTTATACTTTTTTTCTATCCAAACTGGGTAATCAAGATATAAAAATTTTTTCTTTTGAACCAATTCCCCGCACCTATAAGATTTTATTAAGAGTAATTAAAAAATTTAATCTAAAAAATGTTGAGCCTGTTAATATGGCTTTGGGAAATGAAGAAGGGCACATTAATATGACAATTCCAAATAATATGACTGGTTTGGCACACATATATTCTGAAAGAGAAAAAAAGGGAGATGAATCACAAAGAATTAAAAAAGCTAGGATTGGGAAATTAGATAATTTTGATAATATATTAAATAAAAAAGTGGATTTTATCAAGTGTGATGTGGAAGGGAAAGAATTGGATGTGCTTAAAGGCGCAGTTAGGACAATAGAAAATTCCAAACCGATAATCTTGTGTGAAATTGAGCAAAGACATGCTCAAAAATATGGAATTGACGCAAACGAATCCCTCTCTTTCTTATTAAAAAGGGGTTACAAGGCCTTTATTTATAGAGATAAAAAACTAGTAGACATGGGTAAAATGTCGGATGATTATGGTAATTATTTTTTCATACATGAAAGCCAAATAAGTTCTATAAATCCTGCACTATTTTCTTGAGATTAAAATTATATGGAAAGGGTCTCTTCAATTAATAGAAGTTTTATGTATCAAGCACATAGTTGAAAGCAGTAGTTACAATAAGTAAATCTTTATAAGAATATTCTCGGTAAAAATGGATGGATGAGGAGATAGAGCTGTTTGTTCCTGGAAGATTATGTTTATTTGGTGAACACTCTGATTGGGCAGGGGGCCATAGGAGACAGAATCCTGAACTTGAAAAAGGGTATGCTATTGTTGCGCCCACAAATCAAGGAACATATGCTAAAGTGAGAAAACTTGATGAACCTATTTTTAGATTTAAGAGTTCTTTATTTGATGAAATTTTTGAAATAAAATTAGAGCCAGACAAATTGTTAGAAGTTGCTGAAGAAGGAGGAATTTTTAGTTATATTGCAGGAGTTGTTCATGAAATAATTTGTAGTTATCATGGTTTGGTGGAACAAGGAATTGAAATAAATAATTACAAAACCGATTTGCCTACAAAAAAAGGCCTTTCAAGTTCTGCTTCTATTTGTGCTCTTGTTGCTAGGGCGTTTAATGAAATTTATGATTTGGGATTTACTACAAAAAGAATCATGGAACTTGCATATCTTGGAGAGATAACTACTCCTTCAAGATGTGGTAAAATGGACCAGGCGTGTGCATACAATAATTTGATTTTGATGGAATTTGATGGCGACAGATTAAATGTGGAAGAATTAAAAATTAACCAGGAAATTTATTTGTTGATTGTTGATTTAAAAAGTGAAAAAAGTTCTGTTAAAATTCTTGCTAATTTGAGCGAGGGATTTCCCTGGACAAGTAATGGAATTGAAAAAGGCGTTCAACAATATTTAGGAATTGTGAATAATGGCATTGTTATGAACGCAAAAAATGCTTTGGAAAAAGGAGATGCAATAATGACCGGTTGTTTAATGAATCTGGCACAAGGATTTTTTGACACTTATTTGAAACCAGCTTGTCCAGAAGAACTTGAAGCTCCGGTTTTACATTCTGTTTTAGAAATGTCTGAGATTCAAGAATTTATTTATGGTGGAAAATGTGTTGGAAGTGGGGGAGATGGAACTGCTCAATTTGTATGTAAATCTAAAGAAGATAGAGAAAAAGCGAAACAAATTCTCACAGAAAAAGGATTTGATTGTTTGGATTTGGATTTGAA
>SDBV01013993.1_pt1 | contig 10158 bp, 12 predicted proteins | sample 2277081 | NCBI WGS metagenome assembly SDBV01 (sample SAMN10402039, study PRJNA504765) | marine sediment metagenome | isolation source: marine sediment core GS10_PC15, 223 cmbsf | place: Arctic Ocean: Southern Knipovich Ridge | collected 2010 | reverse complement strand
GACGAGGCCGTGACCGAGAAACCGATCTCGAAGAAACGTGGCGACCGGCGGCGCCAGATCGTCGAGAAGGTCAACGCCCGCGGGTCCGTCACCGCCATCCTTCGTGGTCCGGACGGCAAGATCAAACAGGTGGTCGAGGGCTATAACCTCATCACCGACCACGGCGACGAACACTCCGCCCGGAGACTGTTCGATGATGCGATCGACATCGTCACCGGGATGCGTCTTGGCACCGACGCCGGAACAGCCGCCTCCAAAGCCGGAGCCGGTGGAGCCATCGTCGCCTACATCACCGGATCGTTCGAGCTGCTCGACGCGGTGGCGACCCATTCAGACAAGGGGACCAACCTGGGATACCGGGCCACCTACGTCTGCACCTGGATCGCTGGCGACGTGACCAACGCGACGATCAACGAAGTGGTGCTGTCCGATGAGACCCCGCTCACGGACGTCGCCGGAGCCCTGGCGGACACCGTCGCCCGGTTCATCTTCCCGTCGACGATCGACAAGCAGGCTGGGGACAGCTTGGAAGTCACTTGGAACGAGGACATCCTCGGCGCTTAGACCTAATCGGTTTCTGCTCTGGCAGAGGCGATGGAGATGTCGGTGGAGGTCACTGTTGCTGGATCGCCGGGAAAGTGTGCGAGTTGCTTGACCTGACCGGGGTCATCCCCCGTTGCTCTGTCTTCGATTCGATGCCGACTTCGGAGTGGGAGGATGCTCCTGTGGGTCGGATGTTCGCTGAGCGTTGGCCTGGTCTCACCTGTCGGGACTGGCCGCAGAACATCCCTGCGGTGATGGCAGCCGGGGTCGGCTTATGCTGTTACCAGGCGGCTGACTGATGGCTCTCTGGACACGCAACACATCGGGTCTAGGTGGCTCCACCGACGCCGACTTCATAGATGTCCCGAGCCTGGATAATTCGGCACCCGCCGACTTCGACCCTGATGGTGTGAACAGTGTCCGGTTCATCGGGACCATCGGTCGTACCGCAGGCACTTGGGCCGATGACTCTCACACCGTTTTCAAGCATCTCCTTCTGACGCTTGCGAGCGAAGGGACCACCGTTGCCGAGGTCAACGAGGCGGACGGCACGATCGACAGTGGCACCGACACGCAGGCGATGGACGCCACCGATAGCAGCATCGCTACCGGCTTTTCGATCGCGCAGTGGGAGGCGATGGAGTTGCGTCCCGGTGACAGCGCACCCGGTGGACGGTGGACTCAGTACATCAAGGTCAAGGGTGCAGATGGTGTGTCGGTCGGTTGGACAACCGCTCCGCAGGTCATCATCGACTACACGCCGCTGAGCGGTCTCACTGAGGTTGTCACCGAAGCTGTAGGAGCCACTGACTCGACGACAGCAGCCAAGTCGATTCCCCGCACCGTCACCGAACCTGTCGGGGCGACGGATGTCGTCTCCCGGATCCACGAAGCGAAACGGGAGATCTCGGAGCCGGTGGGAGCTACCGACCCGGTGTCCAGCGCCAAGACGATCCCGGTGGAGATCTCGGAGCCGGTGGGCGCTACTGACTCGGTCGACGCGGCGATCACGAAGACTCAGGAAGTGTCCGAACCTGTTGGGGCCACCGACTCGATCGCGGCGGCCAAGTCGTCCGTGGTGGAAATCAGCGAAGCGGCCGGAGTCATCGACTCGACGTCCAGGATCCACGACGCCAAGAGAACCGTCGACGAGCCGGTGGGCGCTACCGACTCCATCGCGGCGGCCAAGGAGATCAAGGTCGAGATCACCGAAGCGGTGGGGGCCACCGATGACACCGACGCCCAACTGACGATCGCCGTCATTATCAACGAGGCGGTCGGGGCGACTGACCTGGTGACACGGGTCCACAACGCCAAGCGGGAGATCTCGGAGGCTGTCGGGGCGACGGATGTCATCTCAGACTCGGAGACGAACCGCGAGACGTTCAACGAGCCGGTCGGAGCCACCGACCTTGTCACCCGTGTCCACGACGCCAAGCGGGAGATCTCGGAACCAGTCGGGGCCACCGATCCCGTCACCGCCGCCAAGACGATCAAGATCGAGATCACCGAGGCGGTAGGGGCCGAGGACTCAGTCGCAGCGGCGAAGTCGTCTGTCGTCGAGATCACCGAACCGGCCGGGGCCACTGACGAGGTACTGTCGGCCAAGTCCATCCCGCGGACCATCGACGAGCCGGTCGGCGCGATCGACTCAGTCGCCACCTTCCTGACCGGCGACTTCTTCCAGACCGTGACGGAGCTGGTCGGGGCCACTGACCCGGTGTCCCGGATCCACGATGCGGAACGAGAGATCATCGAACTGGTTGGAGCGGCGGACGTCGTCACCACGGCGAAGACGATCAAGGTCGAGATCACCGAAGCGGTCGGAGCGACTGACAGCGTCAGCCCGGCGAAGACGAGCCGCCGGTCGATCTTCGAGGCGGTCGGTGCCACCGATCTCATATCGAGGGTCATCGGGTTCGTCCGCTCGATCTTCGAGCCGGTCGGAGCGGCCGACCCGGTGGACACCGCCAAGGACGTCGCCGTCGAAATCACCGAGCTGGTGGACGTCACGGACTCCGTGACCACGACCGGCGGTCCTACTGCTGAGGAGATCCGGGGCGACGTCCTGATCTCGTCGGAACCCGTGGGCATCGTGGCGAGCCACGAGGCGGGCGTCCTGGAGTCCGACGAGTAGGCTGGCGGCCGTGAGCAAAGACGTTCTCCACCTGTCGACGAACTGGACCGCGAAGGAGATCCCGATCCCGCTGCTGGTGCAGATGAAGACTCCTCCCGTGGACCTGACCGGCTACGTCTTGGAAGTTCGGTTCGACCGGGACGGCGTGGAGATCACACCGGCCCACGCCAACCCGGTCGTGTGGGATGACATCACCAAGGCGCTCGCCAAGGTCCAGTTCGCGGATGGAGACATCGACGTTGCCCCCGGCGTGCCGTTCAGCCGATACGAGATCGAAGTGTGGGCGGCCGGTGCCGGATCCAGGATCGCGACCATGACGATTCTCAACGAGGTCTATCCGCACGTCGGAGCAGCGCCGACGATCTAGCAACCGGCCCGGTATGCTCCCGGTTCTATGAAGTTACTGCTGCGAGCGTCGTTCAACAGGTACACCGGCTACGGCAACGACGGGATCGACATCGCTCGATGGCTGGACAAACTGGGGGTCGACGTGATCCCCTGGCCCGCGGTGACAGTTCTGCCGGGGATCCCCGAAGACTTCGCCATGCTGATGACCAAGACCGCTCCCCGCACCGGGGGCCGGAACGTCTACGACGCCACGGTCACGTTCCTGCCACCGTTCGACATTCGGATCGCCCCGGACACCGCTTCGGCTCGGCCGGTTGGACTCCCACTGAAGATCGCCCCGCTCCACTACGGCTGGTCGATGTGGGAGCTGGACAAGCTGGCCCACCGGGACATGAGGGGTCACGGGATGGGGCAACGTCCGTGGAAACGACTCACCCGGATGTACGCCGCCACTGAAGTCTCCAAGGAGGCGTTCGAGTTCTACGACCCGGCGACCGAGTACAAGGTGCTGCCGATGGGGATCGACCCGTCGACGTTCAAGGTGGTGCCACGGAAGGTGGACGGTCCGACGAAGTTCTTCATGGTCGGGGAGCTGCACCAGAGGAAGGATCCTTGGTTGTCGATCGAGGCGTTCCGGGCGCTGAAGAACGAACACGGCGACGACTTCGACGCGGAACTCCACCTGAAAACCAACGTGCAGGGGACCATCCCGGAACAGATCGAGGGCTGGGTGCCGGGGATCTACGTCCACCGGGGCCACTGGCCGTATCACGAGCTGCTCGCCTGGTATGAGGACATGACCTGCTACTTGGGGCCGTCTCGTGGTGAAGGGGCTCTGAAACCGCCGATGGAGTTCATGGCGATGGGCGGGACGGCGATCGCGACCTTCTGGTCGGGACCGACCGTGTGGCTGAATGACGAGGTCGGCTACCCACTCCGGTTCCGGCTGAGACTGCAAGACGCCAACGATGTCGATTCGCCACGGGAGGCCAGAGCGTCGTCCGCCCACCTGAAGGAGCTGATGTGGCACGTCCACACACACCGCGAGGAAGTCCGCGACAAGGGGATGCTGGCGGCGACCCATATCCGGACGAACCACTCGTGGGAGAAAGTCGTCGGGGAGCTGATCACGGACATCGAGAAGGACCGGGAGGCGCTGTGAGGAAGAAGTACACGTTCAAGCACAATGAGGCGATACTGCGCGACGTGATCGAGGCACCACCGCCGGAGAAACGGTGGATATGCCGGGCAGACAAGACGGCCGGGGTCATCTGTACTGCGAAGACGGGCGGCAAAGAGGGAACCCTTGACCTTCACCAAACGTGCGGATGGAGCTTCGGATGAAACTGAATCTCGGCTCCGGGTCGTTGCTGCTGGACGGCTATGTGAACGTCGACATCTATCAGGGGCCGGGCATCGACGTGGTCACGGACCTTGATCAATTCCCGTGGCCGTGGCCGGACGACTCGATCGACAAGATCCAGGCGATCGACATCTACGAACACGTCGACCATCCGCTCGAATTCGTGAACGAGTGCTGGCGGGTGATGATCGAGGGGGCCGAGATCCGGTTCCGGACTACCCACTGGAGGACCGAGCAGAGTTTCACAGATCCGACCCATAAACGCTTTCTGACGGAGGGTTCGTTCAATTACTGGATTCCGGGACGTCTTTTTCACGAACGCTACGGGGAAGGCTATACGGGCGGGCGTCACTTCGATCTGGAAGACGTCTGGATGGATGGACAGGAGCTGGAGTGGCGGTTGATCAAGCGGGGTCGATGCGAGGGAGCCTGTACCGGGTGACACACGTCGCGATGACTGCCTTCTGCCGCCCGGAGTACCTGACACAGACCCTCGACTCCTGGTCGAACGTGCGCGGCGACTGGGATCTCCATCTCGCCATCGATCCGCACCAGACCCAACATCTCAACGAGTCGCAGGCGGTTCGACACGGCCACGGCTACACCATCAACTCACGACGCCACGGTGTCCTCAGCAACGTCTGGCACAACCTCGATCGGGCGTTCCAAGATCACGAGTTCGTCGTGGTCGCTGAGGATGACGTTCTGGTGGCCGAAGACATCATCGAGATGTTCGACTGGGCCAACCACGAGTATGCGGCCGACCCGGAGATCCTCCTCGTCAACGGGGCTCAACTCTGGTGGGGGCTGCCGGAGGGGGACGATCAGAACCACGTCGTCCGCCGGGTGAAACGATTCTCGGCTACATCGTGGGCCACCTGGCGGGATCGCTGGGAAGGGACGCTGCGGGAGGGCTGGGATCACGACTACTCGAAGAACGGCTGGGACTGGTGGGTCGGCAAGGAGCTAATCCGGGAAGGTCCGTGGTGGACGATCGCACCGTCCCGCTCGAGGAGCCAACACATCGGGGTTCGTGGGGCTCACATGCGCCCCCATATGTACCATGAGTCTCAGGCCAAGACGTTCGTGTCCGACCCGGATCCGGGCCGCTGGGAGGAGGACTGAAATGAGAGTGATGGTCACAGGCGGGAACGGCTTCATCGGCGGGTACGTCGTCGAGGAGCTGCTGGCTCAGAACCACGAGCCGTTCATCTTCGATCGGCAACAGGGGGCCAACCACGACGTCGACGTCTTTCTCGGGGACATCCGGGACGCGGATGCTGTTGTCGAGTCGATGGCCCACGCCGAAGGTTGGATCCACCTGGCGGGGATCCTCGGCACTCAGGAGACGATCACCAACCCGTCACCCGCCGCCGGGACCAACATCATGGGAGGGCTGAACGTCCTCGCCGCCGCCGACCAGTACAAGACGCCGGGGGTGAACATCGCGGTGGGCAACTGGTGGATGACCAACACCTACTCGATCAGCAAAACCACCGTCGAGCGGTTCGTGACGATGTATCAGGAGGAGCTGGGATTGGCGGTGACGTCGGTCCGGGCCTACAACGCGTACGGTCCTCGACAGTCGATCGCTCACCCGTACGGCGAGTCGAAGGTCCGCAAGATCATGCCGTCGTTCATTTGCCGGGCGCTGACCGACAAACCGATCGAGGTCTACGGCAACGGCGAGCAGGTCATGGACATGATCCACGCTACCGACGTCGCCCGGATCCTGGTGGCGACCCTCCTCCACACCGCCGAACACGGCTATCTCGACACGGTGGAAGCAGGATCAACCGCGGCGACTTCGGTCAACACGATCGCAGACTTTGTGGCGGCCGCTGTCGCGGTCCAAACTGGTCTGCCGAAGACGTCGGTGGCTCATCTTCCGATGCGGCCGGGGGAACCGGAACAGGCCATAGTCTGCGCCCCCCCGGAGATGTTCGAGACGCTGGAGATCATCGGAATCGACTACTTCATCCACGAGCTGGGGGACGGGATCGCGGACACCGTCGACTGGTACAGCGAACATTGGCTCCCGGAATGGCTTTCGAGAAACCCCTGATCCACCGACTGTGGGGCGGGCCGGAGATGCCCGACGACTACCGAGAGTTTGGGGATCGGTGGCAGCTCCTCAACCCTGACTGGACGGTGATCCTTTGGGACATCGACGCTCTGATCGACGAGGGCCACTGGTACAACGACGAAGTCCTGGCTGATCTGAGACGCCGAGATCGAGGCCGCAGGGGGATCGAGTTCTATGTGCAGGCGGCCGACGTCCTCGACTACGAACTGGTCTACAAGTACGGCGGCGTGTACGTCAACACCGACATCGACCCGGTGCGGAGCCTCCTGGAGATGGACAACATCCACAACGTCGCCGGGAGGACGTGGCTGGCTCGGGAGGATGACAGCTTCGTGGTCAACGCCGCGATGGGAGCCCCCAACCCGGAAGACCCGTTCTTCGCTGATGTGATCGCCCAGCTCGGTCCCCGATATTTCAACAATCCATACGGACAGATGAACGAGACCACCGGCCCCCGGCTCCTCACCGACGCCTGGCGGATGTGGAAGTCCGAATTTCATCCTGTGATCGCCCTGCCGGTCGAAGCGTTCAATCCGTTCCACTGGAGAACGATCCCGGCGGGCGGGGATGCTTCGGGTCGTGACGTTCCGCTGGAAACGATCGGGGTCCACCATTGGGGCCACAAGCGGGACGGCCGGACCAACGTCATCGAGTCGTTCACATGACGCAGATCATCGAGATGAGATGTGACCAAGACCCGCGTCGTTTGTTCGGAAAGATGCGCCTCGATCAGAAGCCGCGGATCGACTCTCTGACGAATCTGATGGAGTTCGCCTGCGACAAGTGCCGGAAACAAACCGGCGCGGTTCAGGTGTTCCACCGTTTCAACATACTGGGCGAACTGGTCGAGACGATCCGAGTCGACTAAGGGCTACGCTGCTCGCTCAGACGTTCCAACGTCAAGTCGCGAACGAGCGGCGGAGAGGTGGTGAATCGATTTGCCAGCACAACCGATCGAAGCCTTTTCCCTGTCACATGCAGCCATCCTCGATGGAGCGACAGGGCTGGAGGAGGTAGACGGCGACATCTTCGGGGTGAATGAAGGGTCTCTGGACCCGGACACTGACGAGTTCGAGAATGAGGGCGACGACGTCGTTCTCTCGACTTGGGAGTGGCTCAACTTTGCCACGGTCACGATCCAGGCTGGGTACGTCACGTTCGCGTTGATCAGTCTCCTCACAGGGGAGGTTGTCACGTCGTCCGGGACCGCACCCGACGACTTCTACGAGATAGAAATCTGGACCGACCGCAGCTTCAACGTGGCCTCAAAGCCCATGTACCTGCGGATGCCAGCTAAGTGGGCAGACGGAACCGTCCGAGAACTCGAAGGGGTTCTTTACAAGGTGTCGTTTGCACCGCTGACGTTCGACGGACCGGCCTACAAGGACGGCCTGAAGATCAACTACTCCGGCAAGGCGCTTCTGTCAGACACCGACGAAGCAGGACAGGCTCTTGGTACTTACCGGGCAGTTGCTCGTTTGAGGGACATCCCGACAGGCCAGGGCATTAGCTAGACATAGGAGCGTGACACTGTGACCGCAGAGACGGCCGTCACGCCGACTGAGGAGCTTGACGAGATCGACAAGACTCCCAGCGGCAAAGTAACCATCGAAGGACATGAGTGTGAGATCCGGCGGATCCGCACCCGCGAAGTGTTCACGGTGATGAAGATCCTCACCGCCGCCAACCAGACCGGCCAGATCATCTCGTCCGCCCTCGACGGCGAAGACGAGGAGGAACTCGGACAGGAGCTGATGGCTGGCCTGATCGTCGCCATCCCCTACGCCGAGGACGAGTTCATCGGCCTACTCAGCCGACTGGTCGAACATCCCGCTGACCCGGAGGCGGCTGTCATCGTGTTGGCAGAACTTGAGAATCCCAGCCTGGAAACGACGATGCTGATCGTTCAGGCGATCGTCGAGCAAGAGGCCGGGGAGTTGTTGAGGCTGGGAAAACAAGCTCGGTCCTGGTGGGAGATCGCGGGGCCGAAGGTACGCCAACAGACCGACGACACGGACCAGGAGTAATGACGATCGCGTTCGATCTCATCATCCACGAGTACGGCTGGTCCGACGAGTACATCCTCGATCTGACGATCCGCCGGTTCCGCTGGGCTATCGAGGCCATCGAACGCAGACTGAAACGCGACCGGAAGGAACGGACCCTGCTCGTCCAGGCGCAGACGACGACGATCGCCGCCGGGTTCAAGGTGATGGTCGACAAGAAGGCAGCCGGTCGGTTCAACAGGTGGTTGGCCGGGATCCGATTCTGGCGGGAAGATGACGACGACGTCAAGGACGAACTGACCGCCGACACCTACCGGGGACGGAAACTACCCTCGGCCGAGCAGCTCCTGGGCATGGCGAATAGGAAACGATGACAGACGTTGAGCGCGTCCGGTTCGTAGCGGAGAGCGATTTCTCCGCGGTCCTGGGGGACATGGAGAAACTCCGGGCCTCCTCTGCCGGGCTCGGCGCTCAACTGGAGAAGGGGGCGTCACAGGGACTCGGCGCTCGGTTCAACAAGTCGATCGACAAGGCGTCGGCAAAGCTGACCGGGCTGGGGAACAAGATGTCGGCCACCGGCCGCAGCCTGACCACCGGCCTGACCCTCCCGATCATCGGGGTCGGGGTCGGTGCGCTGAAGATGGCGATCAACTTCGAGCAGGCGTTCACCGGGATCAAGAAGACCCTGGACGTGTCGGGGTTGTCCGCGTCGCAGACGGCCGCCGAATTCCTTCGGATCGAGGAGGGGATCCGGGAGATGGCCTTGCGGGTTCCGCTGGCGGTTGAGGAGCTGGCGAAGATCGGTGAGCTGGGAGGCCAGCTTGGGATCGAACGTGACAACCTGCTGGACTTCACGGAGGTCATCGCTGAGATCGGGGTGGCCTCGAACCTGTCGACCGAACAGGCGGCCACCGGGTTCGCCCGGTTCGGCAACATTCTCGGGACTCCCCAAACGGAGCTGCGGGCCGTTGGTGACATCATCATTGAGCTGGGGAACAACCTGGCGACCACCGAGTCCGAGATCCTCGACTTCGGTCTGCGAATCGCTGGTGCCGGTAAACTCGCCGGGCTGTCCGAAGGTGACATCCTCGCCATTGGTGCCGCCATGTCGTCGGTTGGTATCCAGGCGGAAGCCGGAGGAACCGCCACTCAGAAGGTTCTGCTGGGGATCACCGAAGCCGTCGCCACCGGCAACGACGACTTGGAGATCTTCGCGAGGACCGCCGGACTGACCGCCGAGGAGTTCGGCCAGGTGTGGCAGACGGACGCCGCCGGAGGGTTCCAACTGTTCGTCGATGGACTGGGTCGAGCCGGGACCGACGCCTTCCAGATCCTCGAAGAACTGGGCTTGCAGGACCAACGGCTGATCCGATCGTTCCTGTCTCTCGCCGGGGCCGGGGACGTCCTGACCAACGCGTTCGAGCTGTCGAAGAACGCCACCGGAGCCCTGAAGACCGAGTCGGAATTGTTCTTCGCCTCGACCGGCAACCAGGGGAAGCTGGTCCTGAACCAGCTCAAGGATGTGGCGATCGACTTGGGGCAAGCTCTGATCCCGTTCCTGAAGGAGTTCTTCGAGATATTCAAGGAGGACATCCTCCCGATCCTCCAGGCCGGGGTCGACGCGTTCAAGAATCTGAGCCCCCCTGCGAAACGGTTCGTCGTCGTCGGTCTGACT
>SDBV01013992.1_pt1 | contig 10159 bp, 6 predicted proteins | sample 2277081 | NCBI WGS metagenome assembly SDBV01 (sample SAMN10402039, study PRJNA504765) | marine sediment metagenome | isolation source: marine sediment core GS10_PC15, 223 cmbsf | place: Arctic Ocean: Southern Knipovich Ridge | collected 2010 | reverse complement strand
ATTGTCAAGGAAATAATGGCCTTAATGACAGATATTGTCTACTATTTTGTATGATATTATCGAAATATAGGGAGATGCTATCTTGCCAGCATTTGATGTAATATTTTCGATACGGTGAACTAGCCGATGACAAGAGCGGTACCCACTTTTACGTGGCACCCGCGAATGAGACTATTCTGGCGGACATCAGATCAGAACAAGATGGCCGAACCAAGGAATTCAGCAAGTGCCTTCTCGGTTTCTGCAATTCGACCTTTGCAGTGGATAGTCCACCGCCGGTAGAAACGGCATTTCGTTTTTGGCCGACGGACAGTCAATTTGAAGACTTGATCGGTCCAGGTGAATTCTTTACGAAGGATGATCTGGCGTTGTCCGATCAATTTGTCAGCGGCGAGATCGATGAATACGGTCAGTTCAGGGGAATGGTGCGCGTTTACGACCAGGAACACCCTGATCACATCATTTCATGGAAGGAGGGAGGCGGCAAGCCGACGGCATGTGGGCCCTTCCGGGTCGAGTTCGGATATCTGCAAGGAAATCAACGTGAAAGCATGGCCGATCCTGACGACTGGGCCAGGTTGACTCAGAAACTGGATAAGATCGGTGGGATCTACGTTTACCGTGATCGCATCCGAATTCTGCCCTATGGTAATTCCGGGGTTGACTGGCTCGACATCGAGCAGCGACGCAATAAAGGTTTTAGTTACTACTTCTTTTCATACAGACGTATCTATGGCGCGGTGTGCCTTACAAAACAGAGAAACGCCGCGCTTCGAGAAAAAGCGGGTCGCGAGGGTTTTCAGAAAGACAAGGCCTACAGGCAGTTCAACAGCGTGCTTGAAAACCTTTTCATTCAATTGGCAGCCGACTTCTTTCGTAAAGAGGCGCCGCTTGGAGGTTATTTCCAGGAACGCAAAGACGAACTGGAGCGACTGGAACTGGCTCGCCGAAAGCAAGAGCAGCAAACGACTACGAAGCGAAACAAACTCACCGGAGCCCTCGATGTCTTCTTTTCCAAAACGCAAGAGGCCATACCGGAAACTGAAATCGCGGCGCTTCGGCAACATGTACAGAACAGGATGAAAATTGCCTCTGAAATGAGCGATCCCGATGACGCCTCTGCCGAACTGCTGGCCGCTGAACGTGAAGCCAATGTAAAGCTCGGGGAGTTGCGGGCAATTTATACCATTGCTCGTCCCCGGGGAGTTGGTCTGACTAAGAAGCTCGCGACAGAATGGGAAGCGTATCAGATGGAACAGGCAAGGCTGGAAGAAGAGGTCTTCAATCCTTTTGTCAAAACAGTCGGCGAAACACTTGGTTCTATGGCGGCACAGGCAAAGATCTATATTGACCAGCGCCGTCGCCTCCAGGAACTTATTCAAAATGTTGCGGATAAACAGAACGCCCTGATGCGAACAGAGGCAACAGCGCTGCAAAAGACCACCGGAGATACGAGAAGAGCTGGGGTCAATACAGCTCGTTCTGCCCTGAAAGAGTTGCGTGATGCGATTGAAGAGGTCAAGGAAGACCTTGCTCACAGAGACCTTAGTGATCTCCGGCCTGAGCAGATTGAGGAAGTTCGCTCGACGTACGAACAGCGTATCGATGCCGTAGCTTTGAGGAACACTGAAAAACTGGGCAGTGTTCGGGAGTTGCTGGCAAGTATTGCGGAAGGGCTTGAGCAACGCATGGAGATCAGCCAGTTTGACATGGCAGAAGCCATGGAAACCGAACTTCAATCGTTGAGAGAGCAGGCCGACACGGATGAAGAACTGGTCCAATTGGGTCTTGCCGTAGCCGTCATTAATCACGAATTTGCGGCTGCTATCAAGATGATCCGCAGACAATTGAGGGAGCTTCGCTCCTGGGCGCGGGCGAATGACGATCTCCTCCCCATCTACCAAGAGATTCGGACGAATTTCGACCACCTGGATGCTCATCTGAACCTTTTTACGCCTCTGCAGCGGAGACTTTACAGAGAACGAATTGACATCCGGGGCAAGGAGATCGTCCACTACGTTCGTGCACTTTTCAGTGTGCGTCTGGAAAGACACCATATCCGTCTTGAAACCACGCAAGAGTTTCTGGATAGCATTGTGCAGAGCTACCCATCAACTATCTACCCTGTTTTCGTTAATCTCATCGATAACTTCATATTCTGGCTCAAGGACAAGCAGGGTGAGCGCCTGATTTCACTGGATGGCACAAACTGTGTTTATCACATCGAAAACAACGGCCCGCCAATCCACAAGCGGGATGTTGAAGCCATCTTTGAACAGGGTTTTTCCCGCAAGCCGCACGGAAGAGGTTTGGGGCTGTACATTTCCAGAAGGGTATTGAGCAAAGAAGGTATGACTCTTTCTTTGGATCCGGAACGTAATCCGGATGATGGCGTTCGATTCAATTTATCATGGAGTGAAGACAATGACTGAAGCGAGCATTTCCGCATATGACGAGTTCATAATTGAGTCTGCCGAGCAGTACCTCCAGACTGTGGTTCTGATTGATGATCGGATATACGAAAGCAAGAGTGGAAGCGTGGCCTCACACTTGAAGAAGCCTACGACAGTGCGCAGGAAAGCAGCCTTGAAGAGCATAACCTCTTCATCAGATAAGAGTGGTAAAGAAATTGAAACGGCGGAAGTCCCTGAAGAACCTGACGAAGTATCTTTTCATGATGTCCAAAACAGCTTTGCCAAAAAGCGTATCATCTGCTCCCTCTATCAGCCGGAAAAGAGCGAATCTTTTGATGAGCAGTCAGAGGTCTACAAGCTATGCTCAACTGCTGATGTCGTTATTGTGGACTGGGATTTGGACGATCCTTCAGGAGATAAGGCCACAACACTCGTTGGGAGCTTGGTGGAGCAGAGCCGGATAGAAATCCCCTACCAATTACGACTTGTTCTTATTTACACGCTGGCGGTGAACCTCAGATCTGTGGCAGATAAGATATACGATGATTTGGTTAAGCGCCTCAGTGAAGATGATGTTGCTGTCGATCCTCGATCCGAGGGCCTTGTTCTCACAATGGAAAACGCCAGGGTGGTTGTGCTGGGAAAACGCTTGGATACACCTCTGACGCAGTTCTCGGAGTATTGGGTTCCAGGGAGCAAACTGGCGACACGGACGATCAAAGAATTCTCGCGGCTTGCTCCCGGACTGTTACAGGGAATCGTTTTGCGCGGTGTTGCGAATCTTCGTAAAAACAACCGCCGCATACTTAGTCGATTTCACAAAGATTTGGATATAGCATTTCTGACGCACCGCGCTCTCCTGTTGCCTGACGAAGCTTTCGGGCAAATTATCCCATTATTGGCTGATGATCTGCGTGCAGTGCTTGAAGACACGATGGGTGAATCTCCTCTTGGAAAAACCCCGGCTGTCAAAGAAATTCTTGATGACTGGTGTGACAAACATTTGAGAATAGACAACGTTGCTGAATTAGACATTGGAGATGGTGCGAATGGCTTGGAGTTTGTTAAAGATGTTTTCTGTAATGGACCATATCTCCAAAACGATTACTCCAAATTTCGTGGAAGCAAAATATCCAAACTGATAGATAATAAGGAGCATGAACCTCCCAAATGGAGAAAAACGGGATGCGATAAACTGGCTGAATATCTCAGCGTAGATCATTGTCATGAGAAACTCGGTTCCCTGATGAGCCAGAGGATAAGATACGACAACTCCCGAAGAGCATTACATCTGGGTGTCATTATCAGAGAGTTGACCGACGAGAAATGCTATCTGCTTTGCCTGCAACCGGTCTGCGATAGCGTAAGAATGGGAGGTAAAAGTCAGGCATTTATATTCTGTGTCTTGAAAGAGCCCGAGGGTGGAAAACGTTTTACACACTGCGTTATGGATGGCGGCGGCAATGTGATTAAACTGGAATACAAACCGAACGTTTCCGACATCTTCGTCTCGAAGTTTGCTGGAACTGACGCTGTATGTACTGACAAGGGCGACACGGACCGATTCATTTTTAAGGATGAAGCCGGGAATGACTATGAGTGGATTGCAGAGTTGAAGACCGAACATGCGCAACGTGCTGCCGAGCAATTCGGACGCGAATTGTCGCGTGTGGGGCTGACAGAGTCCGAATGGTTGAGAATAAAGGCGAAATAGGCAATTTGGATGTTTGAAAGAACCGATGCGAACAGATGGCACTATATTTCCGATCACGGGCAGATTTGTCAGGTTATCGAAACCCAGACTCTCTGGGGCGAGGCAACCTGCCGGGTGTGGCTGCCGGGCCGCGATTCGGTGGTCCGTGTTCCTGCATCCAGACTCGCCCTATTGGGAGATTCTGGAACCGGTACCGCTGAGAGTATCGCCTATGTCGCCGCCGCTGCACGGGTAGCCGACACCCTGACCCAGGATGTCCTGCTTGCCCCCATCGAATCGTCGGTCATACCGCTACCGCACCAAATCCGGGCCCTGTCCCGGGCTATCGCCGGAGATCATGTGCGTTATCTGCTGGCCGACGAGGTTGGGTTGGGCAAAACCATCGAGGCCGGACTCATTCTGCGCGAGCTCAAGCTGCGGGGGCTGGCCAAGCGAACATTGGTTGTGGCCCCAAAGGGCCTGGTGACCCAATGGGTGGCCGAGATGCGCACTCACTTTAACGAGGACTTTCGGCTACTCATCCCTGGCGATTTTTCGGCCTATCGGCGCATCGCCAAAGAGGACAACATCTGGCGGAGCCATCCGCAGGTGGTCTGTCCCATGGATTCTGTCAAACCGCTGGAAAGTCGTCGCGGATGGTCAGACAAGCAGATGGCCGAATATAACCAGGAGCGGTTTGAGGACCTGGTCTCGGCCGGCTGGGATCTGATCGTTGTGGACGAGGCCCACCGGCTTGGCGGCAGTACCGACCAGGTGGCCCGGTTCAAGCTGGGCCAGGGGCTCTCCGAGGCCTCACAGTATCTCTTGCTGCTGTCGGCCACCCCGCACCAGGGGAAAACCGATGCTTTCCATCGGCTGGTCTCCCTGATCGATACCCAGGCGTTTCCTGAAGTGGGCAGCGTCACACGGGACCGGGTCCAACCCTATGTGATCCGGACTGAAAAGCGACGTGATATCACCGCTGAAGGCAAACCCCTCTTCAAACCTCGTAAGACAGAACTTGCTGCGGTCTCCTGGAAGGATCGGCATCAGGACCAGCGGCAGCTCTACGATGCGGTCACAGAGTATGTGCGGGAAGGTTACAACCAGGCCAAGCGCGAGAAGCGCAGCTACATCGGATTCCTCATGATATTGATGCAGCGTCTGGTAGTTTCCAGCACGAGTGCCATCCGTACTACGCTGGAACGAAGGTTGGAGGCGCTCGAAACACCGCAGGAGCAACTGAGTCTATTTCCCATGTACTCCAATGAGTAGTGGGCTGATCTCGACAGTCAGGAGCAAGTCGAAACGCTTCTAACCACTCGACTGAAAGCGCTTAAAAACGAACGTGGCGAGGTAAGGTTACTTCTCGATGCGGCCACCCGCTGTGAACAGGCGGGGGCAGATGCCAAGGCAGAGGCCTTGCTGGATTGGCTCTATCGTCTGCAGACCGATGAAAACGACCCTGAACTGAAAGTTCTAGTATTCACCGAGTTTGTGCCGACTCAGCAGATGCTGCAGCAGTTCCTGGTTGAGCGTGGCTTTCCGGTTGCCTGCCTCAACGGTTCAATGGATATGGATGAGCGTAAAGAAGCCCAGGATACCTTTGCCGGGGAGGCGCGCATTCTCATCTCCACCAATGCAGGCGGCGAGGGCCTGAATCTTCAGTTTTGCCACGTGGTAATCAATTACGACATCCCCTGGAATCCAATGCGGCTTGAACAGCGCATCGGCCGGGTGGATCGTATCGGCCAAAACCATGTGGTGCGCGCCATTAATTTCGTTTTTGAGGCTTCGGTCGAACACCGTGTCCGGGAAGTGCTGGAGGAGAAGCTTGCGGTTATCTTCGAGGAGTTCGGTATCGACAAGACCGGGGACGTGCTCGACTCGGCCCAGGCTGGACAGATCTTTGATGACTTACATGTGGAGGCCATCCTCAATCCGGATGATGTCGACACCTCTGTAGACAAGGTCATCGCTCATTTGCAGGAGCAGGCCCGCGATGCAAAAGCAAGTTCATCTGTCCTCGGAGCCACAGAGGACTTGGAACCATCTGAAGCCCAACGACTTATGACCCACCCCTTCACTGGGTTGAACGGATGACGGTGAGCTATCTGAATGCTAACGGAGGCAAAGCTGAGCGGAAGCGACGCACCTGGAATTTGACGTGGCCGGACGGCGAAACAATTGCTAATGTTGTTTTCAACAGAAAGGAAGCCGACCAATCCCCCACAGCCCGCCACTTGACATTGGAAGATTCCAGGATTCGGGGGCTGGCCATGAGATTGCCTCGATTTGTTCCAAGGGAGCCGATCTCAGTTGTCACAATTCCAGGGATCACCAACGAAGTTACGGGCTTATGGTCTCTCTGGCGGATCGGCATCACAACGATGGAATGGAATCGTCACCGGATCATGCCTCTGTTCATAGCTGATGGCGGGAAGGTGTTTGCACCAACCGCCAGGCATCTCTGGGACAAGCTTTTGGGTGTGATGCCTAATGTCCGGACGCATCTTGACATGGACGAATCCAAGGAAGCCTTCGATAGGCTAGCAGGGATTGCAGAAAATCAAGGACGAAACATCTATGATGAGCTTGTTCAAGAACACCGGTCGCGCTTAACGCGAGAAAGAGAAAAAGGGGAATATGCCTTCGCTGCCAGGCGTAGTGTTATCGAACGAGTCGGACTTCCCCAGGTCCGCGACCATCGGTTGAACCTCCTGCGGCAGGAAGAGCAGGCGTGGAACGAGGATCTTAAGAGTAAAGCCCAAGTGTATCCGGAAATGGTGCCTCTTATAGTTATCCACGTGAAAGGAGGTGCCCATGAGTAGCTGGCGCGACCAGATTCTCAAGGAGTTCACTCCAAAGGTGGCTCGTCTGACCCTGGTTGCAGATCCAGATGGGCTTCTCCTGGAGGAGGGGATTCTTGAAGGGATACGCGAGCGGGGATTTGAACTGATCCCATTCGAGGATCACGTTACCTTCCGCTATGCCTATGAAACCAAATTCCGTTCCCGTTGGGACAAGGGAGAGCAGACGGATCTGGTCGTCGCACTTCGCTCCGGAGACAGCGATCTTGGTACCTTGCCGTACGATCTGCTCCAAGCTGGTCGTCGGTTATCTTTCAACCTTGGAGAGATATTCCCAAACTTGAGCTATCCGGTGATCGCCGCCTTGGACCGCGGAGATCTTGAAGCGCTTTTTGACGCCCAAAAACGACATGCACCCGGTGTCTTGGGCGACAACGCTACAAAAGAGTTCGTTCTGCGTCATGTGTTTGAGATCGCGCCTGAGCTGATCAGAAAGCCGTCTGATCTGCTTCGCGTGCTACTGCGTCGCCATTACCGTGAACAGCGCATCCCGACGATTCTGGATGAACGTTTCATCCAGATCCTTCGACAGAACGACGGCTTTGAAGGCTGGCCGCTCGATTTCATCATCCCGGACCGAGAAGCGTTTTATGCCTTTCTCCAGGAACGCTGGCCCATTTTTCTCGACCGGTCGGAAAAAAACGATGGTTCAGAGATTAGTGATAAGAAGGAAGCCTATGGGCTTGAATTTCCGGGCCCCTCAGACTTACCTTTCGACCACGATGATATCCGTGTCTACATCGACAATCTGTTCCTTGAGGGGCTACTTCAAACCGTTTCCCATGAGCGAGCCGATTCTCTGTCCAAAACCTGGCTCGCCATTGGCATCCGTACCGATGAGCAGGCAGACCGAACGCGTCGCGTGAATGGCCTGCTTGACAATATTGCGTCCACCATCCCGAAAGAGGATACACGGCATGATGACTGGTTTCACTTTGCCAAAACCTGGGCTGAGCTTATGGCGCTTGTTTTGGAACCAGATTCGGGGTTGTCTGAACCAGCCCATCAGAGGATACAATCCCTACAGACCAAAATTGACGCCGTGCTTGTGACCTGGCTGAAAAAGCGATACGCAGGACTGGTCAATCTACCGCCGGTACCGCCAGTCATGCTTCATCACATTCCCCGGTTCCTCGCCCGATATATAGGCAATGCCAAGGGAAACAGGGTCGCATTCATTTTGGTGGATGGGCTTTCGCTCGATCAGTGGATCGTCATACGCAAGGCGCTTATTAAACAACACCAAAGATACCGATTCCGCGAAAACGCGGTCTTCGCCTGGATACCGACAATCACATCCGTTTCACGCCAAGCCGCCTTTGCCGGTAGACCGCCTATTTATTATCCTAACAGTATCCATACCACAAATAAGGAATCCACCCTATGGACGCAATTCTGGGCAGACCAGGGCCTGACACAACATGAAGTCATATACGCTAAGGGATTAGGCGACGGCTCCCTCAACAAGGTGGAATAGCTGATTACAAACCCAAAGATACGGGTTGCCGGTCTGATCGTAGACAAAGTGGATAAGATCATGCACGGCATGGAGCTCGGTGCCATGGGGATGCATAATCAGATTCGACAATGGGCTTTACAGCCGTTCATGACGAATCTCATTGAACTGCTTTTAAACAACGGGTACCGTATTTACCTGACATCAGACCACGGAAATGTGGAGGCTGTCGGATGCGGCCGTCCTGCTGAAGGAGCGGTTGCAGATCTGCGCGGTGAGCGCGTCCGGATTTATTCCGATTCCATGCTTCGCGGTCAAATCAAGGATCGCTTTCCGGATGCTCTGGATTGGCCCCCGGTCGGCCTGCCGGAAAACTATCTGCCCTTGCTTGCTCCAGGTCGATCGGCATTTGTTCATGAAACAGAACGCCTTGTTAGCCACGGTGGTATTTCACTGGAAGAGGTCGTCGTCCCTCTCGTTCAAATCGAAAGGGGGGGCGTATGAACGGACGGACAAGCCAAATCGGGTTCAGCCAACGCATCCGCCTTGAATGGCTTGAACAGACAGCCAACCTGGTATTGGCTGGAAACGATAAAGCCGCAGTCAACGATTCTCTCCAGGAATTGCTGAAGGATAAGGTCTCCATCGGCGGTCAAGCCATCCGGGGCAATCGGGAGAAGGTCATCACTATCCTGATGAAGACATGGCTCATCGTACCCCGTGGCTTGGAAGCGCTCCGCGATGAAGGCTTACAGATACATCAAGGACTGCCTCGAAAAGAACGCATTGCCGTTCACTGGGGCATGGCCTTGGCCGCTTATCCGTTCTGGGGTGCGGTCGCCGCGCACACCGGTCGTCTGCTGCGACTTCAGGGAACGGCTGCGGCAGCCCATGTTCAGCGTAGGGTTAAAGAACAATACGGAGAGCGCGAAACTGCCTCTCGGGCAGCCCGGCGTGTCTTAAGATCATTCATCGACTGGAACGTACTGAATGAGACAGATGATAAGGGCATATACGCCCAGGGTAATCGCTATTCGATTCAAGACCCCAGACTCAGCTCTTGGCTGGTGGAGGCGTCTTTACACGCCCGCGCAAACGGTTCCGCCGCCATTAAAGACTTACTCGATGGCCCAAGTATATTTCCCTTTCGCCTGGCGCACGTCTCTGCAGAGCACTTGACATCCTTCTCGCCCCGCCTGAAGCTCCTCCGGCACGGTTTAGATCAGGATTTGGTGATGCTGCGCGAAGCTGGCCAAGCAATAAAGGAAGGTGATAAATGAGCACCACCGTGGATGGGGTCAGGCTTGATTAATTGACTATTGACGTCTGCTGTAGCACTTGGTGTTCAAGAGTTATGGATCGGGACTCAGTTTCTAAGGCAACTTATGGATAGGGGTCATCGTTAAACCTCGAATTTTCTCTCCTGTGAATGATGTGGCCGCGAGATGGCCAGCAGGCCAGCCCGCCACAAACACGGCGGGCGAGCCCTCGATCTATTGACAACCTCCTTAGTAGTCAGTTTCACATGTTCTGGGGTTTTGAGGGGTGAGATCAACGGGAAGGGGTGGATTTTCCATTCTAGCATTTAGAAGAAAGGAGAAACGAGCATGAACAAGGGAGATCTAGTCAACGAGGTAGCCAAGGTCGTCAATACCAAAAAAGAGGCTCAGGCAGCGGTGAACTGTGTTTTTTCAACCATTACCAAGGCGTTAAAGAAGAAGGATAC
>SDBV01013991.1_pt1 | contig 10159 bp, 14 predicted proteins | sample 2277081 | NCBI WGS metagenome assembly SDBV01 (sample SAMN10402039, study PRJNA504765) | marine sediment metagenome | isolation source: marine sediment core GS10_PC15, 223 cmbsf | place: Arctic Ocean: Southern Knipovich Ridge | collected 2010 | reverse complement strand
GGTTTTCAAAAATCCTGACTCATTCATTTCTCCATTAAATCCAAAATTCAATATTGTTCTAGAATATGTTTTTTTTACAGTAGTTGCTTTAAACATTTTATCTGAAGCTGTAATAGCAAAAATTGGTTTACCTTCCTCGTAATCAATTTTGTAAATAACTAAATTCGTACCCAACTCAATATTTTTTATATTTAGTTGAGGAGGTAAATCATTAAAATCAATCTCTGTTACATTGGTAGGTTCTTCTCCCTTTCTAGGATCTTTCATCCCCTTAGGTAATTCAGAGTTTGCAAAAACTATCCCAAAGGTCATTAATAAAATCATGCCAATCACAAAGATAACAGCCAATTTTTTCATCTCATTTTTTCCCTTTTATAGAAATAATAAAAGAACATTATATTTAAAAGTTTCTTTTTATTGAAATTTTTATGGGAAGAGAAATAACACAAGAAAAACTAAGAAAGTACTTTAAACTTACATATGATGCCTTAAAAGAAGTAAAAGAGAATGTGATTAAAGGAAAAGAAAATTATGCAAAAGAAATAATTAATATGGTCTCTAATTATCTCTCAGACGCAGAGCATTTTGAAAAAAAACAAGATTTTGTGAATGCATTTGCTGCACTAAATTATGCCCATGGCTGGCTTGATTCTGGTGTAAGATTAGATATATTTGACGTAAAAAATGATAAACTTTTCACAATAAAGTAAGATATAAAAACCAAATTCTCTTATTCTAATTATGAAAAAGAAGGTGATAGTTCTAAGCTTAGGTGGAAGTTTAATTATTCCAAATGGGATAAACATAAAATTCATTAAAGAATTTAGAAAAGTAATTCTAAAAAATATAAAAAAATACAAATTTATAATTGTTTGTGGGGGAGGAAATATTGCAAGAAAATATATTTCAGTGTTAAAAACCTCAGGAATAAATGAAAAACTGCAAAATCTTTCAGGAATTTCAGCAACAAGAATGAATGCCCGTTTTATGAGTTATTTCTTCAATATCAACCCTGAACATGGAATCCCTCACAAAATAAAAATACTCAAAAAATATACTAAGAAGCAAGATGTTGTATTTTGCGGAGCATTAGAATATAAACCAAATCAAACATCTGATTCAACAGCAGCAGAAATTGCAAAATACTTCAAGACAATTTTCATTAATTTAACTGATGTTGCTGGTTTGTACAACAAAAATCCTAAAAAATTCAAAAATGCAAAATTCATTCCAAAAATCTCTTGGGGGGAATTTCATAAAATGGCCAACAAAAATAAATATTCGCCAGGGCAACATTTTGTACTGGACCAGACAGCATCAAAAATAATTTTAAAGAATAAAATTACAACATATATAATGGGAAAGAATCTAAAACAACTTGACAATTTTCTTCATAATAAAAAATTTAAAGGGACAATAATCCAAGGGTAATATGGAAAACATTATTCTAATCCAAGGAAACAATTTCAACAAGATACGAAATCAAATTAAAGAAGCCCAGACTCAAAACAAACAAATAATTTTTTCTTCTGATGATAATGAATTAAATAGAAAGGTTTTGGAAAAAGAACCCATTAATATTTTGCTTTTAAATCAATCCTCTAGAAAAGATAAACCAAAACAAAGAAATTCCGGCTTTAATCATGTTCTCGCAAAAATAGCGAAAAAGAAAAATATCATAATTGGGATAAATTTAGATGAAATTATAAATTCAGAAATAAAGCAAAAATCAGAAATTTTAGCACGAGTAAAACAAAACATAAAACTCTGTAGCAAAAATAAACTAAAAATGAAATTTATTTCTCTCAAACAAAAAAGAAATATTTATGATTTGAAAGCACTTGGCTTGGTTTTGGGCATGCCAACTTCTATGACAAAACAATTATAAATTAATCCTTCTCTAAATTGTTATGGAAATAAAAAAAATAATAGAGTCTTTAAGTCCAAATGAAAGAAAAATACTTCCACATGTTGAAGAAAAAAAAATAAGAGAAATTTGTAGAAAATCAAACTTAGATAAAACTTCTGTATTAAGAGCTTTAGAGTATTTACAAAATAAAGAAATAGTGAAACTTTCTTTTAAAAAAAAGAAAATAATAGAAATAGCGGTTAATGGAGCGTTATATAAAAAAAAGGGTTTGCCAGAAAGGAGACTCTTAAACCTTTTAAATGAGAAGCGAATTCTTAAAATGCAAGAAGCACAAAAAGAGAGTCGATTATCAAATGATGAATTTAAGGCCTCTCTTGGAGCATTAAAGAAAAAAGCAATGATTGAATTAAAAAATCAAAGAATAATTCTGAGCGCAAATAAAGAAGAAATTTCTAAAAAAAGTCTTGAAGAATTTTTCATTGAATCTCTTCCAGTAGAATACGACTCTTTATCTCCAGAACAACTTCATGCATTAAAGTTACTTCAAAATAGAAAAGATATAATCCAAATAAAAGAAGAAAAAATAATTAACATCAAAATAACTGAATTAGGAAAAAAGATAATTAGTCACGAGATAAAAGGAAAAGATTTAATTGAGCAGATAACCCCAGAAATTTTAAAAAAAGAATCACAATGGAGGGGGAAAAAATTCAGGAGATATGATGTTATTTCTTCAGTACCTGCAATTAATGGAGGAAAACGGCATTTTGTGAATCAATCAACTGATTATGCAAGAAAAATATGGACAGATATGGGTTTTAAAGAAATGACCGGAAATATGATTGTAAGTTCCTTTTGGAATTTTGATGCGCTATTTACTGCACAAGATCATCCTGTAAGAGATATGCAGGACACTTTTTTTATAAATAGGAAATCAGACATTCCAGATAAGAAACTTGTAAAAGCAGTAAAAGAAAGTCATGAAAAAGGAGTTGAAGGAAGTAAAGGATGGCAATATTCTTGGAATGAAGAAGAAGCAAAAAAACTGGTTTTACGAACTCATACTACTTGCTTGTCTGCCCAAACCTTGGCTAAACTAAAAAAAGAAGAATTTCCAGCGAAATTTTTTGCATTAGGAAAATGTTTTAGAAATGAAACAGTTGACTGGAGTCATAGTTTTGAATTTAATCAAACAGAAGGAATTGTTATAGATAAAAATGCAAACTTCCGCCATTTGCTTGGTTACTTAAAAGAATTCGCTAAAAAAATGGGTTTTAAAAAAATACGTTTCAGGCCAGCATATTTTCCTTACACAGAACCAAGCTTAGAAGGAGATGTGTGGAATGAAGAAAAAAAAGAATGGGTTGAAATGATTGCTGCAGGAATATTCAGACCAGAAGTAACAATCCCTCTGCTTGGAGAAAATATCCCTGTATTGGCATGGGGTCCTGGTTTTGATAGAATGATTATGAAAATATATGGAATAAAAGATCTTAGAGAACTTTACAAAAATAATATTAATCAATTAAGAAAAATGAAATTTTGGATAAAATGAACTTTGAAGAAATGGAAAAGATACTTGACGAAATGAATACTTTAATTAGGAGGAAAAATGAAATGTATGGTGATGGAAATATAGATGTAATAGGGCAGGAAGGGATAATCATAAGATTAAAAGAAAAAATAGAACGATTAAAACATCTACTTGAAAAAAAATCAAATCCAAGAGAAGAACCTATGGAAGATACATGGAAAGATATAATTGGATATGGCATAATCGGTTTAATGGTTAATAGAAAAAAATGGAAATAAAATGGCAGTTATAAACCTCAATAAAAAACAATTTGAAAAAGAAATAGGAAAATTAGATGAAAAAATGCAAGATAGAATTGCCATGTTTGGAACCCCTATTGAAAAGATTAATGATGAGGAAATTCAGATTGAAATTTTTCCAAACCGTCCAGACTTACTTTCTTATCAAGGATTCAAAAGATCCTTTCTCACTTTTTTAGGAAAGAAAACTGGATTAAAAAAATACAGAATAAACAAACCAAAAAAAGATTATAAAGTTATTATGGACTCGTCAGTAAAAAATGTTCGTCCATATACTGCTTGCGCAATTGTTAAAAGTTTAAAATTGAATGATGAAAAAATTAAGGAATTAATTGAAATCCAGGAAAAACTACATATTACTATTGGGAGAAAAAGGAAAAAGATTGCGATAGGAATTTACCCTTTGGAAAAAATTAAGTTACCAATAATCTTCAAAGCTTTAGAACCTGATAAAATAAAATTTATTCCATTAGAAACAGACAAAGAAATGTCTGGGCTTCAAATTCTTCAACGACACCCAGCAGGAAAAGATTATGCCCATCTTTTAGCAGGGAAGGCAAAATTCCCAATCTTCATTGATGCGAACAAAAATATATTAAGCATGCCTCCAATAATCAATTCTCAATTAACAGGGAAAATAACAGAAAAAACAAAAGATGTTTTCATAGAATGTTCTGGTTTTGATTTTGAAATACTAAAAAAATGCCTTAACATAATTATAACAAGTTTAGCAGACATGGGAGGAAAAATTTACCAAATGGAACTCAAATATAAAAATAAAAAAATAACTCCTGACTTAACCCCTGAAAAAGCAAAAATATCTCTGGAAAATACGAACAAACTTTTAGGATTAAATCTTAATGAAAAGGAATTAAAACAATTAATTGAAAAAATGGGATATGATTATAATAAAGGTGTTGTTAAAATTCCTGCTTGGAGAATAGATATTTTGCATGAAGTTGATTTAATTGAAGATGTTGCAATTGCATATGGTTATGAAAATTTCATTCCAGAAATTCCAGACATATCAACTATTGGTCAGGAAGATTTAAAAGAAATAATCAAAAGGAAAATTTCAGAAATTTTTTCGGGATTAAGGATGTTAGAAGTTTCAAATTATCATTTAACAAATAAAAAAGAACAATTCACAAAAATGGGGGTCCCTAAAAAACAAGAAAAAAACTTTATTGAATTAGAAGAATCAAAAACAGATTATAATATTTTAAGAAAAAATTTAACTCCTTATCTATTGAAAAATCTATCAGAAAATATAGATTCTGAATATCCACAGTCAATTTTTGAAATAGGTAAAGTTTTTCAATTAAATGAAGAGAAAATAAATGAAAAAGAGAATCTTGCAGTATCCATAACTCCTGGAAACTTTACAGATGTAAAACAAATGCTTGAATATTTATCTAGAATGATTAGTATAAATATAGATTTGAAAGAACCAGAGGAATTCCCATCGCATTTTATTGGAGGAAGAGTTGCAAGCATAGTTTTAGAAAATAAAATTATTGGATTTATGGGGGAAATTCATCCAAGAATTCTAAAGAACTGGAAAATAAAAATGCCTGTTGCAGTTTTTGAAATAAGTTTAGAAGAAATTTTCAAGAAATTAGGATAATTTTAACCAAAATAACCCTTTTCATTTACTTCAGATTTATTATCCCAGTTCTTTTTTATTACTTCAATAATTTCTAACATATCTTTTTTTATTTCTTTCCAAACGTCATAAGATTCTTTAATGAACTCTGCTTCTTTTTCTTCAAAAAACTTAATATCTAATTCAATTAGCCTAACCTCAATTTTTACTAATTTTTTATAGATATCTATTAATTTCTTTTTTTCTTCAACCCCGATTAATTTTATAATGGAAAAAATATACATAGGGGTATTCACTGGATGTAAAAGAGCATCAATAAATCTAAGATAATTTGAAAATTTGTCTGCCATGAACTTCCGTATTTCTCTTATTAAAAATTCTGTTTTAACTTCAGCAATTTTTTCTATCTGAAAATCTTTGTTAAGCTCCTCAAAACCAGGTAAATTATGCTTCTCCTGAATTTTTTTATAGTCTTTTTTTAAATTTTCTAAATCAGATTTTTCTGCCATGATTGAAATTAAGAATTAAGCCTTATAAGAGTTTCTACTCAAAAGCCACCTCTGAGATTTGAACTCAGGACCTTTACCTTACCAAGGTAATGCTCTACCAACTGAGCTAAAGTGGCATACTAAAATCTTAAGAAATAATATATAAAAGATTATCTATGAAAATTTAATTACTTTTTCATACTCTTCAAAATAAGAAAAATCAAAAGAACTATCAAAAATGCCACAGCTATGAATCCAAAAATCATTGCTAGAAGTGAAAACAAATTCTTAAACATCTCATTATCTAAAATACTATATAAAGCAAGAGATATTAAAGACATAACTACAAACAAAAACAAATTTCTTAAAGTTAAATTAATTTTTCTTTTGCTAGCGCGAACCATTCTTGCTGGTTTATTAACAATTCTTTTTTTAGAAATTTTTTTCACCCTCTTTTTCTTAACCATTTTATAATGTAATATACAAAATATGCTTTTTAAATTTTACTGAGGCAACTAATCTAATAATACCTTCATTTTATCCAACAGTTGCATTACCTTTCCAGTCCATTTTAATTGCACTGGTTGTTATTGATTTTATATTCCCAAAAATAGAGCCAAGCCAAGAAAAGTAAAGGTTGGTTGCAGTACTTATCCCTGAAAAAGTTTTAAAATCTATATCATGTCCTTTAAAAACAAAAGTAGAGCTAATATATAAAAATAATACCAATGCTATTAAAAATATAGCAAATATTTTGTGTCTCATCCTCTTTATTTCTACTATTATCCAAATTGCTATAATCAATGCTGCTATAATAAAAACAGTAAGTCCAACCTCCATAATTATTTAAAGGACAACAAGTATAAAAAGATTTCGTAAGCTTATTTTAAGAAAATAGCCCTACCAGGATTCGAACCTGGGTCACAAGGCCCAGAACCTCGCATACTTGACCACTGTACTATAGGGCTTCTTAATCTTGTCGTTATGGAAGTATTAAAAACTTACCAATCGGTAAATTTAAATATTACTTATTCCTTAAAAATATATGAAAGAAAAAGAAATTGGAAAAGTTTCCGGTTACTTTAGTCATGTAGGTGTAGCTGCTATAAAACTTTCAGGAAAATTAAAAATTGGAAGTAAAGTCCATATAAAAGGTAGCACAACAGATTTTGAACAAGAAATAGATAGTATGCAGATAGATAAAAAAGATGTATCAGAAGCAAAAAAAGGTGACCACATTGGAATAAAAGTTTCTGAAAAAGTGAGACCTAATGACAAAGTTTTCTTATTAGAATAAAACTATAAAATTTATAAAAGAATTTTCACTAATTTTGTTGTAGGTGCCCCTGTAGTCTAGAGGCCAAGGATGCCACCCTCTCAAATTAGACAGAGAGGTGATTAAATCTCGATGAGAGACAAAGTCTATGCATCTCAATGCAACCTATCTTGTTGGAGAACGGTGGTGACCCGAGTTCAAATCTCGGCGGGGGCATCAATAAAGGTCAATATGATTGAAGAAAAAAATCCTTATGGTTATGAATTAATTATGGATTTACATGATTGCAATATTTCTAAATTCAATAGGAAAAGTTTAAAGAATTATTTTATCAAACTTTGTAAAGCAATTGATATGAAAAGGTGTGAATTATATTTTTGGGATGATGAAGGATTGCCTGAAGAAGAAAGACAAACATCGCCACATACAAAAGGAACTTCAGCTGTTCAGTTTATCTTAACAAGTAATATTGTGGTTCACACATTAGATTTGTTGAAATCAGCTTACATCAATATATTCTCTTGCAAACCATTTGATAAAGATATTGTAGAGAAATTAAGTAAAGAATGGTTTGAAGCAAAAAAATGCCATTCTCATTTCATAAAAAGAATTTAAAATGGCTAAAGTAGAAATTTTACAGCAAAAAGGATATAATTTTTTATGGATAGATAACTATTTGATTATGTGGGACATCCCAGTAGAAAGGAAAGTTCAGCGAGATATAACTGAACAAGCTTTTGGTGATGTTTTAGTTGCAGGATATGGATTAGGAATTGTCCAAAAATATCTGACTGAAAATCCAAGAGTGAAGACAGTATTAACTATAGAGAAATTAAAAGAAGTTGTTGATTTAGCAGAAGAAACATATGGGAGATTATACGGAGATATTGAAATAAGTGATTTTTATGATTATAATTCAGGAAGAAAATTTAATTGTGTTATTGGAGATGTTTGGGAAGACATTATTCCAGAATCTTTAAGAGATTATGAAGAATTTAAAGAAAAAGCTCAAGAATTATTAAGACCTAATGGAAAAATTATTGCTTGGGGGCAGGATTTTTTTGAGTATTTATTAAATAAAAAAGAAAGAAAATGAAACTATATGAAAAAGAAATCTTTATACCTTTTATTAAAGATAATGGACAATTATTGGAATACTTCTCTAAATATATCCCAAAAAATTTATCTTCTGATGAATTTCCTATTAGATTTGTAGTTACAAAAACTGATGAGAAAGGTTATTATTGTGAGCTAGGAATTCTTTCTACAGAAGGTTATAAGATTCCAAAAGTAAACCCAATATTTGATTTTAAAAAAAGAACTTATGAAGAAACTGGAAAGTTTAATGGGGTATTAGTAATTCCTACAGGAATTGATGCTGCACTTGGAGGGCATTCTGGAGATGCTGGTGCTTTAGCAAGACTTGTTGCCTCAACCTGTGACACATTAATAACTCACCCAAATGTTGTCAATGCTTCTGATATAAATGAGCTTCCTGAAAATGGACTTTATGTGGAAGGAAGTATATTATCGCGACTGATGATGGGAACAATAGGACTTCAAAAAGTAAGATCAAATCGTTTAGAAGTGATTGTTGATGAACACCAGGATAAGATATTTACTGAAGCTGTTATTAACTCTGTATCTGCTGCACGTGCATCTTTAGGGCTTGATTGCACTGAGGTAATAAGATTAAGCAACAAATTTAAAATGAAATCTAAATATGCTAAATCAGGACGAGCAACAGGTATAGTTGAGAATTTAGAAAGGCTCTGCAATGTTTTAGAGAAAAGAGGAAGAACATATGATGCTATAGCTATTTCTTCAGTAATTGAAATAGATCCTGAACTTCATAGAAATTATTATTTTGGTAATGTAGTTAATCCCTGGGGAGGTGTTGAAGCAATATTAACACATGCTGTATCTATTTTATATGATGTTCCTTCTACACATTCACCTATGATGGAGTCTAAAGATATTTCTGATCTAGATGTTGGAGTAGTTGACCCAAGAAAAGCTGCTGAAGTTGTTTCAATGTCTTTTTTACACTGTGTTCTTAAGGGACTTTATAAAAGCCCTAAAATCATTACTGACCCCAAGGTTATTAATCGACAAGGTATAATAAGTGCTGCTAATATTAATTGTTTAATTATTCCTGATAAATGTATTGGTTTGCCGACACTTGCTGCATTGGAACAAGGAATACATGTTATAGCTGTTAAGGAAAATAAAAATCTTATGGAAAATAATTTAGAGAACTTACCTTGGGCTCCAGGACAATTAATTATGGTAGAAAATTACTTAGATGCAATTGGAGCTATATACGCACTTAAATCAGGAGTTTCTATTGAATCTGTAAGAAGGCCCTTAGAATTTACGAGAGTTATAAAAAAGAGCTAGCAATAAATAATTTTATAAACTAATTATACAAATCCATTTTAGAGGTGATAGCACCTCAGAAGCTTTATTTCTGAGAAAATAAAAATGACACGAATAAGCCTTGGTGAAAGTTTTGTAGCTGCAACAAAGGGAATTTATCTTGGAATTTCTAAAGATAGAAATACAAAGATTCATCTTGCGATTGGGTTCATAGTTCTTATAGGCGCTTTTTTATTAAAAATACCAAAAATTGATTTTATAATAATTTTTATTGTATGTTTTTTAGTAATAATTTTGGAATTATTTAACAATTGTATAGAAAGAGTGATAGATGCTATATCTCCCAATCATAATAAAGAATTAGGAAAAGTAAAAGATATTTTAGCAGGGATTGTTTTAACAGCAGACTTTTTAGCTGTAGCAATTGGATTACTAATTTTTTACAAGCCATTAATAAAAATTCTGAATATCCCTCCAATATATCCTTTGATAATATTAGCAATAATTAATATTCTTTTTGTTGCTATTATTCTCTTTATATACTGCATAAAGAAAAAATAAAAATTATTCCAAGACTATCCTCGCATCAACAATTATTGCTCTTTTTTTATCAACAATTAACGGATTAATATCAAGCTCTTTTATCTTAGGATATTTTTTAGCCAAGTAAGATAATTTAATTAAATTTTTTTCTATATCATCAATAT
>SDBV01013990.1_pt1 | contig 10160 bp, 9 predicted proteins | sample 2277081 | NCBI WGS metagenome assembly SDBV01 (sample SAMN10402039, study PRJNA504765) | marine sediment metagenome | isolation source: marine sediment core GS10_PC15, 223 cmbsf | place: Arctic Ocean: Southern Knipovich Ridge | collected 2010 | reverse complement strand
GCGCGCGCTGACCACGCCCGCCTCGGCATAGGCCTGTCCGTCGCACAGGCCTATGTTGAACTTCTACAAGGCAAACTCACTGCGAATATGCCTACACAAGACACGTTTCAAATTACCTTAAGCCTTCCCGTTGAAAACGCGTAATCCTGCGTAACAAGTTGACGTCACCTGCCAATATGCTTATTATTTAGTTTCTGTTGCGAGAAGACTGTTTTGTCCCGGAGGGACATTTGATAATAGCCCAGCAATTTATTGCTGGGATCTGAAAATGGGGGTGTTCTTTTCCCACCGTTAAAACGGTGGTCTATTATCAGTCGTCCCTCCGGGACTTCCGCAACAGGAACTATTTAGGAGGCGCCAGAGACGTACACCGGGAAGAGCGATTCTATCTAATGGTTCCTTAACGGCCAAGTTTAACCAGCAAAAAAGATGAGGTTGTGCGAATGAGATCTAAGAAAAAACGGCCAGACCCTGAAAGACAGGCACAATTTCTTGCCGAAGTTCGGCGTGACCAGGCCATTCGAGAAAAAAGCTATCGTGAGCGGGCACTGGGAATGTTCCCACACGTCTGCGCACGGTGCTGCCGCGAGTTTTCCGGCAAGGGACTTAGCGAACTCACCGTGCACCACAAAGACAGCGATCACATGAACAACCCGCCCGACGGAAGCAACTGGGAGCTGTTGTGCCTATATTGCCACGATGATGAACACCAGAAAGGCATGGACATGGGATACTCAGGAAATGCAGGAGCACGCAAAGATGAGGAACCGTCTTTAGGCTTCCAAGCATTCGAAGGCCTGCAGGACCTGCTAAAACCCAAGAGCGACGAACCGAATTCAGCAGGGAAATAAACGCTTCAGAGTGTTTCCGAACGCTCGCTTGATGTACTTTTCTGGAGCCATTCTGGAATTCCGACCGTACAATTCTGCATTCCTTGAACATTATTGCACAAAGAATTGCCAAGCCTGCACCTCGGTTGATCAGTATTCTGTGGGACTTGTCAAACAACAATGCAGACACACGCAGGCATTCTGCTGAACCGCGAAATGCCATTGCCCTCTAGGATTGCTGTTGCGGTGGGGATTGATTACCTGTCGGCTGTTGCGGTGAAGATTGATTACCCGACGGCTGTTGTGACGGGCCTTGCTGCGCCTTCTCTGCACTCGAAGGCGGGGTTGCCTGGCCTTGGGGCTTCATTGTGCACTTGCCCTCGAAAATCACGCCTTCCGCTATGCTCACACGAGGGGCCGTAATGTCGCCCACCAACTTACCATTGGTGGCCACTTCCAGGCGGTCGTGCGCGAAAACGTTGCCCTTGACTTCGCCGTTGATTACGATCTGGGCCGCAACAAGGTCGGCCTCAACACGCCCCGAGTCTTGCACAACTATCGTGTCGTCGCAATGAACACGACCCGATACGTGGCCTTCAATGCGTATCGTGCCTTTTGATTTAATCTCGCCGGTAACGGATGTCCCCGAGCCAATTATTGTGAGTATCTTTGAAGCGCCCTGGGCCTTCTTCTTACTTGAATCCAACATTTTTAATTCCCAAAGTATTTTGCCGAGTTCACCACTTTGTTGCTCACATGCACCTCATAGTGTACGTGCGCTCCCGTGCTGCGGCCGGTGTTGCCCAGCGTGCCTATCGGCTGTCCGCGTTCCACTTGATCGCCCTTATTGACGTAACGTTTGTCCAGATGAGCGTATAAAGTTATGTAACCGTTGCCATGGTCCACTTTCACATAGTGGCCAAGATACTGGTCGTAATCCGAGAATACAACCTTTCCTTTAGCCGTACTCACAACCGGCGTACCCCGCGGTGCAACAATGTCCGTTCCGCTGTGGTAATGCCTTCTGCGAGTAATAGGATGAATGCGATTGCCGGGACGGGAACTGATCCATCTGTCAGGATGCGTCGAAGGCCAAATCGAAGGCGTCCGTTCTATCCGGTCTATGTCGGCGTTCATCGCCAACACGAGCCCACGCAAACTTTCCCTGCGAAGGTTAATCTCCTCCAAAATCAAGTCCGCCGACGGTTGCCGCAGGCCGTATATCATATTTGCGGGCCGCAACAGCAGCAGATCGGGACCTTCAGCTATTCCGTCCTGTCCGCCCGACGGTGCTACTTCACCTTCGGCGCCGCCACGGCCACCCGCTCCGCCAACGCCGCGTATGTCGGTGTTGGTTCTTGGCGGCAGCCCATGCAATGTTCGCACCTCAGCTTCTATTTCATAAAGTTCGTTCAACTCAGAGGTGATGGTTGAAATTCTCGACTCATACTTGCCGCGTATGTCCGCCTCAAGCCGCGCAAGTTCATCCTCCGATACACCCTGCTCAATTACCGGAACGGATATCTCCCGCTCAAGCTGGCGGTTCGCCAACTCTTGCTCTTCCAATTCACGCCGGGCCGCGCTGTTGCGCTGGAAGAAGAAGGCCGATGTAAACGATATAAGGGCAAAGACAGCTATCACGCCCCAAACCTGAAGTGAATTCAGGCTTAGCGTACGTGTCGCACCCCGGTCATCGGGCACAAGCATTACTGTCCATTTCTTCATATAAAGTGAGTTCCCGTATTGTATAGGTCAGGAGTTTATCTCAGCGTTCCTCGCTGGTCGGCTTCCATTTAATATGGATATTATCGGATACGATACTCCCCAGTATTAGAAAGTTCCGAAGAATTTTAGTAAATATACCACGATACATGCTGTGAGGTCAAGACCACAGACCCCACTATCTTGTATAGAGGGGCATCACGAACACACTGCATTTTGTGTACAACCTTGGCCAAATCCGAGCCCAATAGCCCTGGAATCTGCCCAATATGCCCTCAGCTATACTCCTTGAAAGACAGTTTGATGAAATCCGCTGGCTTCTTCCCGTCATCGTCAAGAGAATTAAAATGCTCAACCAATTCGTCGTAACGGTTATGGTGGTTGCTGTCGTCAAGGTACAGCTCATACAATGGGCCCGTGTCAAAAATGCCGTCCCGGTTTCTGGCACATTCCACATCCCTATGCAGAGTGAATCCTCGAAATTCGCCCTTGCGCGTCTGCTGCAATTTGAAAGGAAACAGCCTGCACAAAATCGGACGAGACTCGTAAACTTGACAGAACTTGGTCTTAGGATGCAGGAAATAGCATCCTTTCTCAGACCTCTTCAAGGCCATCATATAGCGAGTGCCGTTGCATTCCAGCCACGTGGGATCGTCGTCTTCCACACCAGTGATCTCATCAGGCTCTAGAAACTCGATGAAGACATCAGGTTTATCACCCGTTTCTTTGGCAAGTCTTACAACATCCCACGGCGTTGGCAAACACACAACATCCGTACAACAATGGCTGCAATGAACACACTTAAAATGTACCGTTCTTCTTCCCATAGGCGCACAACCATACACTCTTTAGATTTCCAAGGCAAATCTCATCAGATCCGAGGAATATACAGACACGCCCTCAAAGCAGCAATCGGTGCTACGCATAATGCCTCGGCTTGCGGAAATGACGCCGATCCACGGACATTTACTAACTGTGACGCTACCGACAAAAGTTCTCAACTCGTCATTGCGACGCTCGCAATGACGAGAAACGTGTGATCGACTTTTGTCGGTGGGATCTTGCAAATAATGCGTCCCTCGACGATCCGGCCATTTTCACATGCACTAGCTTTGCAAGAGATCTTGCACCTTGCAAGAAAATACTACAAGAACACATTATAAATAAAATCAGGATATAAGATTTGTGCTTGGCCGCCATACAACCTCGCAGATTAGATATGAGACAAGTTATCGGCTTTTATCATAGAAATCAGATAAATATAGGGTTTGTTAGCATAATTCTTGGTTTGCTTACCGACAGAAGTATGATCACTTGAGGATATTCATATTTTTTCCTTGACAAAAGGATCTAACTTGATATACAATATCGCGATATTATATCCAGGAATCATTTTTGTGTTATATGCCTTGTACAGGGAGAGCGATAAGATGAGGATGCGACGGCTTGCGCTGCAACAGCTAAAGAACTTGGGGATAGCATGATGTTGGACAGCGCATTAGTAACGGCAAAGTACTTAGGCAAAGAGAATGGGGACTCTGTTGCCGATGAGTTGTTTGACTGGATTCTTGCAAAGATCGCTCAGGGAAAGTGGCCTGTAGGGTACACGATACCTACTGAAAAGGATTTGATCGAGCAGTTTGGGATCAGCCGCATTGCCGTGCGCGAGTGCATGCTAAAGCTCCGCGCCTTTGGAATTCTAAACGGCTCGCGTGGACGCCGAACCACTGTTGCCAGAATAGATTCGCGCCAGCTTGGTCATCTTTTCCCTCTCATACTTGCTAATGAAGGCAAACAGTCATTCGAGCACGTTTTTCAACTGCGCCTCATGATAGAATCTCAGGCTGCATATTTGGCTGCCCAGTCTCGCAGTGAAGAGCAGAGCGCCAAAATGTACGAGATCTTGCAGGGCGAAGAGGCATTACCTGAAGGCGACACCGGCCGGTGGATTGGCAAGGACCGCTCCCTGCACCTGGAGGTCGCAAAGGCCACACAAAATCCCCTCATCCCACTTCTTGTGGAGGCCTTATGGGGATTCTTGCACACACTTGACCCGATTATTCACAAGGGATGTCCTGACCGCCGCGATATCGACGACCATCATCACCGATCCATTGTGGAAGCAATAGTGCTTAAAAATCCTGACCGCGCACGAGTGGAAATGGAAGCGCACCTGCAATCGAGCGCAGACCACATCCGCACCAGCGGTGTGTTGGACGAATTGGAGGCAAGTCAAAAGTAATTTGTGTTAAGAGGGGGGATTGTTTCGCCGGATGTGCGTCTGTGACGGCCGTTGATGCCGATCTCCCATTTGGGAACAATAAAAAATAGAAGAGGAGAGAAGGTAATGAAGAGAGTGAGAGGATTCACACTGATTGAGTTGTTGGTGGTCATAGCCATCATAGGTATCCTGGCAGCGATTTTGCTGCCGGCATTGGCGCGTGCGCGGGAGGCGGCGCGGCGTGCGAGTTGCGCTAATAACCTTAAGCAGATGGGCATCATTTTGAAGATGTATGCGGGCGAGTCTGGCGGCCTATATCCCAGATGCAACATTTGGGACGATAGCTCCGACACCAATCCGGATGGTACCGGTCCGTGGCGTTCTATCGACGGACCCGCAGTGTATCCCGAATACATGACCGACCTCAAAATCCGCGTATGTCCGTCCAGTGCAGTAATGTCCCCCGCCCAGATGCAGGCAACCTACGAAGCGATGATGGCGGACGATCCCGAAGTGGAGGTCTGGTACGGTGGTGGTCCGGACAGTAGTCCCGACACGGGCGAGGAGATTGCTCCCTTTTACGAGGGGTCAAGGAAAAGGTGGTTGGGTCTCGATGTCAGCTATGGCTATTTCCCCTGGGTGATGACGGACGACGATCACCTTCTCTTTATGCGGAATGCCTGGGGCAGGATGGACGATAATCCCCGCAAAAGGGAAGAGGAGGTAGATAAAGATCTCAATATGGATGCCCTGGGTCTAGGGAATTATTGGGGTCAGTATTACAATAGCGATGGTGACCATACGACAAACTTCAGAAACTCTCTTCCTGATGAATCGACTTGGCCAGCCATGAGGGGTAATGCCGGCGGCAAGATCCTGTACCGTGTTCGGGAAGGCATCGAGCGCTTCATGATCACCGATATAAATAATCCCGCAGGTTCCGCTACTTCGCAAAGCTCTATTCCGCTGGGCATTGACTCAATCGCCCAAGCAGAGGGCAGCACCAACCGCATCCCCCGTTTCAACCACGTTCCGGGTGGTTGCAACGTGCTGTTTATGGACGGCCATGTCGAGTGGATCAAATACGTGCATGGCAACGACGAGGTGGGTAGATTCCCCGTCACAACGCCTACCGCGATCGAGCGTATTGCCGGTTATGGCGGGTCGAACCTATAATTTCGAGTTTTACAGTTGAAGTGAGAGGGGCTATTGTTAACGTCGCGTCGAAAGGGCCGCCCCGAGCAGGGTGCGGCCCGCAAACGCGGCGGTGAGTTTTGGCCACATAGCGATTAAGGCAAGTTTATGTGGTGTAATTGTAGGATCTGCCAGAACCGGCAGAACAAGCGCTAAGCGCTAAAGAGCGCAGCTAAGACAATTAATTTTGAGAGAAGAAGAATCTAGTTGCAAAAAAGAGGTGTATTGATAATGAACACAAAAAGAGGATTTACATTAATTGAGTTGTTGGTGGTGATTGCCATCATCGGAATTTTGGCGGCGATATTGCTGCCGGCATTGGCGCGTGCGCGCGAAGCGGCGCGGCGCGCGAGTTGTGCTAATAACCTTAAGCAGATGGGCATCATTTTGAAGATGTATGCGGGCGAGTCAGGCGGCTTGTATCCCTCGTGCAACCGGTGGGACTACGATGGCGTTGGTGATGCGGGCAATTGGCGCACTATCGACGGGCCCGCCTTGTATCCCGAATACATGACGGACCTCAAGATCCGCGTATGTCCTTCGAGTGCCACAATGGACGCTGGCATTGTAACCGAAACGCTTCAGAAAATCCTGGAGAACGATCCCGACCTGGAGATCTGGTTTACTGGTGGGCCGCGAGGTACTCCGCGAGCGGGCCGTGAGGTTGGCCCCTGGAATGGAATCGCGCGTGAGGGGATAGCGAACAGATGGATGGGTCTCGATTTCAGCTATGGCTATTTCCCGTGGATGCTTCAGAACGACGATAACCTTTTGATGATGCGCAATTGCTGGAATACTCCAAAGTGGATGGACGATGGCGGACTCAAGAGGAAAGACCGTATAGATGTAGACCTCAATCTTGTCGACATGAAGGCGGACGGAAATTGGGGCAAGTTTGTCAATAGCGACAGCCATACGCGTAACTTCAGGCTTCTTATTCCAGACGAATCGCAATGGCCGGTCGTGAAGGGTAATGGCGGCGGCATGATCCTGTACCGTCTTCGCGAAGGCGCCGAGCGTTTTTCCATCACCGACATCTACAACGCGGCCGCGTCGGCACAGGGCCAGAGCAGCATTCCGGTGTCCATTGACTCAATCGCAGCCGCGGAGGGAAGCACCAACCGCATCCCCCGTTTCAACCACGTTCCGGGCGGTTGCAACGTGCTCTTCATGGACGGGCATGTCGAGTTTATTAAATACATGGCGGGCGGCGTCGGCGTGGGCACCTTCCCCGTTACTACCGCTACCGCCATCGAACGTATCGGCGGTTACGGCGGATCGAATTTGTAATAGCGGATTAAGAAGTTGAAGTGATGGGCCAAGTGAGTGTCCTGCACTTCGTGAACTAAAGTTTAAGTATATGACATGGGCGCCGCTTCCTGAGCGAAGCGGCGCCATACCAAAAGGCCAACTTATAGGATATGTGGCATTTTAGTTGTGATACTTGGTTTGTTGGTAGTGCTTAGACTTTCGATTGGTGCAATTGAGGCTGGGTCTCAATTCACTTAGTAAGAAACGATTGCTTAGATAGAATGAGTAGAGGAGATGAAGTCAATGAAGAGAGTAAAAGGATTCACATTAATTGAGTTGTTGGTGGTGATAGCCATCATCGGTATCCTGGCGGCGATCTTGCTGCCGGCATTGGCGCGGGCGAGGGAAGCGGCCCGGCGCGCGAGTTGCGCTAATAACCTTAAACAGTTTGGCGTGATGCTCAAGATGTACTCGAACGAGTCCAGCGGCGGCAGGTTTCCTATGTGTTGCAGGAACGGTGGTAACTGGCGTGGCTTGGATGGCCCGTCCGTCTACCCCGAGTATATGACCGATCTGGGCATTCGGGTCTGTCCTTCAAGCATGAATATCTCTGAGGCCGGCGCGATGCAGAGGACGCTCGAACTAATCCTCGCTGGCGATCCGAACGGCGAACTGGAATACCATTTCGGCAGCAGCACTTCGAATACGAGGTCCGGTCCTTTGTCCCAATCAAGGATTGATAGCGATTCCAAGAGATGGATGGGCGTCGATATTAACTATGGCTATTTCCCATGGGTGCTGGAAAACGACGACAACCTGTACTTCGCGCGCATGGGCTGGTACGAATGGGAGAACGCACGAGGTGCTAATATCGATAAAGACATGGATCTGGCCGCATGGGGCAAGGACAGTCAGCATGGCGTGAAAGCAAGCTCTGGATGGAAAAGTATCGGGAAAGTCCTTCCCGACTCCTCAGACTGGCCGAGTCTATATGGGAATGGCGGCGGAATGACTTTGTACCGCACCAGGGAAGGCATTGAACGGTTCCTCATCACCGATATAAACAATCCGGCGGGCTCCGCTGCTGCCCAAAGCAGTATTCCGATTTCGATGGACGGGCTTGCCTGGTCGATGGGCAATGCCAAACACGCCCCCCGAACCAACCATCTTCCGGGAGGCTGCAACGTTCTTTTCATGGACGGTCACGTCGAGTTCATTAAGTACGTACATGGCGGCGACGACGAGGGTACATTCCCCGTCACCACCGTGGTCGCGCTTGAGCGCATCGCGGGTTATGGGTATACGAACCAATAATATCCAATTTACAAGTTGAAGTGAGAGGCTATCATTAACGTCGCGTAGAACAGGGCCGCGCCGAAAGTGGCGCGGCCCGCCAGCGCGGCGGTGAATTTGGGCCACATGGCGATTGAGGCAAGCTTTTGTGGTGTATTTGTTGGCCTGTCAAGGCCGACAAGACGAGCGCTCAATGTGAGTGCGCGACCCGGTAACGGGCATACAAAATGTGAGTCACGGAGTTCTCAAACAAGGAGAATACGGCGATGAACAGACAAAAAGGATTTACACTGATAGAGTTGCTGGTGGTGATAGCGATTATCGGTATCCTGGCGGCGATATTGCTGCCGGCATTGGCGCGTGCGCGTGAAGCGGCCCGCCGCGCGAGTTGCGCAAACAACCTCAAACAGTACGGCATCATATTCAAAATGTATGCCAACGAGGCAGGCGGCTCTTTCCCGCCACGACGGGCGGGTGACGCTAAGGCCCTGGCATACGGGCAAATCTATCCGGAGTACATGACGGACTATAGAATCTCCGTCTGTCCATCGGATCCTATGAGGGAGGCTAATGAACTGGCCGAAAGAGTGGCGGAAGCATGCGCTAAGTCGGCGTGCTTTGACGAAGATGGCGACACGATTTTCGCAGTTGGCGATGGTGAAGATGGCGAACCGTCGTATCACTATATCGGTTATGCAACCATGAGCATAAAAGATGACGACGCCGATTTGAAGTATGGCCCTGGCGGCAGCCTGGATCCAAGCGCCGGCGAGATCAGCCATGTACATTCTCGTTCGAACCTCAACAAAGGGTATATGACCATGATCCGGAAGTGGTGGCTGGCTAACGGTTACGGCGAACCTTATAAGGGCGCCGAGGCGAGCCAACTTACCAATCTGAATCCCCAGGCGCCCCAGATGACCTGGAGGGGCTATTTTCAACACTACGGTATAGCCATGGACATAGTCAAGGACGATATGGGTTACCACGGAAACCCGGGTTGGCCGGACGGCACTGGGGAGAGTGGTACATTTTACGTGCTGCGTGAAGGGATCGAGCGCTTCGCCATTACGGACATATACAATCCTGCCGCCGCCAACACTGCGCAAAGTTCTATCCCGACCATGATGGACGAAATTCGGTTGAAGATTTCCGGGAGTGGTTTCAGTAACTTGTCTGACTTCAACCATATGCCCGGCGGGGCCAACGTTCTGTACATGGACGGCCACGTCGAGTTTAAGAAATACTCTCAGGACGCAACGGGATGGCCTATGTGCCGGGGCAATACATGGTTCAGCGCAAGGTAGATTAGGCATTTACTGCGTCCACATGGCGATAGGGACTCGTTCTTATGGCGTAGTTTCAGGTCAAACAGGGCCTGAAAAGGCGGGTGCTCAATGTGAGAGCGCCATTAGGTGAGAAGTGGAGTTGAAGGAAAAGGAATCATGGGATTCTCAAACAGAAGGAAAACGAAAATGAACAGAAAAAAAGGATTCACGTTGATAGAGTTGCTGGTGGTGATAGCCATCATCGGCATCCTGGCGGCGATTCTGCTGCCGGCATTGGCCAGGGCGCGTGAAGCGGCCCGGCGTTCGAGTTGTGCAAACAACCTCAAGCAGTACGGTATTATCTACAAAATGTACGCTAAC
>SDBV01013989.1_pt1 | contig 10160 bp, 5 predicted proteins | sample 2277081 | NCBI WGS metagenome assembly SDBV01 (sample SAMN10402039, study PRJNA504765) | marine sediment metagenome | isolation source: marine sediment core GS10_PC15, 223 cmbsf | place: Arctic Ocean: Southern Knipovich Ridge | collected 2010 | reverse complement strand
TCGTCATCTTCCTCTCCTGTAGCTTCTGCCTTCTCCTCCTCCTTGGCTTCGGCTTTTTTCTCTTCCTTAGCCTCGGTCTTCTCCTCATCCTTGGCTTCGGCCTTCTCCTCATCCTTGGCTTCGGCTTTCTTCTCGCCCTTGGCCTCGCCCTTCTCCTCAGTCTTGGCTTCGGCCTTCTCCTCAACCTTGGCCTCGCCCTTCTCCTCAACCTTGGCTTCGGCCTTCTCCTCAGCCTTGGCTTCGGCCTTCTCCTCAGCCTTGGCTTCGGCCTTCTCCTCAACCTTGGCCTCGACCTTCTCCTCAACCTTGGCTTCGCCCTTCTCCTCAACCTTGGCTTCGCCCTTCTCCTCAACCTTGGCTTCGGCCTTTTTCTCAGCCTTGGCTTCGACCTTCTCCTTGGCCTTGGCTTCGGCCTTCTCCTCAGCCTTGGCCTCAACCTTCTCCTCAGCCTTGGCTTCGACCTTCTCCTCAACCTTGGCTTCGGCCTTCTCCTCAACCTTGGCTTCGGCCTTTTTCTCAGCCTTGGCTTCGGCCTTCTCCTCAACCTTGGCTTCGGCCTTTTTCTCAGCCTTGGCTTCGGCCTTCTCCTCAACCTTGGCTTCGGCCTTCTCCTCAACCTTGGCTTCGGCCTTTTTCTCAGCCTTGGCTTCGACCTTCTCCTCAACCTTGGCTTCGGCTTTCTCCTCAACCTTGGCCTCGACCTTCTCCTCAGTCTTGGCCTCGACCTTCTCCTCGGCCTGTTTTGCCTGTTTGGCGGCCTTCTTTCCGGCTTTCTTTTCGACTTCGGCCGCTTTCTTGGCCACCTCAGCTATATGCCGTTCGCGAAGCTCGCCGACCGCTTTTTCGATATTCCCGGTGTCATAGCCGCGCTTCGTCATGTCCCAGCGAAGCATGACTCCGTCAAAGCGAAGCAAACTGCGAACGGTGTCCGAGGGAATCGCGCCGTTCGACAGCCATCTTATGGCGATCTCATGGTCGATTTCGAGTTTGGCCGGCCTGGAGATGGGATCGTAAAGTCCGACCTTCTCCAGATATGCACCATCACGGCGACGTCGGCCGTCAACGGCGACGATTCGGTAGAACGGACGTTTCTTCCGGCCCATTCTGGATAACCTTAGTTTTACTGCCACAAAAAGATCCTCCTTAGCTGGGCGGCATCTGGAATCCGGTTAGCAGTGCCGCGCCCTTGCTTCCTATTTTCCTGAACATTTTCTGCATCTGTTCGAACTGGTTCAACAGCCGGTTGACATCCTGTATGGTTGTCCCACTCCCGCCGGCGATCCTGCGTCTGCGGCTGCCGTCGATGATCTGTGGCGACCGTCGTTCAGCCGGCGTCATCGAGAGGATGATCGCCTCGCTCCTTTTCATTTCGCCTTCATCGACCTCGGCGCCCTTCAGCGCTTTGTTCGCGCCGGGGATCATTTTCACCAGTCCCTCGAGTGAACCCATCTTCGAGATTTGGCGAAGTTGATCGAGGAAGTCCTCGAGATCGAATCGCCGGTGTTTCAGTTTCTTGGCGAGCTTTTCCGCCTGCTCCCGGTCGACCGCCTGCTCGGCCTTCTCGACGAGGGTGACGACATCGCCGAGCCCGAGAATGCGGCCCGCCATCCTCTCCGGATGGAACTCCTCCAGGGCATCGAGCTTCTCGCCGACCCCGACGAAGCGTATCGGCTTGCCGGTGATCTCGCGCACGCTGAGCGCGGCGCCACCGCGGGCGTCCCCGTCCAGCTTTGTCAGAATAACGCCGGTGATCCCCAACCGTTCGGAGAACCCCTTGGCGGAGTTTACGGCATCCTGACCTGTCATGCCATCTGCAATGAAGAGCACCTCCGCCGGGCGCAATTCGCGCTCGAGCTCGCCCAGCTCGTTCATCAGCTCCTCGTCGATGTGAAGACGTCCGGCGGTATCGACGATAACGGTGTCATATCCCTCGCTCCGGGCGCGCTTCTTCGCTTCGAGCGCGATTTTCAACGGGGTCGAATCCCGTCCCGTGACCACGGGGATTTCGGCCTGTTCGCCTACCTGTTCGAGCTGGTTGACCGCCGCCGGTCGCCGAAGGTCGCAGGCCGCGAGCAGGGGGCGCATCCCGCGTTTGGCGAGATGCAGTCCGAGTTTTCCCGCCGTGGTCGTTTTGCCCGATCCCTGCAGGCCGACCATCAGGATCGTGGTCGGCGGCCTCTTGCTGCGGCGCAAAGGACGCCATCTGCCCCCGAGCAATTCGACCAACTCATCGTTGATGATCCTGATCACCTGCTGGGCGGGGGTGACCGACTTGATCACCTCTTCGCCGACGGCGCGGGATTCAACGCGTTTCAAGAAATCGCGGGCGACGCCGAAGTGAACATCGGCCTCGAGCAGGATCCTGCGCACCTCGCGGAGCGCCGATTTGACATCCTCTTCGGTCAGTTTTCCACGGCCTCGCAGCTTGCGGAAGAAATCTTCGAGTTTTCCGGTCAGTTCACCGAACATCGCGTCGCCTCGAGACTAGTGAATCGGTCCACTATAACCAAGTTAAAGTTAATTTAAGTTAAAATAAACCTGATATTTGATCGGCAAAGCCTAATCCCGCGGTCGGCCATAAAGTTCGAGTATCGTCTCGATGGTCGAGCTCGTTGAATATTCTCCAACCAGGGGCACGATCACCACCTTGCCACCGGCGGTTTCCACCGCATCACGACCGACTACGCTCCCGGGCGAGTAATCGCCGCCCTTGACCAGGACATCGGGGAGCAGGTGCTCGATCAGCTTCGCGGGAGTATCCTCATCGAAGAGCACCACCGCATCGACTGCGCGAAGTCCGAGCAGGATCGTTGCACGGTCCTCCTCGTCCTTCACCGGCCTCCTCTCGTCCTTTATCCTGCGCACGCTGGCATCGGTGTTCAGGCCGAGGATCAGGGCATCGCCGTGTCGGCGGCAGATTTCGAGCAGCTTGATATGCCCTGGATGGAGAATGTCGAAAACACCGTTGGTGAAGACGACCTTGCGTCCATCGGCCCTGACGCTCTCGCGCCAGGATTTCGCCTCGCTCCAGGACATCGGTTTTGCATTTCTGTCGCTGCCCATTTTCCCGCCCTTCGGCCGAACATCTACATGAAGAAGGCCCCGCGCGGAGCCTTCTCAATAAGCTCGTCTCAGCTCTGGCGATTTCCCGGTGCGTTGCATGTGCCATTACTGCCTGTGGTTGCGCCGGCCGCCAAAGTTGATTGTGGGCGATACTGGAGTCGAACCAGTGACCTCTGGTATGTGAGACCAGCGCTCTAACCGGCTGAGCTAATCGCCCTTAGTGAACCGGTCCATTAGTGGACGAGATCACATGAATCGACCTGTTCTGAGCTGCGCCACACAGCACACTGCTTCGTTGCTCCTTCTTGAAATAGCTCCGCTATTCCTGCGGCGTCGCGCCTTGCATTGTGCTGTGTGGCGCGCTCCCGAAGGGCTTGACGCCAAGCGGCCGTCTTCCGCGTTGGTTTTGCTTGCTGTGGAACCACCACACCGACGCAAAACCGCCTTGAATCCAACCACTTTGCAACAAGCAGAACTACTCGATTCATGTGATCTCGTCCACTAAAAAAACAAGATGTCACAAGCTTTACAGTATAGCTTCAGGCAGCGTTGAAATCAATCCCCTGAATCCGGGAGGAGTGCCTCCGGCGTGACCGGCACGACGCCGACCTGGCCGACGACGTAACCCGCTGCACGGTTGGCGAGCAGCGCGGCGTCGTAACCGTCCAACCCGGCCGCCAATCCCAGGGTCAGGGTGCCGATAACCGTGTCTCCGGCTCCGGATACGTCATGAATGGTGACGGCCCTGGTCGGGATGTGGGCGGGAGGCTGTCCGGCGCGGAAGAGCGACATCCCCTGCGATCCGCGGGTGATCAGCACCTGTTCGGCCTCCATCCGTCGAAGCAGCTCGATGCCGGCTTCCTCGAGTTCGCTCTCGTTTGGAAGGGCGCGGTTGAGCGCGCCCTCGGTCTCCTTGAGGTTGGGCTTGAAGACCGTCGCGCCGCGGTAGTCGAAGAAGTGGCGCCACTTGGGGTCGACGGTGACGATCCTGCCCTCTTTCCGCGCGGTCTCGATCGTGGCGCGGATGATACGTGGAGTCATCACGCCCTTGTTGTAGTCCTGAAGGATAACTCCACTGCAATTCGGGATCGCCTTCTCGAGCGCTTCGATCAGACGGTCCTCATCTTGAGCGGAGAGTTCGACGGTTCGCTCGCGGTCGACCCTGACGACATGCTGATCCTCGGCGATGACCCTGGTTTTCACGGTTGTCGGACGGTCCTTGACCGTGACCAACCGCCCGCCCTCGGCGCCCTGATCCTCGAGCAGCTCCCGCAGAATCAGGCCGTTCCGGTCGTCGCCGACCACCCCTATCGAAATCGCTTTCGCGCCGAGAGAGGTGAGGTTGAGCACAACGTTGCCCGCTCCACCGGGACGTTCGGCATCACCGGTGACTTCGATCACCGGAACCGGGGCTTCGGGGCTGACACGGCTGACCCTGCCCCAGATATAGCGGTCGAGCATCATGTCGCCGACGACGAGTATACAAAGATCCTTGAACCTGGACAGCGCCAGTTCAACCGTTTTATAGTCCGGCTCCATCGCAGCGGCCTCCATGGTTATCCTTCGGTCCGGATTTCAAACGTCCGGGATGTGTACCGGACGGTGATCATACCTTTAAATCGTCCTCGGCGGACTCCTCCGGCGGACGGGTTTTCCAGCGGCGGTGCAGCCAGAGCCACTGTTCTGGATGCTCCCTGATCGCCGCCTCCATCACCCCGGTCACACTGGCCATGATCCCGCGCACATCGCGCTCCATGTCGCCGGTCGGGGTATATTCGACCGGACGTATGGTAAGATGTATACGTCCGGCTTCGTCGCGGAACGAGGTCATCGTGAGCAGTGGAGAACCGAGCCTCAGCCCGAGCAGCGCCGGACCCCGGGGAGTGGAAGCGAGCCGCCCGAAAAACGGTACGAAGACCCCCGCACGGCGCGCATCCTGGTCGATCATGATCGCGATGATGCGGTTGTTCTTGAGCGAGCGCAGAATCCCCTTCGTAGCGACCTCGGTGGGGATGATCTCGATGCCCTGCCGGCGGCGCAGGTCGTCGATGAACCGGCCGACGCGGGTGTTCGACTGCGGGCCGACGACATAACTCGGCTTGTAACCGCTCCTGGACCCCCAGGGACCGACAAACTCCCAGTTTCCCATATGCGCGGCGCAGATAATACCGCCCTGACCGCGTTCGGCGGCCTTGCGGATGTGCTCCTCGCCGTCGATTACGAGCCACTTCTTCAGATCCTCCGCGGTCATTACCGGAATGTGCGCGGATTCCGCGAAGAGCGTCCCCAGGTGACGGTAGACCTCGCGGACGATTTCCCGCGCCCACGCTTCGCTGCGATCGGGGAAAGCCTTTAGAAGCTCGCGAACGCCGTGCTTCCTCCTGATACCGAGGAGGTCATGGAAGATTACGCCAATCGCCCCGCCGAGCTTCTGGGCGGTGCGGTGGGAGATCATCTGGAACAGCTTCGCGATCCCCGTGACGAGGAGAATCTCAACGGTGTTTTGAATCTTTGTTCTGGCTCGATTCATCGATTTTTCCCGTGGGGAACCGGGTGAATAAGTTCAATTTAGTCTCAAATGGTATCATTATGTCTCGTTGAGTACGCTGAATGTCTCTAATGAACCGGAAAATGGGACTGCCGGACGGTCAGGCGCAAGGCGGATGGGTGATTGGGGGAGAGGGGGTGGGGTAGGGTGAGAACCAGGCGAGGTGGGCGGTCGGGGTAGGGGCGACCCGGGGTACCCGACGAAATTGTTATGTCATTGCGAGCGTAGCGTTGGGTGGCCCGACCCCGACACTTCGGGGTCGGGTTTCACTCGGACGGGTGGCCCGGGACTTCTGCCACGGCGTAGCCGCGTAGGCCCGTGTCTCCGAACCGGTCCTGCGCCTCTTTGCTTGACTTGCCATAGGCAAAACGACATATTAACTACACAGGATTATCTGAATAAACAGGGAGATCAATCATGGCAAACGAACAACACGTCAAAATACTGAAAAATTTAGATTCAATCCCTATGCCCACGCCGGGGTGGTGGATTTTAAGGTTTTTATTATCCTGCGAGCCGTCACCAAGATGGATTGATAACTTTAATAAACCATCTCATATGTGGCACGGACTAGTTCCTTTTGACAATTACAATATCGATGGATCAATCGCTGAAATATCAAATGTAAAAGAGTCAGATATCGAGGAAGCGGCAAGACATATGCGCTCATACATTAGCCAGGCGAATGAAAAAGGAGATCAACCATGACTGATGAACCGCACGTCACAATAGTGGATGTCGAAAAGCCAATCACGCAGCGGGGGAGACGTTATAGGTTATGTTTCAAACGATGAAGAGAATTGCATATGTCTAGTCTCCAAACGAGGTTTCCGCGGGACGTGTGCGCATACTGTGGATCAGATCATGCCCTGGAACGCGATCATATTCCGCCAAAGAACCTATTTCCGCCTCAAAGGCCAAGTAATCTCATTACAGTCCCCGCATGCTCAGAGTGTCACTCTGATACAGCCAAGGATGATGAATATTTTCGCATGAAAGTTTGTTTCCGCGATGACGCTGGTGACCATCCTAAAGCCCGGGCCAATTGGGATTCCATCCTTCGCTCTCTTCAGAGGGAGGAGGCAAAAGGTCTAAGGAAATCATTTCTGTCTGATATACATCCTGTCCAATTGCGTACCCAAGCAGGTCTGCATGTTGGAAGAGGAGTAGCTTCCAACATTGATCCGAACCGGATTCGACGAGTCGTTGAGCGCATTGTGCGGGGTTTGTACTTTGCAGAATCCTGTCAACCATTGGGGCTCAGTAACGAAGTGGCTGTTCATACCGATGAGGATCTAGAGCTTCAATCACCTGAATCGTTGGCTGAGCTCAATCGGACTATATTGCTTCCGCTAGCGTCCCTCACACCTAAAGTTATAGGAGATGGTGTTTTCACCTACCGTTTTCAGATCATGGAGGAGGATCCAGCTGTTTCGGTGTGGGCATTAAGTTTCTTTGAGCAGGTTCATTTTCTGTGTATCACCGGATCAGATAGTATGGATTCTTCAAATGAGTAGAAAAGATCTCTCCGAATATGTCATCCATTCACCAAAGGTGAAACACTAGGGCGGGTGGCCCGGGTTGAGGGTCACCCGGCGACAGGCAACATCCAAACATGAAACCCGGCCCCGAAGCGTCGGGGCCGGGCCACACAATCTTTTCCCCGTGTTCAAGAACCCGGGCTACATCTACATCGCTACATTTCCACCCGGTTATGGTGCGAAGCGAACGAGCATTATATCGGTGTTACTCGCGTTGAACCCCCAGGTCGCCCCCGCAACGAAATATCTTCCATCGGGACTCTGGGCAATGGTCCGTCCATATTCGGATGACGTACCCCCAAAGGTCTTGCTCCAGGATTCGGAACCGCTGGATGTTGTCTTGATCACGTAGAAATCGGAGCTCCCTGCGCCATATGAATCCGTCTGTCCGGCGATAATATATCCGCCGTCGGAGGTTATCTGTATATCTCTGCCATAGTCACTACCGGCGCCTCCGAAATTCTTTCCAAATCTGAAGGTCCCCGAGGTTGAGTCATCTTTTACCTTTACCATGTAAACTTGGTTACCATTGCCGAATGAATCTGTATAGCCGACCAGGATATACAGGGTGGAATCGGCATGGGTTTCCTTGGCCAGGGCGTAGCCGTAATCGTAGCTGGCGCCCCCCTGGACTTGATCCCACATTTTGGTTCCATATTTATTCGTTTTGATCATCAGGAGATCGGAGTTGTCTAAATAGGTTTTTGATGACCAGGTAGTATCCGAATAGGAATGTCCTCCGACCACGTACCCGCTGTCGGGAGCTTGTTGGACGCCTTGGCCATAATCAGAGCCCGATCCTCCAAACCATTTTACCCAGGTACGGGGATTGAAGTCAGAAGTATCTCCGCTTGCATCGGTCTTGACCATATAGATATCATACCCCCCCCCCCCATATGAAGTGGTATGACCAACTGCGATATATCCTCCGTCAAGTGTCTGCTGGACATCATAGCCACGTTCGGTGCCGGTGCCACCGTAATACCTTGTCCACGACGGGGTCAGGCTCGAATCAAATTTCCTGAGGACAAGCTGGTTGCTGAAACCATCATAGTAATACCCGACCGCTATATACCCCCCATCGGAGGTCTGCCGGATACGCTGTATTTTTGGGCCATAATCAAGCGTGTCCTGATCGACGACGTTGCCGAGGCTGTCGGTCCTGATGATGAACGAGCCGTTGCTGAAAGTACCGGCCATGACGACCCCGCCGTCGGAGAGCGCGACCATTCCATAAGCCTCATCACTGGTCGTGTCGCCGAGTGAGTATGTCCGGTAGGGATAGAAGGAGAGTTTCGTATTGGCGGTATCCTTCAAGGTGTTGCCCGCCCTGTCGGTAAGGGACAGAATCACTTTTGAATAGGATATGGTGTCTGCATTCCAGCCGGGCATGAAAATGCTTGTATACAGGCCGTTCCCCGAGTCCGCCAGAGACACCGGATTCCATTGACTGAAGGCTGTTTTTATCGTGATCGTTGCCACACCACCTGAATCAGGTCCGGGGGCGGCGTCATCCGCCAGTTGAAGGTTCACCTCAAGCGTATCATTCGCAAGAAGTTCCAAAGTATCATACGCGGTCCACTGGTTCAGTGTATCATTTACAGGATTCCAGATAATCGAATCGATGGAAACTCCAGTATCGAGGTAGATGCTGTCCACCGCCGGACCGGCGGCGAAGAAGTCATGCTTGTACCAGGCATATACATGATGCAGGCTGTCACCGGTGGACAGAGTATCAACTCGCAGGCTATCGGAAGCCTCCCAGGGGACGGCCGATGAATCATTGCTTGTATGAACTTTGAAGCTGTCCGCGTTGGCGACCGCGACATCGAGCGTGACCTGCGTATGGTTGATGAACTCCGAATCCGCGGGCAGTATAGTGAGTGTTGGAGTCAGGGGCACCGGGTCGATTTCGTCGGAGAAGATATCCGATTCCACGCCGGTGTTGTTCTTGAACCTGGTGTAGACCCTCTTGAAGCCATTTCCCGCGGGCAGAGTGTAGTTGCTGACCGTGGAGGAGAATGCCTGCCAGGTCGGGCTGGAGACGATGTTCGTATAGTTGACATCCAGCGCCATCGAATCCGCCGAACCCGCTTCCATCAGCGACAGCGTCAGCGTCACATCGCGTGAAGCGGTGTACGCATCGCCGCCGTTGATCGTCACCGACCCGCGGAGCGCGACGGTAATGTTGTCGGAGTAGGGAGTGGTCTCCACCTCGAAGCTGTTCTTGAACTTGGCGTAGACGGCGTGATCCGTCGCGTCCGGTTCATAAGTCAATGGCGGCCCGCCGAACAGGTCTTTTTTCCGGAGGGTTGCATCCGGAGCTGCATCTTCCGGACTTACGCTTTCCCGGGTTTTTGTTTTTGGGACTCGGGCTACATCTTCGTCCCGGGTTCGGGGAACCCGGACCGCATCCTCCCGGGTTCGGGGAACCCGGACTACATCAATTTCATCCCGGGCGGCTCTTTCGCGTTCGAGCGATTGATCGAGGTCGGCTTTCTCCGGGTTCCCTGCCGGTTTCGACCGGGAAAGATCGAGCTTGTCATCAGGTACTGCTGGCGGGGAAGCGGCAGCCGCCGTGAGATCCCACCCAAAGAGCGTGTCGACCATCGCCACCCAGGTGCCTCCGGTGAAGCTACCCGAGTTACTGAGCATTGCGCTGTCGGCGTAGTCGGCCGAGAGCTTTATGTCGACGAGGTTCGAGCTGACGGTATCGTCGGCGGTTGAGCTGATGATCTCAATGGCCTCGTTTACGACGAGCTGGGCCTGGATATCGTCGCTGTAAATCTCCGACTCCGCGCCGCTGGAGTTGCGGAAGATGACGTATACACTCTTGGTTCCAGCACCGGTAAGTAGTTCGAAGTCGCTGACCGTGGCACCGTAGGTCTGCCAGGTCGGGCTGGCAGCAATATTGGTTCCGCTGGTGTCGAGTGCAATCTGATAGTCGAAGTCGCTCGAGAGTGACAGGGTGACAAACCGCGACGTGGTGGTTGCATCGCCGCCGTTGA
>SDBV01013988.1_pt1 | contig 10161 bp, 21 predicted proteins | sample 2277081 | NCBI WGS metagenome assembly SDBV01 (sample SAMN10402039, study PRJNA504765) | marine sediment metagenome | isolation source: marine sediment core GS10_PC15, 223 cmbsf | place: Arctic Ocean: Southern Knipovich Ridge | collected 2010 | reverse complement strand
TGGCAAGTTCCACACGGCAAGAAATTTGATATTCGCGTACATGTTATAATCACGGATGCATAATTTTATGGCTAATCAGATTAATAGAGATCTTGTCGATCCAATTGCGGATCTTATTGAGGATATTAATAAAAAAACTCAAGAACCAAAATCCACAGAAGCTCGGATAACTCCACCACAGTCAAAAGGTAAGAAAAAACGAACGGATTCTAAAGAGAATCTTGAACAACTGTATTGGACTGAAAGAAAATCTGAAACCATGATTATGTATGAGATTGGTTATGATAGTCCACAAGATGTAGTCAATAAGCTCATTAAATGGGGAATTCCTGTTCGGGGACCAGATAGGTCAAGAGTCAATAGAGAATTCATTCATCAAAATGATGATACGACTCAACTCAGAAATGTAAGTCTTATTGCTGATACAACTGAAATTATTAGCGAATTCTTTAATGTAGAACAATTTCGCCAGTTTAATTTATTACTGTCTTTGTCAAAAACTGGAACTCCAACAGGAGCTTTTATTCAGGTATTTGTTGAATTTAGTTTTGATGAAAGAATTTGGTTTCCAATACGTGATTACCCTTGGAACAAGGCTTATGAAACCAATAATTCCATTGATGCTACTAATGGAGTTCTATGGAGTCGAACTGGGTTAGTACCGGGTAAGTTAATTCGAGTACGGTTTGTTGCATCAGGAACTACTCTAAGTGCTACAGCCTTTTTTACAGTCGATCAAGTTCAAATTGCATTATTCTAAGGTGAATAACTAATGGTATTTGTAAACACAACGTATCCTCAAGAAGCCTCAAGAGATAATATTTTACGTTATTTTGAAGCTATTGATAATCAGGATTTAGATTCAGGAGCAGGAGGAGCGGCTTTTAATTCAAGTACAACTTTTAATACTCGAAATCAGTTACAACGAATTCTTCTCCATTGGAATGCTGCTTATACAGGAACTCTTACAATTACTTACGATTCCAGAAATGGAGTTAATTTTGATACAGTAATTAGCACACAGGCTTTGGTTGGTGTTACTGATGTTGTAGTTGATGGCGATTTAGGGATTGATATTTTCCAGCAAGGTGATGAAATTAATATTCAAGTAAGTGCAGGAGCAGGTTTTCCTGATGTATTTGTTACTGTTTTAGCAACAGAAATTCCATAGTTGATATGTATGAAATTTATCATAGACGGTAGACTAGATATTCGTCCATTAGCAAGTGAAGATTCACCCGCAACTCCTCTTCCTTATGATGATATAACCTTATTAGATGTTACAACTTGGCAAAATATGGATAATACAGATAATATTAATGCTGAGTTTGCTACTGTTGCCGATTGGGGATCTGGATTAGACTTTTATCCAAGTCAAATAATAATCCTTATCGAAGCAGCAACAGATTTTCTGAATGTTGCCAATGATGGGATTTCAATTGATATTTTCATTAATGAAACGGGTGAATATCTATTCAGAGGTCAATATGAAGGTTCCTTGGATAATGCTTTACAGCAAGGTGGTAGTCTATGGACATTTGCAAGAACTATTGATCTTCCACTATTAAGAAAAGTTTTAGCAACTCAGACCATTCAGATATCCATCACAAATGGAACAAGTGAAGACGGATTAGATCTTGAAATTTATATTAGTGGCATTGCAAAGTAGTGTTGGATTGAATGGAGCTTAAAGTTGTTGGTAGAGTCGATCAAAGACCTAGAGATAATACAGATGTCGAATATTTTCCATTGCCATATGAACAAACAATTATCTCTACTACAATAACAAATTTAGCTTCAGGAGCTAATACTACTGTAAGTTTTACCGAAACCGACTGGGGAGCCGACTTAGACTATTATATCTCAGGATTGATTTTTCTATTTCAAGCTAGTGGCAATTATAGTACGAAAAAGGGCCCATTTGTTAGAGTTCAGGTAAATAGTGGTGAAATGATATTTATGATGTCAATGAATGCCGAAGAGCCTTTTGAGAGCATAGAACCAGTAAATAATGATACAAGATTCAGCAGACCATTTGCCAATCTCAGAAAAGTTCTTGATAGTGAAACAATTGATGTTTATGTAGAAAATTTCACAGCTCTGAATTTCAGTAATATTGAACTTGATATACAGGGGATTGCTATTTGAGAACTTTTGTGCAGGGACGACTGGATCAAAGAAATTTTAATGATACCGACATACCAGCAACTCCTCTTCCTTATGATGATATAACGCTTATCAGTTCAGGTAGTATATGGGAGGATGTTCCTAATAATGCTGGTCCAAATGCAGGTCTGTTCGGTCAAATTGATTGGGGACCAGGATTAGATTTTTATATCAGTCAAATAATTATTCTTCATAAAACCGCAGTTAAAAGTAATGGTAGATTTGTTGTTAATATCTTCTCTACAGTAACAGCAGTTGATGAATTTATAATAAGAGAATCTGTAAGCGGTTTTCGTCCTATACTCCATGAAGGAGATTGGAATACTATTAGAGTTTGGAACTTGCCTACATTAAGAAGAGTTTTAAAGAGTGATGAAATTACAGGTAGTCTGTTTAATGCATCAGGTCAGACTTGTGATTTTGTAACATATTTGAGTGGAATTCCGAAATAACATGAAACTTATTGTAAATGGGAGATCAGATATTCGACCTCTAGCATTAGAAGATTATAAGGCTAGTCCACTGCCCTATGAAGGGCTTGGGAGATTATTTAGTAATCCAACAGGTATTACATCAGACTCTACTAAATCAATTACCTTTACTTCTATCAACTGGGGACTAGGTTTAGACTTTTATTTCACTGGTTTTACATTTCTCTTTAGTCCTGCAGGAGCTTATGCTAATAAAACGGGACTTTACTTAGTAGTTAGAGAACCAACTACAGGAGAAATGTTTTATCAAAATACTTTTAACCAGAGTCGTGTAATTTGGACTTTAGTAGCAGCGAACTTTGCTTATTCTTTCAATAGTTTCCATTTAAGAAAAGTTTTAGCAACTCAAACCGTTCAATTTGATATTACTAATTTAACAATTCATACTGCTAATCTTGCTATATCAATGCAAGGTATCGCAATAGCTCCTGAACTAATTTAATTATGATAATCATTCCAGCATTTGTGAAATGTTGCTCAATCGGCAGGTTGAACACCAGGAGATAGCAACAATAGTTCGATTAGATCTGTAATCCGATTGTAGTGATCTAATCGAGGGTGAGAATAATTTCTTAATCGGTACAAATATTTAAAAATAATCTTTTGTTTATTCAGAACAAAGCTATTTGTGTGATTTATTTGTCAAAAGGACTGGCTAGACAAAAGGAAAGACGAAAAAACCGACAGCAAAAAAAAGCTGTAAAACTAAAGCAACCAATTAAACAAGGTAAGAAAAGAATGTTGAGAAAGATTATTATAATGAAATGGCAAGATAAAGTTCCTAAACGTAAAATAGATCCTGAAACTAGACAACCAATAAGTTATGATGACTTACAGGATAATGATACATTAAAATTGCTTAATTTTATTGTTAATAGTATAGATCCAAAGAACCTTCCTAAAGGAAATATAGATCAAATTCGTTTTTGGAATCGGTTTGAAATAGCCATGAAGAATGCCGGAATGGATAGTCATAATTCAAATCCTGAAGCCAATTCTGAACTGAAAGAATTTATATATCTTGATAATGAAGCATGGAAACTTATTACGGAAAAAGGATTAAAGGACCTTGATCCTCGTATTGGCAGAAATCAAGAGACTTTTGAAGCTCTTGAGCTAATTATTGATGCTACAGAATATGACCCTAATCAAGAGAATGAAGCTCCCGATGGAGGTAATAAAGATTGAGCAAAATTGATCTTCACACTCATGAATTAATTCATTTTAGTGTTGATTTAGATACTAAAGGATTTAAAATACATGCTAAAGATGCACATACATTTAGTTTAGATCCCACAGGAGCAAAAGTTCTAACTAATTTTTTTATTGACTTATTGGATTTAAATGATTCCAAAATAACGGAATTATTTAAAAAATATAGAATTACAGTATATAATAAAGTAAAATAGTGATGTAATGTCAAAACAACCATCAAAACCACCTCTGCATCCTTCTATTATTCAAGTTCCAATGGAAGTTCTTAACAGTTATCTCAAACAAGCTAATATAAATAGTAAACAATGTATGTTTTGCGGAACCATTGGAAATTATAGTTTTAATTCGATAATATATGAGTTTCGACCATTTTTTAGAGGTGGCATTGCTATTGGAGGTAATATTCCGACAGTTCCAGCTATTTTAATTATTTGTAAGAATTGCGGAGATATTCGTTTTATATCAACTATTATAACACAAATGACTCCTCAAGTAATAGCAAATCAACCACCACAAAGTAAAGATCCATTAAACGGACGATAATTTATGTTTGAAGAATTAAAAGATGGAATGCAGGGACTCCGAGATGATTTAGGAGAATTTCGTATTGATCTTAAAGATACTCAAAAAGATGCAAATTTACAGATCCGAAGTCTTAGAAGAGATCTTCTAACTTTAAATAAAACCTTAATAAAGCTAATAGCTGTTATGGAGAAACGCTAATGCCTTCCGAAGAATTACTTTTTCAAGTAATTATTATTTCTGTTGTTCTTGCATCTACATTTACTGTTTTTTTAACTGTTATTACGTTTCCAATAATGGAATTTTTCTTAAGTGGAATTAAAGAGTATTTTTATCGTTTGAGAACTAATTGGACAAAAAAAGAACGATTAGTGGAAATAACATCCCGTGAGATAGAATTCTATGCAATTGATCCTCAAACTGGAGTTATTTTGTTGAGAGAGGTTCAAGATCTATCGAAAGCAGATTTACCAGAACCTCATGAAATGTCCGAAAAATAGATAAATATTAGTCAAAAATAACCTTTTTGTGTTATAAATTATGACTGAAATTATTTTAGTGGGCATTGCCCTTTTCTTAGGTGTATTAACTCGTTTTTCAGTGCCATTTTTACTGAAAATTTATGATGGATCTCTTGATTTAAATGATGTAGATTGGAAATATATTCTAACATCAGCTCTTACTTTTGTAGCTGGATTAGCTTGGGAAACATTTATTGGATTCTCTCAATTACCTGATACTCAAGCATATCTATTTGCATTTGTATTTGGAATTGCAGGTAATGAAGGACTTAATTGGTTAGTTAAGTTTTTGAATGTTCGATCTCAGTCTTCTAGTGGTTAGAAATGAGCCAAAATGCTAGACAAAAGCTGAGTCCACAACTTAAAAACTTTGTATCTTTCAGTAGTTTAACTCCTGTTCTTATAGAAAGCACTCCTGATAGTTTAAATAACTTAGTTAATGTATTTGATAGTTTTGGTATCGAAGTTAGCCAATTCATTCCAACTTTCGGATTTGTGGCTGGTTTAGCAAGTGTTCCATTGATAAAAACTCTTGCTTTATTACCAGAAGTCAGAATGGTTCATCCTGATATGGCTATGTCTACATTTTCTATTCCCCCTAGTACTTTAGATTCACTTCTTAATGTTCTTCCATTAGATAATCTTCTAAGTCCATTATCATTAGCTAGTAATGTAATGACTTCAATGGGAGGATCTATCTTTGGGAAAACTTTAGATCCAATCTTTTCTAGAACAATTACTCCGTTATTAGATGGAACTTTAGACTTATTAGATCCATTAAACCTATTTAATCCGTTATCTAATCCATTAGGTCTGCAACCTGAGTCCCCAACACAGTTTTCCCGTCAGGAAGAACTAGTGACCCAATCCCAAACTCAGGAACTCTTCTCTACAATTACAACAAGAGGGTTACTTGGAGCAGGAGATGCAGAAGATATAGGAATTACAGGTAAAGGAGTGAAAGTTGCCATTCTTGATACTGGAATAGACATAAATCATGCTCAAGTCTCACCAGCTACCGATTTTGATAATGCCATAGTCGGTCATCCAAAAGTTGATGAAAATGGACATGGAACTCATTGTGCAACAACAACCTATGGTTTAGGAACTATTAATGCCCGTAATATTGCTGTAAAAGGAGTGGCTATTGATGCAACTCCAATTGCTATTAAGGTTTTAGGTGGTGGCATTGGAACTGGACGTAATTCAGATATTCTCAAAGGTATTGAAATGGCTTACTTAAAAGGAGCTGATATTATCAGTATGAGTCTTGGAGCAGAAGCAGATCAAAATGCTTCACAGGATCCTAGCCTTACAGATCCAACTAGTCGAGTGATTACAGCCTTAACTCTTAATGAAGGTATTATTTTTGCAATTGCAGCCGGTAACAGTGGACCTGAAGCTCAAACCGTTGGATTACCAGGAGGAGTTGAGGAAGCTATTACCGTTGGAGCTATTGATCCAAGAAACGATCAAATAGCTGGTTTTTCATCAAGAGGTCCTTTCTATGGTCGAATAAAACCTGATATTAGTAGTTATGGAGTTGATATTTATTCAGGCACTAGTTTCGGTAGTCTCCTAGATACTTCGGGTGATCGAATAGTTGATGGATATACCTTTATTTCAGGAACCAGTATGGCTACTCCTCACATTGCTGGTTTACTTGCATTAGTCAAACAAGCATTTCCTGATATAACAGCTCCGATGATTAAAGAAGTATTTAAATCAAAAGGTATTAAGAAAGACTCAAATCTTGGTTTCGGCATAGCTCGCTGGAATTGGTTCAATTAGGAGGTGAATAAAATTGTCAGCAAAGTGTAATATATTAATGGCAGAGATTGTAGAGTCAATTTTTAATGAAATAAACCTTGAGGATACCTGGTTTAACGCTCAACATGAGTGTATAGAACATGATTCTAAAGCTACTACAAGTTTTAATTGTGCTTTATTAAAAAGAAAAGAATTTACAGTTGAAGACAGACGAGGGCGTACAGATAATATTAATAACTTATTAAGAAATTTTAAATCAGAATGTAAATAAAATACTGGAATAACTAGTATGACAGCAGTAATAGAACAAAAAAAGGCAGAATTGTTAAAAGAAATTATTTGTCGAAGATGTTTACTCTCTAGAAATCCAGAAGAATTTAAAAACTCAAAATTACCAATTACTAATAAGCGTAAAGATTCTAAAGGATATTTTAAGGCAGTTAAGAAGTTTCGTAAAAAACATAATCATTCTATATGTTATACAAGAACCATTAACTCAGAAACTACCAAAGGAGAAAATGAAAGACATGAGAGTTTACAAGAAAAAAACGGCGAACAAGAGTGATTTATTTTGTCACTTCCAATGCCAGTAGTTTCAGCTTATTTTGCTCAAATTGTTGCTTTAGTAACTCCATTTGATCCAGTAGTTCAAGAATCCTTTCAAAAGCTGAATGTAGAAAATCTTTCTCAAAAAGTAGCTGTATCCAAGATTTATAATTTTGTAAGTAGCTTTAGATATGTAAGTGAGCCAGTTAAAGATGATTGGCAACTTCCAGCTTCATTTCTACAAACTAAAAGAGGTGATTGTGAAGAATTTTCTTCATTGTGTTCTTCTTTTTTTTACTGTGCTGGAATTTTAAATTATTTAATTTTTACTCAGGGGCTTCCCGGTAAAACTTGGGCGCAAAGACATGTTGCAAATCTAGTTATGTTCAATGATCTCACATGTCTTTATCTAGATGCATCCTATCCTCATAAAATAGGCAAATTACCTTTTTATACAGATCAAGCAGAAGTCTTTAATATGTTATCCCTTCATTCTCCAGTATTTAGTCCTGTTTTATCTTTAAATCGACAACCATTAACTAATTTTTTAGGAAATATACCATTATCAAAAATAGTAAGTCTACAAGTTTAAAAAGTGATATTTATGTCTGAAACCAAAAAAGAAGTTAAAGAAGTTAAAGCTATTGTAATTGATACAGGTGTTGTGGAAGAGCCTCAAATTTTACCGCATGATCCTAAATTTATGACACCAGAAAGACAAATAATGTTAGGTAATCCAAATAGCTTAGATCCTCACTTATATCAGATAACATTGGTCAAATGGGCTGATTTTATCAGATTTTTAGAACCAATTCGAAGAAATATCGTTGGATCTAAACATCCATCACCCAACTTACCAGTTTTTTATAAGGTTTATGAGCTATCTAATAGAGTTAATATTACTTTTATGGCTTTAGGTGGGTTTAGAATAAAAACTATGTTATCTTATTCATTTAGTGAAAAAATGAAAGCTCAATTGAATACTATTGAAGCACTTTCTCCAAAGTTTCAGTTTAATAAGGATAAAATCAATCGAAAGATTCAAATATTAGAAAAAATGGGATATATTGTTGTTGCTGGTGAGATAGATCCCTGGATTTAATTGTCCTCAAAGATAATTAAATTATTTTTTAATTCCAACTCTATTTTATGTATTTTAACTCCAAAATCAAAATCAGTATGCTTTTAAAGTTTTTTACGACATTCTATTATAAGCATGACTGTTGATCATAACGGATTAACTTGGCTTGAAGGGTTAAACAAATTCATTGAATACGCTTCTACTCAAGGAAGCGATTATGAGCTAAGTCCTAATAGCATTAAGACTTATAACTATCAATTAAGAATGTTTGGAAAGAACATACCTCTCAAACTTTTGAAAGATATAATACAAGAAGATATAGTATCATATATCCAGCAAATGAGAAGGAATCATAAGAAGGAGTCGTCCATTCATGTAACTGTTTCAGCCCTTCGTGCAGCCTTTCGGTTTTGGAAAGAATTGGGATACTCAGGAAACCCCATTGAAAATTATCATTTTCGAATTAGTTCAAGAAGAGGAAGGCGAAAAGTTAGGAATTATCGTAAGACAAAAGCGTTAAGCACGGAAGAATTAAAAGCATTATTTCAGGCTGTTGACACTGAAATCGCTAGATTTGATAAATCTAAACAAATTCATAAAGAACAATTAAGGAAACTATTAAGAATTTGGTTAATTTTTGGGATTCTTTATACTACTGGAATAAGGAAGGACGAATTATTGCAAATAACTCCTGAGAAAATCAATTATGAGAATAGATATTTCTTTGTTATTGAAAAGGGACATACTGAACCAACACAAAAAGTTATTATTGAATTATTACAATTTATTTATACTAATGAAGAAAATAAATATCCTGATATTCTAGATAGAGTCCGAGAATACATTGCTTACTTAGATTTACAAGATAAAGATCGTCTTTTTGATATTCACGAAAGAACTGTTGGAAGATATGTTAAGCGTTGGGCTAAGAAAGCTCAGATTGTAGAAAGAGTGTATCCCCATAGATTTAGGCATACGTTTGGCAGTCATTTAGGAGCTTTGAATCTGTCTGAAATTATCATTCAGAATTTAATGGGTCATAAAGATCCTAATACTACTAGAATTTATGTCAAAACAGTACCAGACCAAGATGTTAATGTTTTACAACAATTAGGACTATTTAAAGGATCTGATACAAAAGAAGATAAAACTGAGGAAAAAACAGATGAAATACTATAAAATCTCCGAAGAGGAACTGAAAAAGCTCATGAATAAAATATTAGATAATATACATGTAGATGAATATCATGATGCTGAATTCAATGCTGAGACTGGTATATTATCAATAACAGGCTATTATGGAGTTAGTAATACAGCTATCCAATTTGAGGAAATTAAAGATGGTTAAGAAATTAAAATATTGTTTTACCTTAGTAGCTGGTGATTATCCTGTTGGATTTGCATATAAAGAATGGGGATTTTATGATACACCAGAAGAACGAGATCAAAGAGTTAAATATTATAGGAAGCATAAATTCATTAAATCCGGTAGTATAAAGCTATTTACAAAGGAGATTGAAATGCGTGGATAAAGAAGAAAAAATATATCTAATATCAAAGATAAATTTATTGCAATTCACAATTCGTGAATTAAAATATGTTTTAGGGAGAACAAGCATTGTAAAAACATTAGAGACATTAGGCAACGATATTTTAATCCTAGCCGATCCTGGATTTGATGATTTAGCTGTACGTTTATTAATACTTGGAAAAACGAATGATAAAGAGGATAAAAAGTGAAAATATTAGGCAGTAAGGCTTATTGTGCTATTTGTAAGGAGCCATTGCAGAATGATAATCTAGGAGCAATTATAAAAGAAGGTTCTGCTCTTAATGCCTGTCAAGATCC
>SDBV01013987.1_pt1 | contig 10163 bp, 26 predicted proteins | sample 2277081 | NCBI WGS metagenome assembly SDBV01 (sample SAMN10402039, study PRJNA504765) | marine sediment metagenome | isolation source: marine sediment core GS10_PC15, 223 cmbsf | place: Arctic Ocean: Southern Knipovich Ridge | collected 2010 | reverse complement strand
TATAGGGTTAAGCTTTTTAACCTGTGCCTTAAGCTCTCCTATACGCCCATTCACTATCAGATAGCTATGACTATCCTCTGCTATTTCATAGATTACGTCAACAATCCCATGGAGTAGTTCTTTCAGTTCACAAGTTCCATCTATATCAGTATGTTCTTTTTTCTTCAACTTTTAAGCCTCCCCCTGGTATTACTTTGAAGTTTTCGGAAAGCTTTCCGATATTCCAGAAGCAGCTACACAACCGGCAGTAAGCTTGAACTCTTTCACCCGGTTCTTTCCTGACGGCAAAGCGGTCTATCTTCTCTTTGTCTATATTCTTACATCTAGGACACTTTAATTTCTTTGGTATCGTTCCTTTAGGCAGTATCATCTTTCCACTCCTAGCATAGATTCAGTTCTGACGTTGCCTTAAATACGATCTTACTTCTCGGATGGAGTTTTGGATACTGTTTCATTAGTAATACACCCCCGGTTTTTCTTCTCCGTTTTTCATGGCATTAAATTCCTCTATAGACCTTTCAACAATGTCTGCTAACCTCTCTTTATCCTCTACTAATCTTACAGATTCAGCTTCAGCACACAGTTCTTCATTTTGGTATAAAACTCCCCCATCGATTATTACCATACAATTTTCAAGGATGTGCCAACAGACTTTCTCAATATCTTCTCTTTTCATACGATGTTACCTTCTTATCCACGATTTAGAATATACTACTTTATCATTACGGCGTTTGTTTCTTTCTTTACTATGTTTTTCACCTTTGGCTTTTCTTTTAGCCTTTTTATTTCTTTCATAAGAGTAACTCATCTATTCCTCCTTAACAATATTATGCTTTCTTTACTACATAGTCATAAACAGGACACCCAGGCTCATAGCATCCCTTATATTCTCGCCCATTGAATAGCTCAAAGTGTTTGCACTCCCAACATTCAGGTTTTACTTTAGTTGTTACTTCCTTTGCCCTCTCCTTTTTATCCCTCTCCTTTTTATCCCTTTCCTTTTTAAGATCCTCTTCAAGAGAATCAATTATTACAAGAGCCAGATACCTACAAAACACATCATCCTTTTTGGGACGGCCATGTGCATCGTACAGTCCCTCTTCCTTGATCATTTTTGTGACTATGTTAACCATTTGTTCCTTCTTGTTTGGATTACTCATACAGTTTCATCCACTCCTTTCCTTCAAAACTTTCCTGGTTAGTTGAAGTGTAGCTTCGCGGGCTATTTGTTTATCGTTTTCATTATCGTAAGCCATAAAATACCCATTCTCCATATCTTGAAGTATTACATAATCTTTATAATCTTCAATGTATTCCTCCTGACTGGTCATACTCCTCTCTTTTTTCCCATTTCCACCAAGGAATATCCTGTTGCGTTTCTTCATATTGTTCCTCCAGCTCTTTGATTTCCTTAGGAGATAATTCATGTAGTTTCTTACTCATTTCGTCACCCATTCCTATTTCAATCATCTTCTCCTCTATATCTTTCATCCTCCAGCATATAGTCTGTGCTTCCAAATTTAAGAATTGTAACAACTCATATTTGGTCAGCCTATATTTGACGTGAAGATCAAGCAATACTGCAGATATCTCTGAGAACGCTTTGTTTGTAAGTACGGTCCTTGGGTGTAAAGACGGGTATACTTTCTCTATATGGTCACACCTCGAATGCTTCTTTGGCTTCTCCTTAATATCAAATTGGGTCTCTGAATCTTCGGTTTTAAACCAGTCCTCATAACCACATTCGTATCCGCTACAGTCATCTATTTCTACATCCTCCTGTTTAAAACACTGGTGGACCATCTCACTTGGTATATTACTGACGGCCCGGCTAATAGCTCTGTAAGGAGCGTTTGTATCACGCTCATCCCTCTTTACCAAAACCTTAATTGTTATTTCTTGTGCTTTCATATTGTTTCTCCTTTCTTAATTTCTTCAGGTGTAAGCTTATGCAGTTTTTTCATATTATTCCTCATCATCACAATAATGATGGACTTCCAACTTAAGCTCCTCGACTTTCTTCTTCAAGGCTTCTGCACGAGTTAATCCCAGAACGGGGTAGTGGGCTATTAACTCAAACATATCAAGGATACCTTTAAGTATTTCAACCAGATGCCTGGTCCCATCCACTTCAATAAATTCCTCACTCATTTTTGTAGCACCTCCTGGGAATTTTTCAATCTCCTTTGATTTCCTTGGGAGATAATTTATATAATCTCTTATTCATTGAATCCCACTTCTTAGTATAAAATTGGGTAAAGGATCTCCATTACATTCGTGACACTCTTTGATCAAGTGGGAATAACCGACCCCCTTCTCAAGATACTTACCGGCTATACAAGAGTTGTCGCAGCAATAAGTTTTACCACAATTAACGCATCGGATTCCTCCGTGTTCAGGAGTTATATGATTGCCACATTTATTACATTTCGGGTATTCCACATATGGTAGGTATTTTGCTAAACGGCCTATTTCAGGACCCAAAGTTCTAACCAAGTAGTCTTCGTGACTTTCATCCCAAATTTCCTTTCTAGCTGCCTCAGTATCTGCTCTGTTCATTTCTTTCTCCTCCTTTTATCAGGACTCCTGACTTAAACATTTCTTCCCAAAACGTCCTTAGAATACGGTCAGGGTCCTTCACAAAACAACCACATGATTCACAGCTTATAGTAATATGTTGGGTATGGACAGAGTGGTAGTGTCCCATCCGAATCTCCCCGCATTCAGGACACGACATATGGCTCTCGATGAACCTTTCAACACCTTTATTGTCTATCATAAACTTTTATCCCTTTTTTGTCTGAGTTTCGCACTGACTCTGTTACTTCGAAGGGCCCTACTGGCCATCCATTCATCGTAGGCTAGTACTTTTTTCCACTTAGGGCAAGAGTTACGTACAAAACATATCCCAAGACTTTTATCGTAGTAACCACATTTGAGGCACGTTCTCTTCATTTTAGGTCTGGCGGGAGTTTTGTCTGTCGGTATATGGGTTTTGTATCCTTTGCCTCCACATTCGCGACAGAACTCCTGCATATCATGGCCGGAAAATATATCTATCTCGCTCTCACCTTCGCATATTTCGCATACCTCTATTGGTAATTTAAATTCCTTCTTTAACAGCCTTATTGTTTTTCCACTCATCAGTTTCCTCCTCTTTCACTCCTTCTATTATTCTGTACTTTCTAAAAAACTCCTCCTTAGATTCAAAGTAGTCTAAACGATTAAGGCTTCCTTTGTTGAAGATTCTAAATGATAAGCTTTCTATAACACCTAAGGCCACTGAGCAACATTTAACTTCTGCTGCTAAAGCAGAGGTTTTCTTTGTACCGAGTAGGTAATCACATAAGAATGTTTTACACCTTAAGGCTTTGGTTTTACAACCATCAGACCTAAGATGAACACACGTATGTCTGCAACACCCCTCCCTCGTCATTCCGGCATCGGTCTTTCGATTTCTTATGCATCTACCATCTATAAATTGGCACAGGTCATGCCTTTTTAGAACTTTGTCAGCCTGCTCATATAGTAAGTCATACATTTCTGATAGGTTCTTAATACCAGTCATTTAAACTCTCCTGAGACCAGGTTAGGTCCGGTCCGAAAACAAATGGTTATAGTTATTCTCTCCGGCAAAATTTTTATCGGGAGGGGGAACCAGGCCCCTCCCTGCTATATGTCGTACCTTTCCTTGCTCCACTCGGTAAGAAAGGTGTCTATGTCTTTGTAGATTTCGGTCTTGCTGTCTTCTAAAGTAACTACTTCGTTCATTTCAGCAGCCCAAATCTTTTCTTTTTCCTCTAATATCTTCTGGCTGTCTATCCCAAATATGACCCTGTTAGCTTGGAAGATCTGAAAATTAATCCCTTTCCCTCCGGCCTTGGTTGGAGGGTACCACTCAGTATGGTACCTCGCTAAAACTGTAACCTCTTTTCCTTTTTGGCAGTGTTCCACTACAGCCAAGGCCTTCTTATCTCCCCATACTACAAAATGGGGGTAGTCGGCCTTGCCTTTCTCAAACTCTCTATTAACCGCTAAAGTGAAGTTGCACTTCGTTTCATCCGGGTTTGCAGATTCTGTTAGTTTAGGATCAGCAGTAAACCTCCCTACGAAGGTACATTGATTTAGATCCATAATCACCTCCTAGGCTTCCTGTATTTCTTCTCTGCTTCTCTCAAAGATTTCGCCATACTTCTGGCCACCTCCTCTGTGGTCATAAGGCCCACAGTAAGTATTATCTCTTTCTTCTTTTTGAGCTTGGCCCTACAGTAAGGGCAGTATGTAGGATCCTCTAAGACTACTCCACCTCCTCTCTTACGCCCACTTACTTCTACCTCTATCTCACATCTGAGACAGTTATAATCATGGTGGTCACTTTTATCCATAACAGCCTCCTATTTCTGAAACAGTCTTAAGAGTGTATCTTTCTCCAAACTTCCAGGCGACAGGTTAATATCACACGTATCCCTGTCCTCTGTAATTACTGCCCCGGCTTTCACCAACAGTCTGTTTAAAGTAATCGCGTTTTGATAGAAATTAGAAATATATTTTCGGCTATTTTCTACATAATCGTTTCCTTTCGATGTGATTGATCTCCCGATGTTGGTTTCAGTAAAATAGAATCTACACTCGTTGTCAGATGGAACTAACAGACCTAATATCTTCTGTTTCTCGGATATCTTTGATTTTGCAATGGCTATAACATTGCCTGGATCAATCATATAGTTTTTTCCAAAATTACCAGACTTTTCTTTGGCCACAATAATATCAAAGGAAACTTCAACGTCTTCCCGATGGTTATAGTAATTGACAAGCAGGATGAACTCCTGTCTTGGCTGTCTCGTTGTATAAAACAACTCAGTTGCTCCATCCCTACCACTAGCATCCGTCATATCTCCCGAGAATAGTACAGATCTACCAGCGGTTCTATAACTCGAATCCCACCCGATTTTCCCCGACTCTAAGCTTATTAGGGATAGGTCCAGATCGATTCTATTTCCGCCCACATTGTTCCAGTGAATTCCTACGATCATATCATTAGGAACTATAACAGAAGTCCCAGAAGGGAAGTATCCAGTAAACTGCTTCTCCGTAGCGGGTATAGCATATTCAATATGGCTAGGAATGTAGATCCTCTTTCCACTAACGTTACCCATTATATCCCCAGCTAAAGAATGGAGTACGACACCCAGGACATCCTCAGCCGCTGCTTTGTTTCTAAAACTAAAATCAGTAGCAAAACCCTTATTTTGTTAATGATTGGCTTGTGGTATTTCCCCGCTTTAAACGCTAAGAAGATAGGTTTGAATCGGAAAAATATTTCTGCCAATCTTTGCAGACCATACTCATCCTTATATTTCTCAAATAACCGATAAGTCTCTGCCCAGTTATCTGTTGTCTTTATACCTTCTATAGTTGCCCCGTCTTTAATCAGCAAGGTTTTGCCGGTCGCTTTATAGATAACGTACCTTAAAAACTCCGCTTGGGACAATAATTGCTAGCATCTTTATTATCTCCTCCATGTACATCTGAATGTTTTGGGAGCTTCAAATTCTACCTTGTATGATTTGCCATCTTCCATTTCGTCTCCATCAAGTTGTACTGTAATTCTGTCTGGACAGTGTACTATTTCAGCTCCCATACATCTAAGATAGAAAGTATCAGTCTTGGCTGTAAAGACTTTCAAATCTTTTTCCATTTGCGACCGGTTTAGAGTATAGACAAATGCCATCTTGAACTTGCCGGGACCCTTATGTACCAGACCCTCCGCTTTTATTCCCCATAAATCTCTCCCAAAACTTTCCATACTTTTTTCTTGGAAGATCCTGGCAGCTCTTGTGAGGTGGTTAATTAAGTAGAGATCCTCTGGGTATAACCCCTTCTCCACTTTGTCCTTCTTCAAAGCTTCTGTAATTCCTGATATAACAGCCTGTCCTTCATTTATCTCATTCATTTTGTACCTCCTTTAGTAAGTATGTAAATCCTTCACGAAAACAGGAAAAACATTACCTCGTTTTAAACTACGGCTCAGTCCTTATTCATCCTACCCATCCTTCACTTCCCCAGCTATGGTTATCTCTGTATTCCAAACCTTAAACCTTTTAGGATCATTCTTCAAAAACTCGTTCAGAGTCGCTGCTTCACCGATGGCCTCAATTTTAACCAGCGATGTATATACAACCTCTTTGGCACTTGGAGAAGGCGCTACAACAAAAACGTCCCGCAAGCCATACTTAGCCTGTTTTAGTTTAGTATTGTAAAGATATTCTTCCTCCACCTTATCCATAATCTTGTTGAAGGTATCTAAGTCTACAATCCTTTTTGTATCTTCGAATATAACAGAGTCGTGTCCCTTATCACATTCCACATTGTAATAAGGATGTTTTTGCCATAGATCTTCTTCATCCCATGTTGGAGCAAACAGTGGTATATCCATATCATCTGTATTGAATATTCTTATTTCTTCTCCATCCGCATCCTCTTCGTCTCTGAAAACCTTCCCGCCGCAAGAAGGACAAGAAAACTTACTTATGTCCATCTTTCTCCTCCTTACCTCCGTCTAATTTTTTTGATACATAAATCTAAAACACTTCCTACTACTACCCCAAGACTTTTAAAATATGAGGTCAAAACAATTCCTATTACTACTCCGAATATAAATCCCATCCTTATTTACCTCCTTAGCTGAATATTTGTTTATACCAAGACTTTTTTCCTGTTCCTGTTCTCTCTCCTGTAAATCTATCCATCTTTCTCCTCCTTGAGAGGTTTGTCCAGGATTTCAAGGTTCTTCTTTATCCGGGCCAGTCTCTTTTTCGTATTGGCTTTATTAGGCTTATCCTTGTTGTTTCTAATTGATCTAGCTTGTTTCGAAGCCATCTTAAAACCTCCTCAATTTAGTTTTTTCCTTACTTTTTAATCAAAACCTCTGTCTCAGATTTAAGGTCGTTTGCCTTCTCATCGATGATAGAAGCAGTTCTTAACTTGATGAACTCTGCAATCTCTCCACATATCTGACTGTTTAATTTATCCACCATATCCATGTACTTATCAGACTTGTAGATCATAATTTCGTTACAGTCTATCTCAGACAGCTCGTTATATAGGAAATTTGATAGGTTCTTACACAATTCTTCCTCTATTTGTTCTTCCCATTCCATTTCAAATCTCTATACCCTTTTCCTTACATCTTTCTTCCCTCAACAAGTGGCTGAAATGTGCTGCTAACCATATGAATATCCAGCATAAAGCAAGCCATGGGTGTCCAAAAGCCGCTAATAGGACTACCAGAAACGAATAGAAAATAATAATAAACCTCTTCGAAAGCCCTTTCTCTTTCGATACTTTGATATCGTTAAATATAGCTAATATGTGGGCTGCCCAGATGACTACCAACAGAAGTGGCGAAGCAAACCTGGCCAAGTTGTAGGCATGGGGCGACTGAAATACTGTCATAGCTATAGCTACTGTAGCTGTAATGAAAGGCGCTATGTAATACTTTATACCTACACCTTTACTATAAAGATAGGATCTTATTGATAACCTGGCAGCAACCTCTTGCTCTTTATCTTCTTTCATATTAAACCTCCCTCATCTCAAAATCGACGGCTTTATATCCTTTATTTTTTAGATAGTTAGCAATATTACGAACTTTCAGATGTCCTGGGGCTTTCTGGTATCTAGTAGACTTCAGATATTTATTAACTAACATTAGTATTTGTGCGGCTTCGCTTTCAAGCTTAGTATGATAAGCCAATAGCGGGGTATTGCTTGTTGTGTCTATTAGAATTATGATTTTACCTGGACAGTCAGTTGTTTGTTTTAAAGCGGCCAGCTCTCCCTTTTCGTTTTTCTTTTGGCCTTCTTCACTTAATACCTCTTCCGTTGTGTTATCCTTGTCCACCATACACCTCCTTATTCTTATCCTTCCTTACCAAGACTTAAATTATAAAAAAGTTGTTGAAGAGATCCCTCATCATCTGTAACCAGTTCAGTCTCTGAATCCATGCTCTTAAGAATTTTCTCTATAGGACCTTTACCCTTATCTACGATACCTTCTCCTTCCGTAAGCTTGATTCTTTCTTCTTCAAGAAAGGCTTTGTCAATTATTTCCTTAGTGTGTTCTTTAGTAAATGGGCACCAAAGAGGGGGTTCTGATTTGACTGGCCATATTCCATCTCCCTTATAACTTACTTTTATCATACCTTGTTCTAGTAAGTGTATTTCTACCTTGTCTGCATTTACCACTACCTTATCTCTAATGTTATGGCATATACGCTCTAGTACTGGATAGGGACACACAGTACTACCTTCTCTTTTAAAAGTCCCATCATCATCGTAGTAAGGGTCAAACCAGGCATCAGCTAAATTATTCCACCCCTCTTCTCCGAATTCTTCTGTCCGACATTTTATACACACCGGTTTTCTTAGACTCATTTCTGTCTTCCCTTTCTCCTCTTTACTTCTTTCTTAAGTTTGTTCAATTCTTTTGTAAGTACGCTGATTCTTATCTCATGTCCTTCGATCTCCAATGCTGTAGCTCCCTTAATTTTATCTATGGTTGTATCCAATGTATTAACAATCTTTTTTTTAATATTTACCCTCTCTCTCTGTGACACCTTTTCTACTTTCCCAGAGGGGATACTACTGACTTCCTCTTTTACTTTACTACTTACTCTGGGTTTGATTAAGTTAACCAATATCTCCATCTCTTCTTCCAGCTCTGCGTTCACCAAAGCGTTTATCAAAAGACCAGAACCATTTTTATTGAACCATTCTGGAATTCTTTTCCTTAACTCGTCTCCTAATATTTCACCTATAAAACCTTCCTCTACTAAATCACACATTTTATTTCCTCCCCTTTTATTTTTTCTTTTCTCTCTCTAAGCACCGCCTTTAACTTCTTCAAATTGGTCTCAGCTTTCTTGATTTCACGCTCTATCTCTTCGTAATCATACCCAGCAATCTCGTAACGTAGACCGCTAATGGTTGCCGACAAGATCATGAAGGCCCTATCTGCAACAGTATCCTGCATTCCGGACGGCCGGTACCTGCCACGAAACATGTCGTTAACCATAGTCATGATAGCCGGCAGGGATTTGCTTTGCACATCATCGGCAATGGTCCCTAGTTCATCGTCCAGGTGTCCACCATTCAAGGCATCAATCAAAAGGTCTGTGTCCGATCTATCAAACCAAAATGGGATTTTATCTTCAATCTTGGCCGATACCAGTCCTACCAGGTCTAGTTCTACCAGGTCCTCTGAAAGTTGTAGTGACATTTTATCCTCCATTTTCGATTTTTTTTTCGGCCGATGTTTTAAGAGTAAGGGGACGATGGGAGGTATACCCAACTAATACCTTCCTATTCTTTCTCTGGTTTAGTCATTTTTTTAAGCCTCACCCTTAATTTTCTCAGAGTAGCTGCGGCTTCTCTTACTTCATCTTCTACTATTTCATACACAGAATCGATATCCTGTCTCATCTCGGCAATAGCGCCTTTCAAGATCTCTTCAACTTTGTCTCCAATATCGGCTCCCCCTATAGTTCTGATTCTTTCACCACAGAATATGCCATCAACCATAGTTTTTACCTTCGGATAGACTTTCCCTTCCACTAAATCCAGAATAAGGTCAAGCTCTTTGTCTAAATCCCCATTATCCAGAGAATTTAGTAGAAGTCCTGATTCGTATTCAGAGAACCAGCTAGATATTTTATCCCTCAACTTCCCACCTATTATGTTTGCAACAACATGACCGTCTTCTGAAAGGTTCATCTTATCCTCCTTATATGTGTCCTATCATCGTTGTCTTATTGTTTGCTATACGATATATCACTCCATTATCGACTTTTCCAAAATATTTTCCTCCATAAAATATCCACATGATTTTTCGGTTTGCATTCTTCTTACCAAAAGGAGTGTCAGGATTCTGCTCCATGTATCTAAACTTCCCGATATCAAAACCTCTTATTTTCTTTTGGCCTGTCGTCCTTGACTTAAAGTTCTGGCCGCAGGAAAATGGCCCCTTTGTGTATATCCTTCCGCCTTATTGGTAAAATCAGAAGCGCTCACTCCTCTGTCCTCGAACCTCCAGAAATTCCTCGTTATTTTCTTATTATTTACTCTAAAATGAGGATGGAGGATGCAAGATACTTTTTATGCAG
>SDBV01013986.1_pt1 | contig 10163 bp, 17 predicted proteins | sample 2277081 | NCBI WGS metagenome assembly SDBV01 (sample SAMN10402039, study PRJNA504765) | marine sediment metagenome | isolation source: marine sediment core GS10_PC15, 223 cmbsf | place: Arctic Ocean: Southern Knipovich Ridge | collected 2010 | reverse complement strand
GGAAAACAAAGACCCGCGACGTGGGCGTAGGTCGAATTGCAGCCGGGATTCAGGCGGCATCCGCAAAGGTAGTTGCCTTTGCTGAGGAGTTGCTGCCCCATATCGACTCCGGGCAGGCCAAACTGGTCAGTATGCCCGACATCACTTTGGAGGACAACATTGCCCGCATGAGTACATTTGTTCGACACATGGCTAACATGAAGCGGTCGAAATAGTCGTCGTCCGTGGGTGGTGTAATTGAGGATACAGGGAACGAACAGAAACAGGGACCATTTTTGATAAGGAAACGAGCCTATGTTACTGCAAAGCAATATGATTAAGCGGATAACCGCGTCGGGCGGCGGTGATCTGGAAGCCAAAGCAGGGGAATCGTTACGTGTTGTAGGTATCCAGTGCATACCTTCAACAAACGATACATACCTGACCGTCCGTGTAGACCGTGTAACAACGGCCTATTACCGTGTCAAGGGTAAATCAGGTAATCATCTCGGCACCAACCGGGTAGACTATCTGAAACGAAACATCATGGAGTTTCTGGCACGTGCCGGTGTGAACGTTACGATCCCCGTTGCCGAAGGTCAGACGTTGAACATCAGCCGTTACACTGAGACCGGAAATGTCATGGTTATTTATGACAGGTATTCGGCGGGTGACGTGTTGGCGTCGGACGCAAACGGTTCGGAAAGCAATTCCATAACGTTCCTACAGTACGCAAAGATTGGGACCACCCCGACGGCATCGGGGGACCACAAGCTCGATACAGCAATCACCCCATCTGAGTTCCCCGATTTCCCATGTGGCAAGGTTGTTGAAGCACGCCATACAGTCGAAATGTTGGGCGTTGCCGGGTGTCCGTTTGCGAACGCTGAGGCCGGGCCTGCTGTGTGGGGGACCACCTTTATGAAGTTCGTCAAGGACCGGGAAGTCTTGTTTGACAGCGACCGGAACGGCATCCCATTCAACGCTAATCTCACAAGTGCTACTGCCGATTCTTACGGCGGCGTTTTCTCACTCATAGGACCGGGAACGGAGATACTTGTCGATACCAATATCATCATGCCCGGCGATCCGCTGATGTTTGAACCGGCGTTACGTTTTGAGGCCGGTTCGGAGTTGTCGGTATACCTGTCGATTGTGAAAACAAGCACACCGACATGGGACGGCATCGAGGACGTTGCATTCATACTCCGTGACGTTCGGGCATAGGTACCGTAGGTTTCGTATATACAAGGAACGAGAACACCTGACAAACAAAGGGGTTTTACTATGTTGAAGTGGAAGCGGCTGCGAACAGCCACCTTGACGGACGGTGCCGAAACGTTGGCGACCATACTGTCGGGATTGAAGAACAAGAGTTACCGCATTGTCGGTATAACTACGAACCCACTTGCTAATATGTGGCTTCGTGTATACAAGAACGGAGAACAGGTTGTGGACGTTCAAAGTATCGCGTGCACGTCCGCACAACCGACGTTGAAAATGGACCTTGGTTTAGACGTAGGGGACGACATCAAGGTTGGTTTCTACAACAACGGTGCCGCAACAACGGCAAAGGACATAGCAATCGCATACGAGGACAAGTAGCAACGGTGAACCGTGTCCATAGTGGAAATAGTGTTAGCGTTAACGGTTCTGCTTGACCGTTTGAAGGGGCTTATTATGCAGCGAATAGGTGTATCGTTAAAGTGTGAGGAGCTAAACCTACAGCCGGAACGTGAAGGCGGCATCGAGTTATCCGAAGATATGCAACAAGTTTTATCGTTGCTAACCGGGTTTAGCAAGAATACCCGGATCGTTATACAGGCGTCACCTGTAGGTGCTTTACGCACAACGTCACCGAGAATACAGGACATCAAGCATATTGAAGGTTCTGGCGTCAACGACCAAGTACAAGGCAGTGACATGCCTTGCAGTGAAGTTATGTGTATGGGTGATCCTACCAACACCGGGACAATATGGGTGCGGACATTATCGATAGCTACAACGAATAATGGTTGGCCACTAGCTGCTGGCGAGGTTATTAATCTAGCTATGGATAACTACCGGGACTTGCGAGCCTTAATAGTGATAAACGCAGACATGTTGATTTGTGCCATAGCTTAACCGGGTTACAAGGACACATACAAAGGCGGTGACATTATGTTTGCAAGTGGTACAAAGGCAAGCGGCGGCGGTGGTGATATAACCGTTAATCGTGGTAATGTAACAGACCCGGACTGGCAAAGTGTGGATTTAACGAAGGACGATGCTTATCACGACCTAGACCTATCCGGTATCGTTCCGGTAGGTACAACATTTGTACAGATTATCATTCAGTTCTTAGGTTTCGACACAACACTATATCTATCGCTGAAAGAAAAAGACTATATTTCAGCGGAGTTAGGGCATCACCTATCACAACGGGTAGCTGGTACGCCTTATATGGCCGAAGTGTGGCTTGGCGTGAACGCCGATAGGGTGATTGAGTATAAATCAAAGAATGCTGTATGGTTAGATTTACAGATAACGGTTGCAGCGTGGAAAGTACCGGCCTAGTAATTGTGTAAAATAGGTGCATAAAGTTTAGTACATACAAAACAGATAGGAGCATAGATTATGACATTTGGCGGCGATTTCTTCAAGGTACTCAATATCGTAGTGGCACTATTGAGAATGTTCGGTAGGGTGTTTGGTGACGAAGCTACCAAGAACGAAGTCAAGGAAAGTGAAGAACGTTCGGCGGACGACAACCCGAACAACCTCATGTAACATAGTATCAATACAGACGTATCGCTATACAGGCGTAGTCTGAGAAGGTGATTGTGCTTATGCCAGAACCGGAAGAACCGAAACAGGCACCGCTTAAACCGGGTGCTAAAAAGGGTGTGTCTATCCAGATAATGTTCCCTTGTGAGTCCGACGATTATGCTATCAAGGTTAAGGCTGCGATAGACAACGTAGTTAAGGACATACCAGAAAAACGCTATACGTTCTCAATATCCGAGGTGTAGCGGTGACTTATGGCAGAACCTTACGATACGTTACGGTTTAACATTGTAAGCCGTATCACCGATATGTATAGCAACTGGAACGGCGTTGTACAAGAGACTACCGACCTGAAAAACGCCTTATCCTTAGACGGTAATCCCAACTCATACGTCAAGTGTGGGGATTTGGCTATTGACTTAGGTGCCGTCCGTAACAATTGGGGCGGTGGTTCGTCTACATTGGGCGGTCGTCTGTTGTCTATGTTCGACTACCTTAACGACAATATCGGTGGTGGTGAAGTCACTATGGCTGCTATTCTACTCGCTATGGAAGGTGCAACTTTTGAGGAGTTAACGCAGTTTATGGGTATTACACAAGCGTACAAAATAGCCGTATGGGATGCTCCATTTAATGAGGAGTTTTATGCTGCTTTAGCAAGGGGATTCAAGACGTGGGGTGCCTAAATTATGCCACCTGATATAGAAAATCCAAAGACGTTTGGTGATTATTACTGGGCGTCTGAGGTCGATGCAAAACGGTTACGCAGTGAACAACACGAGAAGTCTTTTAGTCCAGCTATCGGTGACTACTTAGCTTCGCTAGGTATCCCAGACAACACACCACCTGCTATCGTTGCCTTACTTGACAAACTAGCCAACCCCACAGAGCCTGACTGGGACGACGTGCAAAGGATGTTTTTAGGGACGGTATCGAGAGGCGTTGCTCTTGCAGGTGGTGAACAAATGGCAAAGCCTTTTGAGTATGAGGCCGCCGAGAAGTATCTCAATAGTCGTATCAAAGCCGAAACGGCTGTAACGTTGTTTCAGCGTAAGAAGATAACGCAAGAGTTTTACGACCATCGTATGCACTCCGACGGGTATGCAGACTCCGAAGCGGTCCACCTGTATAACTCTAAGCGAGCCTATCCGTCGATGCAAGAGCTTATCAGGTATGGCCGGTATAACAGTGATGCTGAGAACCCGAAAGCCTTTGTGTGGGAGCTTTTTGACGTTCACCCGGACGAATGGGATATGTGGAATTGGTTGTCTATCCAAAAGCTATCGACTGAACAGGTACAGGCTGTTTACCGGCGTGGTGGGTGGGACAAGAACAGAGCGGGCCTAGAGTTATCCCGGTTAGGCTGGCCGCTGGAAGAAAGAGACGCCCTGTTAAACCTTGCGTATCAACTACCGAACGCTATGCTACTGGTACAAGGTAATCTCTTGCAAGAGGTATCGACTACCGATATGATAGCCGATATTGCAAAGGCGGGGATTCACCCGTCGTATGCCGAGAAGTATTTCGACGGTGTGTTAACTAAACCAAATACACAAGATATTATTGCATGGCAATTGCGTATTGACCCTAACTTAGAAGGGCTGGATGATGAGCTACGGAAAACAGGCATACACCCAAATTATTTCGGCGTCTACAAAACACTCGCCCATCCTATTCCGCCGATTAATGATCTTATCACGATGGCTGTTAGAGAAGCATTCACCCCGGAAATTGCTACTCGGTTCGGACAGTACGAAGGCTTACCAAGTGAATACGTCGATGCGGCGGCGAAGAAGGGTTTAACTAAGGAATGGGCCGAGCGATATTGGGCTGCTCACTGGACGTTGCCGAGCGTTCAACAGGGTTTTGGTATGTTGCATCGTGGTATCATAAATCAAGCCGATTTGGGTCTGCTTATGCGTGCGTTGGACATCATGCCGTTTTGGCGTGGTAAGCTAATGCAACTATCGTATAAACCGTTGACCCGTGTTGACGTTCGACGGATGCACCTGCTCGGTACACTAGACGAAAGTGGTGTAAAACGTGCCTATCAGGATGTTGGTTATAATGATAATAATGCTAGTCTTATGACTGATTTTACTGTACGTTACAATCGACGTAGCCTTTCAGGGTTTACGCCGCGGGACGCCTTGTCTGCTTACATAAACCAGTTCATAGAGTCTGGACAGGCAACATCTATTCTACGCGACATCGGTGTTAAGGGTATTGAAATACCCAATATGATGCGTTTGGCCGGATATAAGCGAGAATGGAAGTACAAGACCGAACGCATAGCCGCCATAGGTAATCTGTATAAGAAGGGTAAATATGACTTTGCAACTGCCAAAAGTAAGCTATCACAAGTGGGCTTGTCAAGTGATACTGTTACCACACAACTACAGCAATGGGAACCTAGTGCCGAAGCAGAACGGACGGCAACTTTCACAAATGCTCAAACGTTAAAACTACTCACTATGGGCCTGATAGATGAACCTAGAGCCAGAACGGAGCTGCAACTGTTGGGGTTCGACGACGAACGCCGCGACCTTCTTATCAAGTCTACTAAAGAACAAACGGAGTAATGACCCCGTTCTCCCCGACATCGCCTTTTGTGTATTCTCTTGTAAGATGTTTGGTGACATGCTTAACGACGTACCTGTTGGCGTCTGTACTCTTAAATATGCCCTTGAAAGACGGCCACTGCTCTTGACGATACACCCCGTCGCTAATTTGCGTGGCCGACTTACGGACGCCCTTAATCACCACTTTTTCGTCGGCACTATAATCTTTCAGTCCCCGAATAATAAGGTGGTCTACTGTCTTTTCCAGCTTCAACTTGCCCAATTCAGTTGGTGACAAATAAGGGGTTAGGTTGTCGCGTCCTACGTCCGTCACCATGAGCGAGTCCGTGTCACAATATACGTAGTTACCATGACCACAAGCCTGCATAAGTTCCCACAAGTAGAGCCGGGCGTAGGCAGTTACATGAGCCGCTATGGCGGGGAAACTATTATATGCTTCGCCACAACCTTGACGTTCAAATAATTCACCAAGTAAATAGCGTAGGCGTGTAATTTTACGGGGGTTTAGATTGTATACTAACTCTTCTCTATCAGGCTCACCCGGTACGTCACCTATCTTAACCCATTCTTCGGCCTTTTGCCCAAACTTACCATATAAACTGTTCATTAGATACTTAACAAGCCGCTCGTATGCCCTATCCTTACGATCTATACAGTCCCTACGTAACGCATACATTGTATTGACATAACTACTAAAAATAGGGGCTTGTTCATAGCTTACAGAATCTAACACCTTGACAATGTGGCCATGCTCTAAGGCGTAGAGTAGTTCCGGCGTACATAACGTCGTTTCAAACGTTCCTACAGGGAAAATTGTACGTCCGTGTTTTATAGCGTAAACCGGCTCAGTGGTCTCGATAATCACTCTTGCAACAACAGCCTGGTTGGAAAGTAATTCGTTAAGACCGGTGGTTGTTAAGTGGTGATGCAACTTGACGTACTTGGTAGGGAAGCTATTTCGCTGCATAACAAACGGATACAAACTGTTTACATCGAACACGTAAAACGGCTGGCCTGATAAGTCACCCAAAACGAAGCACTCACAACGACCGCCCTTGTAGGACTCACGTTCGATGGTAATCGCTTCGGCGTTATTGTGTATGTATATCGGTGTGTGATAGTGACGGAATAGGTAAGCCGCCATAGCAGTGCTGGCTCTTGTATAGCACAATCTACCCACCATATTATCTTCTAAGAAGGCAATAAATATCTTGAAGTTCTCGAACTCTATTAAGGTATCATTCTTGCAGTATATGGACAACTCTTTATCGGTGCATGTATCAAAGTCAATATCCATTTTAGGGATACCAAGACGTTCCCCCGTCTTTGCCAGCGATTCAGGGAACCAATTCATAGAGTCAAGGAAAACGATAGTGCTTGACCCCTTCTTAACCGTAACAATGGCACAGCAACCGTTATTATGAAAGAACTTTAGCTTGTACTTTTCACGCTCTAAGTTTTCCCATCCCTTAACAACAGTAAAATCAAAGACGACGTTCCGAGCTATTATCCATAGCCGTTGTTTGGGTAACGCCTTGCTAACTACATAATCCCAAAATGACCTTATTTCGGTGAACGGGAACCACTCCACAACTTCATTGTGGTCCTTGTACGGACGACGATAATAACATGCCCAACCTAGCTTAAAACGCTGCTCTATATTTTCATCTTCTTGTACATGTTGTGTTGTCTCTGTATCAAAGAAGATAAAATGCCGGGGGATAGTTAACGTCGTTTCTTTCTTTAGGGCATGGGGTGCCCTATCAATTGACGACATTTCCTATCTCTCAATTCCACCCGGTGTCATATTATGCCAACCAGCGACGACTTGTGCCCGGTCTAATTCGCCGGGTGTAGAATCTTGCTCGTCGGACCACATTTCCCGCGTTGCTGCTTCTACTTCTAACGGTGTCAAAGGCTTATCCGATGTTACGTTAACGAAACGTTCTTCTAATGGACCGCCCTCTTCACCACGTACAAACGTTCTTACCTTATACATCCAGTCGAACTTACCTTCCCATGATACTTCGGCTATAGCCTTCATCGGGGGTCGTCTATCACGACGAACATACTTGAAGGCGTCCTTGCGTTTCTCCGTCCCTGACACGTTATGCCAGTCTAGTAGAAATCGCTGCTTCCTGTATCCTAAACCTTGGACCTTCAACTTTCTTAGGAATGCAGTAGGTGTGAGACCTTGTGCTATGGCTTGCGGCATCCGCATTATAGCAGTAGGTCGTCTTAGGTACGATGCTATCGTTGCCATTGTGAGTCCCTTCACAAAAACAGGCTAATCCGTTAAACCACTATAGCTTATCATATATCCCCTTCGCTAACTCATCGAACGTCTGCAAGCCTAAACCTAGTGACGTGACAGCTTGATACATGGGATGCGTGTTTAAGAAGGCTAATTCCTTCTCGGCGTCACCCTTGGCGTCTTGAAACCCCGGCAACTGTGATAACCTAGCTTCGATTAAAGTTGCAGACTTGGCGATATGGTGTAATGCCCAATCCATGTTGCGGTGAATGCCTTCAAAGTGTTCTTTTAACTTACCCCTTGTGTTACCTGCCATAAACCTAATCCTTTAGGTATTGGGACTGTGTGTTCGGCGTCACCTTACACACAGTCCCGGTTATCAATTGGTTGCCTGTTAACTCTGCATGACTTCGGTGGATGCTAGTACAGATTCCGCAATCATTTCATGCTTGAAGTCCTGCTCTTTGATCTTCATTAGGGCAGAGTATGTTTCCTTTTCCGGTAACGGCTTGACATCATACTTGCAATTCACGTCACCTTCAGCACCGTGTCGAACCACCATGAACGCCGTTGTCTCGAATCGCTTCTCAAACTTGGATAGTTTCCGTGCAACCCGTGTTCCGCAAATGAACAACTGGTAGCCGGTATCGGTGACAACAGGACAGCCGATACGTTTTTGCTTCTTACCCTTATACATCGACTCCAACTGTTGAGGTAGGCCGACAACGATGAACGTTATCGCTTCACCGTCCGACGATAAAAAGGTGAAGTCACCACCACCCCATTCTTTCATACGACCACCCCAACTATCCGGTAACTGCTTTTCGTCCTTGCTCATAATCTATGCTCCTAACTTTGTCATATACTACATTCCGTTACTTACGCAAAACCAGACTATACCCATGAGTATCGCCGCGTAAAACACACCTATAATAGCTGCTGATTTTATGTTCATACTTAACACCCCTAACCTTGTTGGTGTTCGTCACTCTTTGTTTTTGCCCTTGCTTCGTTATCCGTTATCTGCTTACAGATAACGTTTATTCCCTTGTTTATACAACCAACTAACATAGCTTCACACGTTATGCCGTACTCATCGGCTAACTTGCGAATCACCCTACTGTCTGCAACGTCCATGTTAACAGTGTATGCGTATCCGGCTATATGTTTCGCTGATATCATATCTATAACCCCTTCCGACCGTCTAACTTCCTGATAAGTGCTTCCTTGTCAAGACTTCCAACAGGTCCGGTTATCAAGTCCTTGTTGCCGCAAAACCTACAACGTGTCTTGTCGGTAATACATGAGATTCTTAGCTGCCTACAACGTGTACAAAAATACTCGGTTACCGGGCCGGGCATACCGTCAAACGATAGGTCGATTTTCTTTGGTCGTTTCATAAACCTTCTACCTTTGGTTTCGGACTATGTTCTGTGATCGACACATAACCTTTGCACCTACCGTCTGCCCATACTACAAAATCATAATCGCCTACAGGTAAAAACTCGATTTCCGTAATTGATAATGCTTCACGTACCAACTTAGCCGCAGCCGAGAACGCCTGAATGATTGTGTCCGCACCGACGTTCCGCTCGTGACCTTGCCAACCTTCATCACGTACACTCCAATATATATTAAACATGGTCCCCCGCAGTCTCTATTTGTACCGTTGCGATAGGTTCGTCAATGGGATATACGGCATACTCCAAGTCACCTGTATGCACCATGACAAAAGTAACGTCTGGAAAGACCCTGTTCAACATCGCAATCACATACCGCTCGGCGTCTGGTAGTCGGTCCGCCATGACCGGCGTACTTATAGAAAAACTGTTACCGCTGCCGTATGCAACTTTGACGTTAAACATGGGCCTACTCCAGACATCGCGTCCATGCCGGTCCTACGGTTTCTCCCAACTTTATCCTTAATCGGGGAGTTTGAAGGAATCAGACGACTTTGACTTACCAGCAAAGACTTCCTTAACCTGCTCTACCGATGCTTGCAAGGCCGTTACAATTACCCGTTGCTGAATCTCGGTAGACTCGTAAGCAGTGCCGGTCAATTGGGCGATAAGACTAATCGCCTTGATTGCCTTGTTTGTTCGTCCCGACGCGAGCCGTGTAAAGGCTTGTGACGGGGACTCGTTTTCGGGCGGCTTTACCCTGTTACTCCGCTTACTGGTTTTCTTAACTACCATAATCGTATTCTCCTTATATATGGAAACTAATTGGACTGATAGTGTCAACATCACCAGAAACAGTACCAAACGCGAACGTCCGTTAATACGAGTAATAGTGTTTTGATAATCCATAATAAACCAACCGTTAACCATACCTTACCTATTAAAGTATACACCATAACCGGACTCAGGGCAAGAGCTAATCTCATAAATTGAGCATATTTCTCCTTGACTACGTACCCACCTAAAACCCGCCTGGTAGCCGGGCTGAAACCAAGATCGGGCCGGGTGTCACTATGTCGGTGACATTGATTGCGGGAATGGGTGTCACTATGTCTATGTCACCTTGTCTGTATTGGGGATACAATGTCACTACATGGTGACTGTCACTACAAAGTGACATAC
>SDBV01013985.1_pt1 | contig 10163 bp, 9 predicted proteins | sample 2277081 | NCBI WGS metagenome assembly SDBV01 (sample SAMN10402039, study PRJNA504765) | marine sediment metagenome | isolation source: marine sediment core GS10_PC15, 223 cmbsf | place: Arctic Ocean: Southern Knipovich Ridge | collected 2010 | reverse complement strand
GAGATGTTTGACTGGAAGGAATTGCATCAATCCGATTGGGGTGACTGATCTCTAGCTGCCAATGGAAGTGTTTTTATGTTAGTCGCCGGTTTGATGTGGCTGATACCTGAAAAGATTGTAGATAAGTACCCCAAAAGCATTATCAATATTCATCCGGCTCTGCTACCTAAATATGGCGGGAAAGGAATGTATGGTGACCGTGTACACGAAGCGGTAATCGCTTCCGGCGACAAACAATCAGGGATAACTATTCATTATGTAAATCAACATTTTGATGAAGGTGAAATCATATTTCAGGCATACTGCGAGGTGGATACCGATGATACGCCGGATACACTTGCAACCAAAATTCATCAACTTGAATATGCAAATTACACGGCAGTTGCCGAGCGTGTAATTGTACGCGCCGAATAAGTGAATAATTCATTAATGATTGCACATATTCGGGTTCAATAAAAAGCTATTTTTCAGAAATCATTCTACCTTTGCACGCGTAATTTAATACGCAAGCAAATGGTGGGAAAAACAATAAAATCAGCGCTGATTTCGGTCTATCATAAGGAAAATCTTGAACCTATTCTGGAGGTACTGAAAGCGAATGCCGTGCAGATCTATTCTACCGATGGGACACAAGGTTTTATTGAAAACCTGGGGATGAGTGTAATACCGATAGAAGACGTTACCGGGTATCCTTCGATACTTAGTGGCCGCGTAAAAACACTACATCCAAAGATTTTTGGAGGTATCCTTCAGCGTAGATCAAACGCCACCGATCAATCTGAAGTGCAGGAACACGGAATACCCCAAATTGACATGGTGATTGTAGATCTTTATCCGTTTGAAGAAACCGTTGCTTCAGGGGCCGTTCATCAGGACATTATTGAAAAAATCGACATAGGGGGTATTTCTCTCATCCGTGCCGGGGCAAAGAATTACCAGGATGTGTTGATTGTAAGCTCCATGCGACAGTACGAAGAAGTATATGAAATGATATCCCAATCATGCAGCACCACACTGGCACAACGAAAACGCTTTGCTGCATATGCATTTGATATCAGTTCGGGCTATGATTCTGCTATATTTAATTACTTCAACAAAGATGAGGAACTACCAGTTTTTAAATTAAGCAAGTCAGAATCCAAACCTCTGCGATATGGTGAAAACCCCCATCAGCAAGGATCATATTTTGGGCCTTTCAACGAAATATTTGAACAATTGAACGGGAGAGAGATATCCTATAATAACCTGATTGACATGGATGCAGCCGTCTCACTAATGGCTGATTTTAGAGATGGAATCGCATTTGCAATACTCAAACATAACAATGCTTGTGGCGCAGCCTATGGCTCTACTGTAAAAGAAGCCTATCTAAAAGCATTTGAAGCCGATACACAATCGTCCTTTGGCGGTATCCTGGTTACTAATGCAACCATCGATTTTGAAGCTGCGGAGGAAATAAATAAATTGTTTTGCGAGGTTGTAATTGCCCCGGATTATCATAAAGATGCTTTGGAACTTTTAAAATCAAAAAAGAACAGGATCCTTTTGATCCAGAAAAAACAAGTAGAAACTAAAAAGCAATTTCGAAGCCTCCTCAACGGGGTAATCGAACAAGATAAGGACAATTATTCTGAAACAGAAAAGGATCTCAATGTGGTAACAGAGAGAAAACCTACAGCACTTGAAATTGAAGCTATGATTTTCGCGAACAAAATCGTGAAACATACAAAATCCAATGCCATCGTGCTTGCAAACAGTAGTCAGATGATGGCCAGTGGAGTAGGTCAAACCTCCCGGATTGACGCCGTAAAACAATCCATTGAAAAAGCAAGAATATTTGGCTTTGATGTTTCAAAAGCGGTCATGGCATCTGATGCCTTTTTCCCGTTTTCTGATAGTGTTGAAATAGCATTTGAGAATGGGATTACCAGCGTAATTCAACCTGGTGGGTCAGTAAAAGATCAGGAATCAATCGATTATTGTAATGAAAAGGGAATAACGATGGTATTTACCGGTAAACGTCATTTCAAACATTAATTTTATTATCCTTATAACTAATATTGAAAGATATTTGTAAATTGTGGTTCCTGAAAAAGTGAGCCAGTAATACAGAAAATTTATTTGAAAATGGGATTCTTTGATTTCTTCACAAGTGATATAGCTATCGACCTTGGAACCGCGAATACTTTAATCATCTTCAAGGACAAAATCGTTGTAGATGAGCCCTCAATTATCGCGATGGACCAAAGCAATGGTAAAGTATTGGCCATAGGGAAAGAAGCGCTCCAAATGCATGAGAAGACCCATGATAATATCAAAACCATCAAACCTCTTAAAGATGGGGTAATCGCTGATTTTCATGCTGCCGAGCACATGATAAGAGGAATGATCAAAATGATTGATGATGGGGGGCGCAATTTTTTCCCGAAATCACACCGAATGCTCATTTGTATCCCCAGTGGTATTACTGAAGTTGAAAAAAGGGCGGTTCGTGATTCCGCTGAGCATGCCGGTGCCAAGGAAGTGTATATGATCCATGAACCCATCGCTGCTGCCATCGGAATTGGCATTGATATCGAACGACCGATTGGTTCAATGGTTGTCGATATAGGAGGTGGAACTACTGAAATTGCCGTAATCGCACTGTCTGGGATTGTCGCAGAGCAGTCCATAAGGGTTGCCGGCGATACCTTCAGCCGCGATATCCTTGACTATATGCGACGGCAACATAACCTATTGATTGGTGAAAGGTCTGCTGAACGTGTTAAAATTCAAGTTGGTTCCGCCCTTACCGAACTGGACGATGGCCCGGAAGATTACGAGATAAGAGGCAGGGATTTGATGACAGGAATTCCAAAGGTGATTAAAGTATCTTACTCCGAAATTGCATTTGCATTGGACAAATCAGTTTCAAAAATTGAAGAAGCGGTACTCAAAGCCCTTGAAATATGTCCTCCGGAATTATCCGCAGATATTTATGATAACGGAATCCACCTGACGGGTGGAGGTGCCATACTTCGGGGATTGGATAAAAGGCTGGCATTGAAAACCAAACTTCCGATACATCTTGCCGAAGATCCTCTGAGGGCTGTAGTACGTGGTACGGGCACAGCACTGAAAAATTTGAAAAACTTCAAATCCGTCCTGATGTCATAAGTTGATAAATATTGATGATTGGGTATATTAATGAATGCAGCGACTCCTAAACTTCCTATACCGATACAGAGGCTTTTTTACTTTTCTTATACTTGAAATAATAAGTTTCACGCTCATCATCCAGAATAACAGGTACCAAAGTGCTGCTTATTTCAATTCTTCTAATTTTTTAACCGCCAACATCTTCAATGTTACCTCCAATATTCAAGACTATTTAATTCTTGAAGAAACAAATGCCATCATTGCTGAAGAAAATACCTTACTGCGAACTCAGCTGGAACAGTTAAAATCCTTCGAAAAAGACTCATCGGGAATAGTGAGTGAAGATTCAGTTTCGAAATATGAGTTTATAACAGCAAAAATCATTAATAACTCAATCCATTGGCAAAATAATACACTTACAATAGATAAAGGGTTGAAGGATGGGATCAACATTAATATGGGGGTTCTGGGGAGTGGAGGTATTGTAGGTAAAGTCAGGTACAGTAGTAACCGCTATTCAGTTCTTACTTCTTTGCTTCACTCTCGTTTTACCATATCATCCCGAATTCAAGATAAAGTGGAATTATGCACTACCGAATGGGAGGGTCAAGATCCTGGTTTCGTTGCTATAAAATTTGTGCCAAGACATCACAATATCAGTGTTGGTGATTCCGTACTTACTTCAGGATACAATGCTATTTTTCCTGCAAACATTCCGATTGCAGTTGTTTCGGATATACAAATTAAATCAGATGATACATTTTATACAATAAAAGCAAAACTGGTCAATGACTTCACCAAATTAAATTATGTGCACATCGTGGTGAACAGGTTTAAAACTGAAAAAGACTCCATTGAAAATCTGGTAAATCGAAATGAGTAACCGAAGCATTATTTTTCATGTTTTAGCTTTCGTGCTTTATATTGGCGTACAGGTAACCATATTTAGAAATCTTGCCTTGTTCGATGTTGCGTTTTGTTTTATTTACATGGGTTTTATTTTATTACTACCGATGGATATTGACCGTATATTGTTGTTATTTCTCGGGTTTATTTCAGGATTGATTGTTGATTTATTCTATGACAGTATAGGAATTCATACGGCTACCTCCGTAATGCTGGCTTTTTTACGGCCCCACTGGATAAATGTACTAACGCCACAGGGAGGATACAACATTGGAGTATCCCCTTCTTTACAACATATGCCATTTGTTTGGATAACATCATACCTCCTACCAATAATACTGATTCACCACTTTGCGATCTTTTATATTGAAGCAGGAGGATTTTCAATGTTTTTCTTTACCTTAGTAAAGGTATTGTCATCGGTAATTTTCACTTATATTGTATTGGTTTTAGTTCAGTTACTTTTCTACAGGAGGTAGCAAATGTTTGATTCCAGAAAATATATCCTTCAAGCTGTTTTTATAGTTACGGGCTTTGTCTTTCTTTCGAAGTTATTTGCCATCCAGGTACTCAGCAAGGAGTATGGAGATGCTGCAAAAAACAATGTCATCATGAAAGTGATCGAGTATCCTTATCGCGGCCTTATTTATGACCGTAACAATAATTTTATTGTGGTAAATGAGCCGGAATTTGACTTATTTATTATCCCGAAAAACATTTCAATACCAGACACACTTTTTTTTTGTAAGCTTTTTAATATTTCACTTGAAAATTTCAACGAACGACTTTTAAAGGCCAAGAAATACAGTCATGTTAAACCCTCGTTGTTTCTGAAACAAATTCCCCGAACTGAGTATGCAAGGATAGAAGATTTTTTGGTGGACTATCCCGGATTCGAAATCAGGGCCCGAACAATCAGGTCTTATCCTGATTCGATTCTCTCCAATTCGCTGGGTTACATTGCTGAAATAAGTAAATCCGAGTTGAAAAATGATACTGAACACTATTATCATCAGGGTGACTATATTGGCAAAAGTGGGATTGAAGCATTCTATGAAGAACAGCTTCGTGGAAAAAGAGGTGCAAAATTTAAATATAAAAATGTAAACGGGGTTGAAAAGGGTGATTTTGAAGATGGGAAATTTGATACACTTGCGGTACCCGGACTTAATCTTCATTCCACCATCGATATCAATTTACAGCTCTATGCTGAAAAGCTATTGAAGGGAAAAATCGGAAGTGTTGTGGCTATTGAACCCGTAACCGGCGAGATACTGGCGATGGTCAGTAGTCCTTCGTATAACCCCAATGCGCTTGCAGGCAGGGATTTTAGTAAGGAATTTGCGGTACTCCAGGGAGATACCCTTGTGCCACTTTTTAACCGGCCAATAATGGCAATGTATCCTCCGGGATCAATTTTCAAAATTGTCCAAAGCCTTATCGGATTGGAGCAGGGTGTTCTTCACCCCAACGAAGAAATATTTGTTGATGGTACTTTAATTGGGGACCATGCTCCTCCAGGATATTATAACCTTCATAATGCAATTAGATACAGTTCTAATAACTATTTTTTCAAAGCTTTCCGGAGGATAATAAACCATAGGGTTGACCCAAACACATACATCGATTCAAAGATAGGTTTGGAAGAATGGCAAAGAATGGTGATGGATTTTGGACTTGGCAATAAACTTGGCGTTGATATCCCTAATGAAAAAAGTGGCCAGATTCCTGGTGCAGAATACTATAACAAAATTTACGGGGAAAACCAGTGGAAATTCTCCACGATTGCTTCGTTGTGCATCGGTCAGGGCGAAATGCTACTCAGCCCTATTCAAATGGCCAACATTGGGTGTATAATAGCCAACCGCGGGTACTATTATAAACCTCATATTATCAAAGGAATTGGGAAAGATGGCGGCCCGCTTGAAAAATATTACGAAAAACACTTTGCCGGGATATCTTCAGAACATTACGATGTGGTTATTAGTGCGATGCAGGATGCATTAAAAACAACCGCATGGCGGGCCGTTATTCCCGGTATTGATATTTGTGGCAAAACAGGGACAGTTGAAAATCCACATGGTGAGGACCACTCTGTCTTTATGGCCTTTTCCCCTAAAGATGACCCCAAAATTGCAATTTCTGTATATGTTGAGAATTCAGGATGGGGTGGCCGGGCTGCAGCCTCCACTGCAAGTTTATTGATCGAAAAATATCTTCAAAAGGAAATCAAAAGGAAATGGCTCGAAGATTATGTATTAGCAGGAGTTTTTATCGATGCGAAGCAGGAGTGACATAAGTAGCCAGATTGACTGGTTAACATTTGCTTTGTTTTATACCATGGTAATTCTTGGATGGCTCAACATCTATGCCGCGGTTTATGACGATGCGGTATCAAGCAACATATTTGATATTGGCCTTAACTCAGGAAGACAACTCTTATTTATTGGTGTTACCATCCCTTTGTTCCTGTTAATAATGGCTGTTGATTTTAAATTTTTCGATGCATTCACCTACATCATTTATGCTTTCGTTATTTTACTTCTTATTTATTTACTTTTATTCGCGCGTGAAATAAACGGCGCCAAATCCTGGCTTGAAATAGGAGGATTTAGTCTTCAACCTTCAGAGTTTGCAAAATTTGCTACAGCACTTGCGCTTGCGAAATATATGTCGACCCAGGGTTTCAAAATGCGAAATTTTAAGAATCAGGCTATTCTGGCGGCCATTATAGGCTTACCTGCAATACTTGTTATTTTACAGGGTGATACAGGTACCGCCTTGATTTTTGGAGCGTTTATTTTAGTCTTGTTTCGGGAAGGAATGTCCCCTGTATTATTACTGGCTGGAATTACGGTAGCCGTTTTATTTATTCTTACTCTCATTATGCCACAGTTATTATTATTATTGATTCTTGGCGGTATTGCAATAGTTATAATAATTCTCAGCAAAAAATCATTAAAACGTATTTCCATAGTTATAGCGGGGTTTCTGGTAGTTGTGGGGATTGTAAAAGGGGTAGATTTTGCTTTCAATAACATTCTGAAGCCACATCATCAAAATCGAATACTCGTACTTATCAAACCAAATACAGATCCCCTTGGAGCAGGCTGGAATGTGACACAATCAAAAATAGCTATTGGTTCAGGCGGCCTGAGTGGCAAAGGATTTCTCAACGGTACACAAACAAAATTCGACTTTGTACCCGAACAAAGTACTGACTTTATTTTTTGTACCATTGGGGAAGAACATGGTTGGGCAGGTAGTTTGCTTCTTATTTCTCTATTCATTGCGTTGTTGTTGAGAATTATTTTTATTGCCGAGCGGCAAAAACAAAAATTCAGTCGCATTTATGGCTATTCTGTAGCTTCCATCCTGTTCGCACATTTCACAATCAATATTGGAATGACGATTGGGCTGTTTCCTGTTATTGGTATTCCTCTTCCCTTTTTCAGTTATGGTGGATCTTCATTAATTGCTTTTAGCATTCTGCTGTTTATCCTGTTGAAACTGGATGCACATCGAACCCAGTTACTAGCGCATTAATTTAGTCGTCTTCGGGGAAGGGATCAGGTATATTTTAAGGCCACAACTTCAATAAATTCTTTTACTTCATGGGAATCCATTTTCCAGTTGTTCTTACTAATGTAGTTGCTGTTAATAAAATTCATAGCTTCTGCCTGGGTGGAGCAGTTTTCAAGAAAATCCATTACCTTGTTAAAATCATCTGAATTTCCATCAAAAAGTTGATTGATAAACATGAATTTCTGGTTGATTGTCAATTGATTTTTAATGCTCCCAATCCTTGTTTTTTTCTTGATCTCATTCAGCAACATTGAATTGGTATCATTCGTCAGCTGATCATTGAGTGTCTTTATTTTCTGATTTTGAGAATCGGGTTCACTTTGCTGAATCTGCCGGGAATCTTCAATTTCCGATCCATATATCACCTCCAGTGGTAATTTGCTTAATTTTGAGAGTACAGTTACATACCCATCTATATCTTCCGGAGTAATACTGGTTTTTTCAAATACTTCATTCAGTATTTTCAAAGCGTTATCTGTAGTAATAACTCCCTGATTATTTTCATCAAGTTTTTCAATCAAAAGCTTAAATAATGGTTGATTTATTTTTACATATTTCAGGAGGCTACGAAATTCTTTCACATCAATACCGCGTTTCTTTCTACGGTTAATTAAGTCACAATAAAATTCATAGGGTGATAAAATCAAAAGAATGGTATCTTCTACTGCTGAAATTAACAAAGGCAGAAACACTTCCTTGTTAATCTGAATATGCTGTGACAATGAGTTCAAAAAATGTGATAATGCCTTTTGAACACCAGGAGAAGAATAATCGAAATATTCACTCCTCATTCGCTTACTCTCTTCAATCCACCTTGACAACAAATTATAAATTACAAATAAATTAATTTGCCGGATCTCACTGAGTTCCAGGATCTCTCTTCCACTGATAGATTTCTTTGTGTCAAAAAATCCTTTCCCCAATGCATTACCATAATGCCTGCTGTATTCCTTTAATGCCTCTCTATTCAACTTGCTCTCCATTGTATTTATCGTTTCTTTTGTAAAGTTAACAATTATGCCAAAAATCAACATCGTAAGCCTTGGAAAGGAAATTACATTTTCTGATCCGGCTGATACTATTTTCGATATTTTTCAACAACACCAAGTAGACTGGATGCATTCCTGCGGTTTGAAGGGAAGGTGTACTACATGTTGCATGATCGTATTGGAAGGAATAGGCAATATTAGCGGATTGAGCAAAAGGGAGTCAAACTATGCTAAAATGGGCTGCCTGAGAAAAAATGAACGCCTCGCCTGCCAATGCACATTGTCTGGAAATATCAGAATAGCAGTACCTTTTAATTGTTGATTACCTCATTTGAACTATCTCGATTGACAAACTATGTTTATTGAACCACATTTTGGACAATTAAATGAACAAAAACCAGGATGGGTTGAGATAATCTGTGGTTCCATGTTTTCGGGTAAAACTGAAGAACTGATCAGGAGACTGAAAAGGTCGTTACTGGCTAACCAGAAGGTAGAAATTTTTAAACCCCAAATTGATACAAGATATCATAATAAAAACGTTGTATCACATGATGAAAATTCTATTCGATCAACACCTGTACCATTTGCAAATGAAATACTGCTCCTGGCTGAGAACACGCAGGTAGTGGGTATTGATGAAGCACAATTTTTTGATGAAGACCTGATTGAAGTGTGTACAAAGTTATCTAATTCCGGAAAACGGGTAATTGTAGCAGGACTGGATATGGATTTTGAAGGAAAACCATTTGGACCGATGCCAGCACTTATGGCCATCGCGGAGTTTGTAACAAAGGTACATGCCATTTGTATGAAGTGTGGCGAAGTGGCTTCTTATTCCTATCGTTTGTCCGACAAAAAAGATCAGGTTTTATTAGGTGAACAGGATCGATACGAAGCACGGTGCCGTAATTGCTTTTTCAATGATTAAGGGATTTTTCCATAAAATATTTTTTCTTGCAGTAATGGTAATCCTCACCGTTACATCAATCCATGCGCAATCAGAAATCCCTGTAGGAACGTGGCGGTTGCATATTTCTTACAAAGAATCCAGGGATATTGCACTGTCAGACAATGCGGCCTATTGTGCTGCGAATAACGGTGTTTTTTATTTACAAAAAGATGATAATAGTATTCATACACTGACAAAGATTGACGGTTTAAACGATGCAGGTATAAATAAGATCGATTACGATATCACAAATGACCTTCTGGCAATAGGGTATTCAAATGGCAACGTTGATATGGTTACTGACGAAACCGTGATAAATTATGTAGCCATAAAGAATGCTAAAAATGAATCAAAAACTATCAATGATTTTCTGTTTGTAGGAAAACGAAGTTATATCTCTACTGATTTTGGTGTTGTTGTACTGGATATTGTTGAATTTGAAACATTGGAAGCCTATATTAATATTGGTGAAAATGGAGAACAGCTCCGTATTTTTGAGGCAGAGTTCTACAACGATTCATTATTTCTGGCGACAGCGGATGGCGTAATAGCCGGTTGGTTGGACGCATCAAACAACCTCCAGGATTTTAACA
>SDBV01013984.1_pt1 | contig 10163 bp, 13 predicted proteins | sample 2277081 | NCBI WGS metagenome assembly SDBV01 (sample SAMN10402039, study PRJNA504765) | marine sediment metagenome | isolation source: marine sediment core GS10_PC15, 223 cmbsf | place: Arctic Ocean: Southern Knipovich Ridge | collected 2010 | reverse complement strand
GACCCAGGTGGGGCCGTTGGTTAGCGCGCCATCGTTGCCGTTACCGGAACGGTCATAGGCCGTCGTGCCGCTGCCGGTGTCGTATTGATGATGCAACACCAGGCCGGACTCGTCGTTATAGATACCGGCGGCGTGCTCCGCGGCTTCGTTGGCGCTAAGGGTTCGGCCATATTGCCTGTATAAATATATTACACCTGTGTAGTAAGAGCCGGCCATATTGCCAATTTTTAATGCGCTGGTGTTAGATATGTCTCCGAGGCCGGTGATATCTACCTGGCCGATCGGCACACCATCTTGGTAGCCGGTTAATGTATTCGCAGTCCGGTCTACCACCCATATTATGAGTATCGCTTTCCCCCGTTCTACCACTATGCCCACAGTAAATTTATTCGTTCCATCATTCAGATAAAAGCCAGTGTTTACATCCGTGTCCGCCGGCTGCCAGCAGCTTATGCCATACCCAAGCCCACCCGGCTGAGACCAGGCTTCGCCTTTACCCATCGCCCACTTCGGATTTACTGCACCGGTTGGGTGCTTAAACAAAACTTCAACACTAAAATCAGTTAGCCCGTGATCTATGGTTTCATCATCTGGAACATCGACAGACTGGCTTAACGCGCCATCAAAACTTAGCGCCGGCGCGCTCGTCACCCATGCCGGCACGGTCGCGGCGGCGATGATGTTGAAGGCATCGACCGCGCCATTAAGTTGTGCCGAGGCCTTGATCTTCATCGCAACGCGGATCTGCCCGGTGTAGTCGGCCGTATCCGGCTGGTATGTCTTCAGCTGATTCCAGGCGATGCTTGCGGTAACGTCGCCGTGCTCCTGGCTTATGGTTGGGTAGGTCGTTGTGCACACCATCTCGCCGAGGTTGTCGTCCCATACACAGGTTTCTTTCGGGTAAGCGAAACGGGATACTTGCACCCGGACCTCGTACTGATCCGATTCCACATTCCAGCGATACGCCCGGCGCAATGGTTTGCGATTACCGTTCTGAATGCGTAACTGGCCAGCGCCAAGGATTGTGTCCTTTACATCGTAGACAATACCAGTCACCACGCCGGCAGTGGGATCCGGCGGCGTCGCTTGTAACGTCACATCTATCCAGGTGCCGGCACCAACGGCACGGTATTGAATATCGATCTCGGCGCACAATGGCTGGATACCTTTGCTGTTGGAAATAAATAATAGGCCAGAGATATCGATCGATAACGCTGTCGCATCGATGCTGGAGGTTCGCTGGATCCAATCTGCGACAACGGTTAACGCACCGCCGTTGACGGTATCAACATTTGAAGGGAACAACCCCAGTGCACCATCGGGGCCGGATACCTCGAGCTCCACGTGATCAAAGTTCGCGACCGGCGTATCGCCGATCTTGAACGTGGTCAGATCGACATCCGCTAAACCAAAATTGAATACCTGGTAAAGGTACTGATCTTCACCGATAAACTCGGTGTACGGCTTGGCGCCAAGATCCGGGTAAACACGGTGCTGCCCCAAGATCAAAGGCAACGGCTCATAAGGCCGCGCGCGATTGCCGCTGGCGCTTAGCGAATAGGTCGGGCTGTCATTGTCGCTGGTGATCGGCTCCGGTGGCGGAAACAATTGATTGACCACGAGAAGACCCGCCGTGGCGATCAGCGCCTCGCCAAAACCGCCCGCGGCAAATCCTAGATGGCCAGCAGCCCAAGGAGCAAATAACGTCAGTACGGCAATCGAAAGAATGATGCGCAGTGGATCACTGCCGCCTTCACCACCGCCATCTTGCACACGCGCGCGGATGACAATTATGTCGCCTGGTTGAGGGAATGTACTCCCCCACTCGCTGCGCTCGATAAACCGATCGTTAAGTTGCAGAAATACGGGCCGACCGGCAAGATTAATACCCACCCGATGCAGATAAGTCGCAATCGATTCGCCGGGCAGATACGGCATGTGGATCTGCTTACGATCGACAGCCACAAACAACGGGTGCGGGCTATACACCAGCCGAGGTGAAGATTTAACGGGTAGCGGCGGGCTCAACTCCATCGGAAATACCCCACCAGCGTCAGCCCCTGCCTCGGGAGTTCCCGAATCCGGTGCAGGCACACCTGGCCGGCACCGCGTAGCGCGTGCAAACAGTGTGGCACGCCGTTAACCATGACATAGAGGCCGATGTGGTTTAGCCGGCCGCGGCCAATCATCAACACCGCATCACCGTCGGCCGGCGACTCGGTGGGCTCGGCATAGTTGTCTTTGAGCGAACCGATCTGGTGGCTGATGCCGTGCACGCTCGCTGCTCGCCCGGCGGGGAGCCGGATCACGCGACCAAACACCTCGCGCTGCACCCGAACACAGAGCTCGGCACAGTCGTTTTCAGAATACGGAACCCCGACGTAATTCTCGGCCCAGTGCTTTTCTAATGCGTTTTGCGCGCTCATCTCAGAAAAGCCCTGGGGTTGTGTCTGGCCGGTAGGTCAGCGGCACCGCGGGGCGATTCAATAAATCTTCAAAACCCAGCGTTCCAGTGATTTGCGACATGCTCATGGAGACATTGGAGAGATCCATGGTGATGTCGAACTCGAGCGTGTCGGGATCCGAGCGCAACACCTGCATGATGCGCACGGTAGCGCCCTTGCCGCCGCCACTGGACTCCAGCCATTGCGTCAGTTCGCGGCCAATATTGTCCACCGATAGCTTTGCATGAGGCAGGCCATGCTGAAGATCGTCCGGTAAGGTCACTCGGAAGGCCATGGCCACAAACGTATTGCCATTGCTCACCAGATCCTGGTTGTCGTTCACCACTCGCACCGGTGAACTCAGATCGGCATGGTCGATTTCGAGCAAATAGAGAGGCGCTTCATCGGCGCCGGTGCTATTCGATTTTTCCTTAAAGGTGTTGGAGTAACTGCGAGCCACTAGCTTTCCCAGTTCTCAATATTGAAACTCACAATCCACTTCAGTGGTGCACCTTCGCTCTCGTTGTGTGGCAACACACCGTATTCGCCTTTAATAATTCGCACCTGTTTGGCAGCGCCGTCGCGTGGGTCGGTCCAGTCGAACCAGCTAGCCCCCCGGTTACATTCTGTTCCGCTAAACCAGGTCTCGAAGGCCTGCAGTTCAGTCTCGGTATAGATGTACTGCACCGGTCGGACCACCATGACCCGGCTTTTGATCTTTGCTTGTTTCGGTGGCCCGGATTCCATGGCCGTGCGCAACACGGCCGAAGCCGGGCGCATCCCGTAACCGTTCAGGAGCAACTCGCCACCGTTGGGAAAGGCCATTAGCTCGGCTTCCTCTTAATACCAAAGGTTTGCCCGAGCTTGGAAGAGATCGGGCCACCGGAGCGGAGATCTCGCGTGATGATGCTCACCACCATGCCTTGCGGATCGACACGCGCCTCGGCACTCTCGGCCTCGATCGGTTGGCCCTGGTTAACAATTTCTACCTGGACCGGACCGGCTCCCTGGCCCTGCAGGGAAACGGGTATGCGGCGGCCATCGGGTAAGGGCACAAAGGCTTCCGGTTTGTCGCCCTCACCAAAGAGCGCCAGTTGCGGGCGAGTGGCGATGCCGCCTGAGGCATAGGTGTGCAAAGGCACTGAGCCGCTCGGCCCAAACACACCGCCGCTTGCGTGCCGTGTAGGAAAAGGGGCGGGCTTACCAGGGGAGATAAAGCCAAAGATGCCATTAAACAATGGCTCCATAATTTTAATCTGAATCATAATGCGCAGCAGGTCGCGAATAATTGACTCCGCCAGACCTTGAAAATCGAGCTTGCCGCTCATCACCATGTCGGTCATGGTGTCGGTGAACTCATCACCCCATCCGCGGATCGCGCCCTCGAGTTCGGCGAAGGTGCTTTTGCCTTTATCCCCCAGGTCCTCTAATTTTTTCTTCGCGGCTTCCATCGCCCGGGTATAGGTATCGAGACCAATCGCGCTGGACTGGAATAACTCCTCCAACCAGGCCACGGTAACAGCATATTCTTCGGCGGCTGTTCGCGTTTGTTGAAATACCCGAGCGCCTTCTTTAAGAAGTCGTTGTTGTTCTTTGAGTGCTGTCTGATCAATTAAATCAATTTTTTTGTTTGGTTTAGTTTTCGATGTCTCTACATCGAGTTTCGCTTTGTTAAGTTTCTTTATTTTTTCATCGAGTATGTCGATATGCTTGATAAACCGCCGCATAACCTCGGATTCCTTATCTATCCCGAGATGCAGTTGTCTCTGGTATTCAATCATCAAACCCGCGCGGCGACGCATCGCGTCATCGAGTTCATCGGCGCCAATCAATTCAGCCCAGTTATCAAGTGAATCACCGATGCCTTGTATCACCTTCGCTAGACGGCTGGTTCCATCGGCGGCTTTATCAAGCACACCGAGAAAACGCTGAAAACTGTTTGCGGTAGAATTCGACGCACGCTCGATCGTTAATGCGACTTCCTTAAAATCAGCGTTGATCTCTGCCGACTGCTTCTTTAATGATTCAAATACATCTATCGATAACAGCTTGCCTTCGATCACCAGCCGTCGCAGTTGGCCAACAGTGAGCCCCATGCCTTTGGCGATACGGCTCGCCACCTCGGGCAGGTTCTCCAGGATGGAGTTAAATTCCTCGGCGCGAAACACACCGGCAGTCAGGCCCTGGCCGAGCTGCAACAGGCCCATCTTCATCGCCACACCACTGGCGCCGGAGATAATACCCAGTTGCTGAACCGAGCGCGTTAACGCCAGCACCTCATCCGTGGTGGCACCCAGCTCCGGAGCTGCGCGGGCTACACGCTGAAATATCTCAACGGAATCCAGCAGAGAAGCACCGGTTTCCTTGCTGATAGCAGATAGTTCGCGCGAAACCTTTGTGTAATCGCCCGTCGCCTTGGTCGCTGTCTTGATTCGGGTTTGTAGTGCCTGATAACGATCGGCAATTAATAACAATTGTTTGGCGGTGCGGAGAGAGAGATAAACAGCCGTCGCCGCGCCCAGGTATCTAATAGCACGGCCGGCCAGTTGCGCGCCCTTAGCCTGCTTTTCCATATCGCGCGCTGTCCGGGCCGTGTGGCCCGACATCTTCTTGAGTTCGCCGACTGCCTGTTTAATGTCGGCGCGAACGCGGATCAGAAATTCTTTTTCTTTTTTCGTTGCCATCAGCTTGAACGCAGTTTTTTAATCAGCCTCGGTACGTCTTTGTTATAGGGCGCCAGTGCCGCCTCCATGAGATCTGCTCTTTGATGTGCATCGATGCGACAGGCCTCGCGATAGAAAAGATTCAATTGCCGGGCTGTGTAATCCCACAACGCCGGCGGCGGCGGATAACCGTGCGCAATTAATGTGGCGGCGAGCTCACCGAGGCCGAGCTGTTTTCCTTTCGCATCGTTTCGGCCATGCGTCGAACGATGCGTCGCGTAAAAAAACCTGAATTCATTTCCCAGAACGTCATTGCCAGCAGCTGGCCATCACCTTCCGGCAACTTTTCGATCCACTCAACAGTCAACCCGGTTGCGATTGACAGCAATTTTAAAAACGGTTCAGCATGGTCGCTGAATATCAGATCAATAGCGTCATAACTGAGCTCTTCAATATTGGTTTCACGAATCACCTCACCAAGATCGTGCACAATGGGTTGCACCAGGTGTGCCGCCTTCAGGCCTTGCGCAAAAGTAAATTCGCGAACGGTAACTTTCTCGCCGTTGATTTCGATCTCCCGTTCCGGAAACAGGATCTCGGCGTCCGTTGAGGCGGTTGCTTCCGGGGCTTTTGTCTTTTCAGTCATCGACTTCTACCTTTATATTGTTGGTTAACCGGTTTTGCTGGTGGCTTCTTCTTTGACCGAACCAACGATCTCGCCTTTGCCTTTTTCCTTAAGACGGTCGGCCTGGTCTTTACGCAAGGTAATTTCATCACCGGCCTGTTTGTCTTCACCGGCGTGGGTATGCGATGCGCTTAACTTGAAGCGCACGCGCTCGACTTTCTTTTCGTCTTTCATTTAGCTCTACTCCTAAATTTAGGTATTCAACTGATAACTACTAAATCTTTAGATATTGGTAGTTAATTGGTAATTAGCTTTCGATCTTCCAGGAGAACAACTGGTCGCCAGATGCACGCAAGGTATCGAGCTGCACGACACCATTGATCGTCATATCAGCCGCATCGTCGGTGATCAGGCTTAGCACACCCGGATCCAGTTTGACCGAATACATTTCGCATCGGGTCATTTTGTCGTCTTTGGCGGTGTTCTTTCCGGCGAAGACAATATATTTCTCGAGGTTGTGTGGATTGACCTTGATATGGTCCTGGGTGGCATAGTCGTAATCGATTTCCGCTGCTGTATCTTCGCTGACCGTGCCGCCCGTTAACCACTCGATCATGCCTTCGTCGGCATGTACGACGTAGTCCGTATCCAATACATAGGTTGGTGTACCGGCGGTGCCGGTTACAACCACGCTACTGACCTTGTTGTGCTCCAGCGCACTAAACTTTTCAAGTTTCGCGGTGTGCGTCTCATCAGTAACACTGGCGCCCGTCTTGGCGGTAGCGTCACCGTGCAACGCGATCGCAAGATGATCCTTCTTGATCGAGCGCATGGCGATGGCGATGCCGTAAGAAGTACGCTTTAGAAAACTTGCAGCTATCGCGCCGACACCACTGACGTTTTCCATAACTTCGCCGCGCTCCATGTTCGGCGACAACTCCGCGGAACTCAGATCGCCGACAAAGACCAGGCCGACAGCCTGGCCGTTGGCATCACGGTCACCAATAAAAAGCTGCCCCTGGCCACGAAAATATTTGCTATCGAATAGTTCTGGCATTTTCTTACCCTCTGTTAGTAAGTAGTTTCATTTGGTGGCCCGGCATTTATGTAGGCCACTACCCATCCATACGGGTGCTCTAGTTGTCGCGACTGCTCGAGGCGCTCAAGATAAAGCCCCGTCCCTGTCACGCCTGTTTTTACAAAACTTTTAATCTCCTCCATCAGGTCGTACTCGGCGTGCTTTAGATCCTTCTGGGTATTGTTTTCGTCGACCTTGAGGTGGCCGATTAAGATAAATTCCTGCGTGCCATCTTGTGCGGCCATGCCAGGGCCACTCTTGTATTTTCCCTCGCCGCCGCCAAGCACCATCACCACCCCAGCGGCAATATCGGCGTCACTCCAATCGGTGTAGTGTTTGTGCTCCTCTTTGATTACGCGAGCGCCCAACGCTGAAGTAAGCGCCGCCACAAAGGCGTCGTCGCGATCGTCCAGCCGTTTGATGGCCTGGTTAATCATCGGGCCATCTCCGCCAGCGAATCGTCGACGGCTTTATTCATATCCCGAATAGTTCCCGCCTCATGCTCCTCGGCGGCGGGTATCAGAAAAGGTTGCGGCCGTGTGCCGGTGGTGGCGATCTTGCGGGCAATCAAAAATTCGAGGTCTTCGAGATCCATTGAAGTATCCTGTGGCTCAACACGGCGAACCTTGATCCAATCCATAATGGCGTTACGCGGGGGCATCTTTCCCGATGCCTGGCCTAGCGGACCATAGATGCCGGTACCCTCTTCCACCGCCTGACCGTAATCCATACCAACGCTTACCTGGCCCTCAAATGGTGAGACCATTCGCGGTTGAATCGAGTTGGTCAGTTGCGTGTGTGCCTTCGCTGCCTTGTCTCTAGCTGTGCGTGCAATAAGATGAATTCGCTTGTCTATTTTTTTATTCATGTGGCGCGCAAGAATCTTGGGACCCGCGGCCATCGCTGCCTGCAACTTCTTGTGATCAACCGTGATTGAAAATCCGGTCATGCCGCCATCTTCTCGAATTGGTTTAGCAATTGCTCTGCCAGAGCAGCAGGTGTGCCGTTCTTCGGCATGCTCATTCCCTGGGAGTGCCCAAGTTGCACCGGTTTGGCAATACCCCAGTTCGCGAGCTCCTGCATCGCCTGCGCAGTGGCGCGGATCAGTAACAAACTGCGGTCGCCCGCTGCGATGGTTGTGTTGGCCGCATCTACATCGATGATATGGCCAGCAGCATAGGAGTATTTGAAAGTTGCGCCGAGGTCGGCGATCTGGTTCGCCGTGGGCGGTAGATCCAGCCATATCTCACGTGTGCCGGCGTTCTCGTACAAGCTCATCTTGGGCAAGATTGTCGGGAAGTTCGCATCCCAGGGATTACGGGTACGTCGTTCCTTGGTTCCCCATATTGTTGCGATCGGCCGAAGAAGGTCAGCCGGTGCGGGGTAATTTTCCTTGTCGGCCTCGAGCGTCAGCTCGCCGACAACGGCGCGCAGCCGATAGCGGCCGATATCCATCGCGGCAACCTCAAGATGGCGAACGAAATCTCCGTCACTCGCCATCTTGAACTTGTCTTTTGAATCCGACAGCATGGCCTTTAGCTCAGCGACTAGATCCGCTTGACTCATCGTGCCGGGCATCAGCTTGAACCTTTACCAAATACATGGGTTGCCCACTGATAAGCTGCCGCGCCCAAACTAGTAACAAAAACAATTGCGCCCCAACCAAGTACTTGTTTCTTCACCGCCTCCCTCAATTCCCGGCGGCGGCGAGCGCTCTCAACCATTTCCGATATAAAACGGTGGTGGTCGGCGTGCGTCTCGTGATCAAGCGAATCGCGTTCATCCAGTACGGAATGAATGATTTCTTTAAGCTCGGCGGCCTCCATTACCTACCTCGTAACTTCTGTACGATCGAACCAAGGAAACCGGCCACAGGCGGATGTCCTGCCAGTAGTTGTTTATCGTCGCTACGCTTCTTGATGTTGACACCCAAAACACCGAGCGCCATGGACCACATAAACGACAGACCCACCATTGCGGTAATAAGCGTCGCGGCCTTCTCGACATCGGTAAAGATGACGTAGCTAATCGCGATCATCTGTATAAGCCAGGTGATAACAACAACCCAACCAAATGCCGGCCGCCAGCCGCTCTTAAACTTACTGGGGTTCTTTAACTCCTCGCGGAAGGTCTGATTCACTTCCTGCATTTGCGCGGTATCCGCGGCGAGCTCATTAGCGGCGCGTCGTACAGCCAGTCGTTCTAGCTCAACCTGGTGATTGGATTCGATCTTTTTGAGTTTTACCGCTGCATCCGGATCCGCCTGGATGGCTTTCTCCAGCGCATCCGGTTGCTCCGGATCCACACCAAACTTGGCAGCGATCATTTCGCCAATGACGGCGCCGGCGGGGCCACCCACGACGGTACCCAGTAATGGCGCACCGAGTTTGATCAGTAGTTTTTTAAGCGAGCCCATTACGCCGGATCCCTGATTAGATCGCGCCAGTTCGCACCGGGTTCTTGCGCGTGCGGTAGATCGATCAGGCCTGTCCACCGCCCACCCCACTCCAAACCACAGGCCTCAATCATTTCGCCATAACCCGACCAAAGCGCTTTTTCTTCGGGCGTCTCATGGCCCCACACCGGCTTGCCGCCAATAATCGGGCAGCCATCAAAGGCCCTTCGATAGTTGTGCAGAGATTGGCCGGGACCGGCATTAGTTACCTTGTTGCCATGCTGCGGCCCAACAGCCATAAGAATCTTGGCCAAATCGGGTCGGAAATAACGCTCGCGTAATTCAGTGGCCTTGTTTTGGATAGCGGCCAGAGATCGGCCTTGACGATACAAACGCGCCTGCTCTTCGAACGAACGCCAGGTGCAATAAATAAGCACGTCTGACCCTCGCTTTTCAGCGATGGTCAGAAAATCTAGCGCTTTTTCATTAACGCCATGAGTTAGATCTGCGAGTCGGCGGCTTGCCATGTTTACTCCGAATTGGTACGGCGTTTGAATTCGGAGTCGATCGCGGCCTTTACGACTTCGTCATCCTTCTTCAGCACGGACAGTTCCGTGAGTTCTAAATCAGACTTATCCGGCAGGCTTGCGATCAGCTCTTCGATACCGCTACGGCGTTCGATTTCAGCGTCGATGGCTGCCGTCTCGGCTTCGTCTTCCTTGTGTAGCTCGGACAGTTCCAGGACCTCATCCTCAGACTTATCCGGCAGGCTTGCGATCAGCTCTTCGATAGCGCCGCCGGTGCCTTCCGCTTTTTCATTGGCACGGCGCAACTCTTCCTCTGCGATCGCACTCATCAAGCCTTTACGAGTATTGCCGTCCTCCTCGGCTGCCTTGAGTTTGGCAAGCCCTTCATCCGTGATTGTTGGCGCGCCGTTTTCATCGCGGGCCGTGATGGC
>SDBV01013982.1_pt1 | contig 10164 bp, 8 predicted proteins | sample 2277081 | NCBI WGS metagenome assembly SDBV01 (sample SAMN10402039, study PRJNA504765) | marine sediment metagenome | isolation source: marine sediment core GS10_PC15, 223 cmbsf | place: Arctic Ocean: Southern Knipovich Ridge | collected 2010 | reverse complement strand
TACGGCTGCGATCTGGGTACGGTCCGAGTGTTCCAGACGCCAGGTGAGGCGCACTATGCGTTTGGTGAGGTGTTTTTCTGTGGGGCCGACGGGTTTGTATTCGGCAAATATCTGGTCGCGGTGCAGGTCGAATTCGGCTTGGGATTCTCCGGGAAAGAGGCCCTGGGCAGCATAGATGCCGTGTTTGAAAGAGTTTTGTGCGGCGACGGTCTTGCCTTCGGGGGTTTGTGGGCCGGTTGATCTTTGGGCGTTTTGACGATTTGCGTTGATCTGTTTTTCCGATGGCATTTTTAGTTCCTTTCAATAATACTGTTATCTTTAATATTAGTTATCTATAATACAAATATGTTCGGTAGTTGTCAAGATATTTTTTGGAAATATGAAGAAAGATTTTGTTCTGCAAAGGCGCCAAGGGGCTAAGGAAAGAGGCGGCGAAGAAGTTTGGGTAATTGGCCCAATATTTATTAGTCGTCAAAAGGATTTTGGGTTGAATACAGGATTTTCTGCTATAAAATCGTGGATTATGGCCAATAGCGGGTGTTTTGCTTTGATTTTTGAGAAAAATTGCAAAAAATCAAAAAAGATGTTGACAACTATATATTTGAGATTTAGAATGGGTTTCGTAATCTGGGGGGCCACAGTGGAAAGAGGGTAAAGATGGCCGATATACAGATTAAGTGTAATCCAGCCTCGGGCGATTGCCCGGTCTATGCCTATTTCCCATTGGTTTTGATTAAGCGGTTTCTTTAAGTCTGCGTTAAAGCGGACATAGGAGTTTTTCTTATAACAAGTTGATGTGACAGAAACCTTGGAGGAGGTTGTGGTGGCAGCAATAAACAGATTACATTTGTGTTTGTTGTGTGTTGTGCTCTTTGGCAATACAGCCTCGGCAAGTCTCCTGACGGAGATCGTCTATTCCACGAATGATCTCGGCGGGGGCAGGTGGGAGTACACCTATGACGTAACGAACATCAGTCTTATTCCCCCTATCGAGGAGCTTACCATTTATTTCGACTACGGTCAGTATGACAATCTCGTAGTTACCACTCCCGAAACACCGCCCGAATGGGATCAGATCGTTTGGCAGGTCGAACCCATACTAAACGATCCGGGCGGCTACGATGCCCTGGCCAATGCCGAAAATATCGCCATAGACATCGGCGAAACCCTCAGCGGTTTTTCTGTAAGTTTCGACTGGCTTGGCACAGGTGATCCGGGATCGCAGTTCTATGAGATTGTTAACCCCACCACATTTGAGACAATTGATTTCGGCTACACTGTGCCAGTGCCGGAACCGGCAACCCTATTTCTTATCGGTTTGGGTGCGATGAAGCTAATAAGGAGACGGTAAACAGTTTTAAAAGGAGAGAACAATGAAAGGTAAAATTATTTTAGGAGTAATCTTTGGATTTTTCTTTGCTGGTACTGCTTTTGGCCTGCCACCTACGCAGATCCGATACAGGGCCATGGACCTCGGTTCAGGGCGTTGGCAGTATATTTATGACATAACAAATCACAGTTTGGTTGAAGGTATTGAGGAATTTACCATCTGGTTTGATTATGGACTGTATGACAACCTCGCTGTTGAAACACTGGACCCTCCCACAGGCGACTGGAACGAGATTGTCTGGCAGCCGGAACCGGAAATAGGAGGTGATGGCGGATATGATGGGCTGGTGGAGGTATGGGCTTCAGCGATAGGAACAGGCCAGACGGTCAGCAATTTTGCCGTTAGTTTCAATTGGCTTGGCAGTGGTCAACCAGGGCCGCAGGACTATGAAATAGTCGACCCTCTGACATTTGTTACAATCGATTCAGCCGACACGATGCTGGCGACTCTAATGCTGCTGGATATCAATAGTGGTGAAGATTTGGAGGCCGGCAAGACATTTCCACTTATGTGGTTGAATACTGGCTCCACAACCGAAGTACTGCTCGGATATTCTGCGGACAACGGCTCAAGCTGGGTTACAATAGATACCTCTGTTACGGGAGCAACCGGGACTTACGACTGGACAGTGCCGGCGATTGGTTCGCTTGAATGTCTTGTCCGTGTCAGCGATGTAAGTAACTCAAGTGTTTTCGATGTTATTGATGCGCCTTTTAAAAAAATATGGGAAAAAGTTTACGTTGATCCTAATGCGCTTGGCAGCAACGATGGAACAAGTTGGACCAATGCTTACAATCACCTTCAAGACGCCTTGGCTAATGTTTCCGGGAGTTGCGTGATTAGGGTAGCTGAAGGTATCTATAAGCCCGATAACGCCACGTTCCAGCTAATCAACGGTGTGGTTATTAAGGGAGGTTATGCCGGCTATGGTGAACCAGATCCTAATGCTCGGGATATACAGGCCCATGAGACTATACTCAGAGATGGCTACCATGTTGTCACCGGGGCAGGACATACTTCTGTTCTTGACGGTGTCACCGTAACCGGAGGAAATGCTGGAAGCGGTGGTGGTATATATGGTGGTAGTTCGACGATTATCAACTGTACTATTATTGGGAACTCGGCCTACGGCAACGGCAGCCGCGGCGGTGGGATGTATAACTGCAACGGCCCCATTACCAAGTGTATTATAAGCGGAAACTCGGCTAGTTATAGTAACTCCTGCTGCTTCAGTGCCTACGGTGGCGGGATGTATAACTGCAACGGACCTATTACCGACTGTACTATAAGCGAGAACTTGGTTATTAGGGGCAATAATCTGGGTGACAAAGGCAATGGCGGCGGGATGTATGAGTGTGACGGACCTATTACCAACTGCACCATAGCTGGCAACCAGACGCCCGACCGCGGTGGTGGGTTGTATCAATGTGACGGACCTATTACTAATTGCACGATCATTGGAAACTCGGCGAGCCACGGCGGTTCCTTCACCTGGGGTGGCGGTATGTATGAGTGTGACGGACCTATTACCAACTGCACAATCAGTGGGAACTCGGCTTTTCCGAGTTCCCGCAGCAACGGCGGAATATATAACTGCGATGGACCTATTACCAACAGTATTATCTGGGGTAATAGCGGAGGTGCAATATTAGGTAGTACTCCAGCAATCAGATACAGTGATGTTCAGAGTGGTTTTCTCGGCGAGGGTAACATAAATGTCGACCCACTCTTTTCCTTACCAAGCGAGAATGATTATCATCTCCTGCCTAATTCGCCATGTATCGATGCTGGCGACCCAAATTCACCTTGGGAAGTTGAGCCTTGGTCAAATGGGGCACGAGTTAATATGGGAGCTTACGGAAATACTCCCGAAGCTACGATAAGCGGTTGGCCTTTGCAGTTTGCCGGGTTTAAGATCATTGAAGATACGCGTTTAGCACGTACGATTTTCAGGTATGACCTCAGCCTGTCTTTAACCAATATAAGCAATAGCAATATGGTAGGTGTCCGTATTGAGGTAGTCTATAGATCACCGCAGATCGTAAATGTTGTCGACAACCAAATAATATTCCCGTTAATTGAGGCAAACAGTACGGTCGATAGTAATGACATCGGGGATTATTTCACCATCGATATAGACAGATCAGAACCTATTGGCGCAGGCAGACTTACCTGGCGGCTTGATTACACAGAGCCTCAAGGCGCTGCCATGCAAATGATGTCTATGAGTTTCACAGAAAGTGACTTTGGTTTACCGGCTGTTGCGGGTGATGTCACCGGCGAAGGCATATATGACACTGAAGACCTGATTATCATGGCTCGCGATTGGCTCCAGAGCGGCTCGATAGCGGATATTTATCCGCCACCGCCCGATGGTGACGACATAGTGAATCTTCTGGACTTCGCCGTCCTTGCTCTGCATTGGATGGAAGGTGTTACTCCGTAACCATTTTGAGTTTTATTATAATCCGTTGTTGTAATCGGAATACTTTGTCGGGGTTTGGTTTAGGGTTTATATTTCTTATGCCGCCCTTTGGGTTATTATTCGACCCTTTCAGGGTCGTTGGTGGCAGAGGTGTTCTTTGTCCCCGGGTTCCGCTACGCTACACCCGGGGCTACCATTGTTTAAGCCCTTTGGGCTTTATTTATTAACAGCATGGATACCCGCCTTCCATCTTCGCTATCGCTACGACGCGACAGGAAAGCATGCGGGTATGAGAAGACGCGAGACCCGTTCGACTGCGCTCAGGGTGACAAGTTTTATATGAAACTTGTCATTTTTGCTTTAGTTTTTAGTTATCCGGGGGTATAATGGGGCTATGATACCGTTGTAGGGTCAGGGAGTTGGTTTATGAGTAATGTTGCAGTTATCGTATGTGCCGCGGGTGCGAGCAGTCGTTTCAGCGGTAGAGAGAAAAAGCCATTTGTCGAAGTAGCGGGAAAAAGGGCGTTTCTTCGCAGTATCGAGTACTTCGCCGGCCGCGGGGATGTTAAGCAGATAATTCTTGCGATCTCGCCTGAAGACGATGAGACGGTCCAATTCAAATGGGGGCACAACCTCAGCTTTGATGGCGTCAAACTCTGCCATGGCGGGGCCGAGAGACATGAGACCGTCGCCAATGCCCTCGAACTGATCGCCGACGATATCGACCTTATAGCTGTTCACGATTCGGTGAGATGCTGCCTTCGGGATAAGTGGCTTGACGAGGTATTCAAAAAAGCCGTCGAGACCGGTGCGGCGATCCTGGCTTGTCCGGTTGTGGCAACGCTCAAGAAGGCAGACGGCACTGTGATAAAATCTACCGTAGACAGGACGGGTCTTTATGAGGCTCAGACTCCGCAGGTATTCAAGGCGGATCTGCTGAAAAGGGCATACGAGTCGCTAAAGGACATGGACCCGGAAAAACGGGCTTCGATCAGCGATGATTCTATGCTCGTCGAGGCATTAGGGGAAAAGGTCTCTATCGTGGAGACGGACCATTCGAATATTAAAATAACGCGGAAAAACGATGTCGCCATAGCCGAAGCGATACTGAGATCCAGGCCCAAACCGAAACCTGATGGCCCGATAGGACCATACGCTGAGGCACAGTGGTAAAAGGGCGTTGCTGCCTCGGTAACTTCTTATGGGGTAAGACGTTATCGTTAAAAAGCGAAATCGTTTTCTGCCTGCCGGTATTAAATTGATTTATTGTCCTTGACAAGACCGGACAAAGTGGTATTGTAATTGAACTTAGCCTTTTTGTCGGTTGTGTTTTGCATGGGAAATATTTTATAAGTTAGCATTTTAGATTAGAATAGGAGTTGATCATGTCAAGATATTTTGTGATAACGGCCCTTTTATTGTCGGTGGCTCTTGCAGGCTGCGCCGAAGAAATTAAAGATGACCCAAGGTTTCGGGTAGACCCTGCCGAAGCGGAAATTGCGGCTATGAAAGGTTACAGTGTCCCCGAGGCTTCAGAGGTGGACCTTGTCGAACAGGTCGCATCTGACCGCCAGGCATATCGCCAGAATCTTGAAATACTCGCGGCGTACTATGTTACGACAGGCAACGAGATGAAAAGCAAATGGGCCAAGCGGGAACTCGATTCGCTTATGCAGTACCGTTACCTGATGGCCGCCGAAGTTGGCCATGCCGACCTGAGAGCGACAGAGTCGATAGAGTCAGCGGATATACTATTCGAAGAGGCTATGAAACTCTACAAGGATGCCGGCGGGCTTGTCGTTATTATAGACGAAACAAAGTTGAAGGCCGCCTTGAGCAAGTTCAATCTTATTATAAGCCAGTACCCCACCAGTGATAAGATCGATGATGCCGCTTACCGCGGAGGCAGGATCTATGACCATTTAGGAGACTATGAGATCGCCGTCGTTTACTACCAGAGAACTTTCCAGTGGAACGACCAGACCCCTTGGCCGGCAAGATTTCGGGCGGCTAACACCCTTGACAAGAAACTGCGAATGCGAAAAGAGGCTTTGTCGCTGTATCGCCTGGCCTATGAGTTCGAGAAACAATACGACGCGAATACAGAGTACGCCGCAAAACGCATCAAAGAAATATCCGAACCTCTTCCCAAAGAAGAAGAGACTGAAAGCGAAGAGACCAGCGATGCCGAGTCTATGTAAGTTGTTTTTGTTACACAAAATAGCATAATATACCGGGTCTGTTCGACACAAAGAGCAGGCCCGTTTTTTTGTATGTTAATATCGGCTGGGCGATGCATTCAGAGTTTGAAAAAAAGATCGTTGATTTCATAGACGCCAATCGGCTGTTGGCAAATACCGATAGCCTTCTGCTTGCAGTTTCAGGCGGCGCCGATTCCGTAGCGATGGCCTTTGCTCTCCATAAGCTCTGCCAAAGCGAGTCTTTGAATTTAAAACTTTCGATAGCGCATATCAACCACAATCTTCGCGGGGCTCTGTCCGATGAAGATGAACGGTTTGTCGTCCGCTTTGGCGGGCAATTATCTATCCCGGTTAAAACCTGCGCAGTTGACGTGCGCAAGTTTGCAGATCAAAACAAACTCTCCATCGAGACCGCCGCACGCGATCTGCGTTTATCTAATCTGACCGATATTGCCAATTCGAACGGTTGCAGCGCAATCGCAACCGGTCATCACAAAAATGACAACGCCGAAACCATGATCCACAGAATGTTGCGAGGGACCGGTTTTCGCGGCTTGTGCGGTATCGGCCCTGAGAGGGTATTTTCAGCTAATGGTTCCAATGTGAAGTTTATCCGCCCGCTGCTTTGCGTAACGCGAAAAGAGATCGATGAATACTGCAAGCAAAATAATCTCACCTTTCGCCATGACCATACCAACGATGAATATGACCACACGCGAAACAGGATACGCCATCTTCTTCTGCCCGCTCTGCAAAAGCAAAGCTCGTGTTCACTGGTAAATGAACTGTCCGATCTGTCACAAAGCTGCCGCAAAATGTACCTGCGTGTATGCGGGGAAACGGACAGTGCCTGGGAAAAAGCGATAATCGCCGAGAAACCATGCGAGATAGTTTTCGATCAAAAAAACTTTGCACAATACGCCGAACTCATCCAAGCCGAACTTATCCGCCAGGCACTTACCCGTATCGGCTGCGGCGAGCGGGACCTGTCGTCTCAGCATTACCGCAATATCATGGCACTGTCATTTGCCATTGGGAGAAAAGAAGTAACCCTCCCTACAGGTTTCATCGCACGCACCGAACATGAGAAGATAACTTTCACCAAATCGGATGAATCCATTGATAGTTGCAAATCTAACATTAACGAAATGCGGGTTATTATCGAAGGCGAAACGATCTTTGGAGAAAGTGTTCTGGAAGCAAAGGTTTTTGACGCCGGGTGCTGTGACATTGAGGAATTTAAAAATAGCAAAGATGAGTATATAGAGTGGTTCGATCTCGATAAAATAATGATGCCACTAAAGATCCGCGGGCGGAAAGAAGGTGACAAATTTCGCCCCTTAGGACAAAAGGCTGACAAAAAGGTAGGCAAATTTCTTACCGCCGCCGGTATCGATTATGATCTCCGCAGGCAACTTCTAATTATCGAAGATCGAGAGCGGATAATCTGGCTTGGAGCAATAAGGGCGAGTGAATTTACAAAGGTCACTGCCGAAACAGAGAAAATTCTCCAGTTAAGATTGAAATAATACCCTTATATATAGGGTAATAAATTTCCGCGTTGGAAATCGTAATATGTTGTCGTAAAGAAACTTAACCGCGTATTAAGCGTATTTTACACTCGCGAGTGGTATAATTTGTTTTTTGACAAATATTTAGGGCTCTCGGTACGATTGCGGCGAATAGGGGGTTGACTTTTTCGCAAAAATTGTTAAAAAGCGGGCATAAAGATAATATAGTAGGAGAAGATCATGATCAGTGTTCGAAAATTAAGACGTACGTTTGGCCCGGTAGTCGCGGTTGACGATATATCCTTCGATGTGGCTAAGGGGGATGTGCTTGGGTTCCTGGGCCCCAATGGCGCCGGCAAGAGCACAGCGATGAAGATGTTAGCATGTTTCCTTCCGCCGGACAGCGGAACCGCTACCATCTGCGGTAATGACATCATTGACGACTCTATCGCTGTAAGAAAGTCCATAGGCTACCTTGCCGAAAACGCCATTGCCTACAACGAGATGACCGTGTCGAGTTTTTTGAAATTTGTCTGCGACGCCCGCCAGATCACCGGCAAGGCACGCAAGCAAGCTATTGACCGTATCCTCCCGATGTGCGCGATCGAGTCGGTTTATCACCATACCATCGAGACGCTGTCAAAGGGGTATCGCAGGCGGATTGGTTTGGCCCAGGCTCTTATACACGACCCAGCCGTTTTGATACTCGACGAACCGACCGACGGCCTCGACCCGAACCAGAAACACGAAGTTCGCAAGCTGATCAACAACATGGCAAAGGAAAAGTGTATCATCGTCTCGACGCACATCCTCGAAGAGGTCGAGGAGATCTGCAACAGAACCATAATCATCGCAAGGGGTAAGATACTCGTCGATTCGACACCGCAGAAACTCAAGGAAGAGCATAACTGCTCGCTCAACGAAGTCTTCAGAAAAATAACCACCAGCAAAAAGAGTGCATAACAGGAGTTTAATACCAATGGTATTTTTTAAGTTCGCGTTGAAAAATCAGTACGTTATTGTATAGAGAAAGATTAGACTACGCATAAAGCGCAATTTTTTATTGTAAAGGGTATAAGATGAATGGTTTTTTAGCGGTTTTCAAAAGGGAACTGAAAGGATATTTCGCGACACCGGTTGCGTATGTGTTCCTTGTGATATTTTTGTTCTTTTCGGGTTACCTGACATTTAAGCAGGGGTTTTTCCAGATGCGGCAAGCTGACATGCTGCCGTTTTTCAATAACCTCCCGCTGCTGTTCGTGTTCATGGTACCTTCGACAGCGATGCGGCTGTGGTCGGAGGAACGCAAAAGCGGCTCGATAGAACTTTTACTGACACTGCCGATAACGGTAAAGCAAGCCGTCATAGGCAAGTTCCTTGCGGCGTGGAGTTTTCTCGGTATCGCTTTGCTGCTGACGTTTCCGGTGCCTGTAACGGTTTGTTATCTCGGTGACCCCGATATTGGCGTGATGATAGCAGGCTACATCGGAAGTTTTCTAATGGCCGGCGGATTCCTCGCGATCGGATGTTTCTTTTCGGCGCTTACAAAAAATCAGGTTGTAAGTTTCATCCTCGCGGTTGTCGCCTGTGCGATGTTGGTTTACGCCGGAATGCCGACGACTTTGAACTATCTGTCCACCACGCTGCCAGCCGGCATGGTAACAGCGATAGAGAGTTTCAGTTTCCAGGCGCATTTCGAATCCATCCTCAGAGGAGTAATTGAGCTAAAGGATCTGGCGTATTTTGTGATACTTATCATCGGGTGGGTCACTGCATGCAGTGTAATATTGAATGAAAGGAAGGCAAGCTGATGAACAGGCTTATTCGTGCGATCATAGCGGTGATCTTCATCGCTGTTATAACATTTTCGGCTATTAGCATTTTTCAAAACATCAAAAAGCCGCTCCGTGTGGATATAACCGACCGAAAGATTTACACACTTTCTGACGGGACCAGGAACATACTTGCCGGTCTCAACCAGACGCTTAAGGTAAAGCTGTATTACACCAAGACCGCCGCGATGAAGGCAACCGACCAGATTAGATACTACAATAACTATTACCATTTCGTCAGAGCCCTGCTGGAAGAATATGCATCCGCGGCAAATGGCATGATCGACTTGCAGATCATAGACCCGCGGCCATTTTCCAATGAGGAAGTCGAAGCTATTCGTCATAGACTCAAGCGTTTTCCGATCAGCGAGGAGGAAAACTTTTTCTTCGGCTTGGTAATACAGACCCCCTTCGGCGTAGAGAAGACCATAGAGTTCTTTTCACCGGACCGGCAAAGTTTCGTCGAGTACGATATTAGTTACCTGATAGATACCGCTGTCACACGTCAGAAGAAACGTATTGGCATATTAAGCTCTCTGCCTGTCGTAGGCGACGATGTCTCCGGATATATGCGGCAGATGATGATAATGCAGGGCCAGCAGCCCAAACCCGCATGGGGCATCGTTCAGCATCTTAATCAGATGTATGACGTAACCGGCATCGGCATAGATGTCCAGCAGATCGAAAATATTGACATCCTCATGGTGATCCATCCGAAGAACCTCTCCGAAAAAACCCTGTTCGCTATCGATCAGTTCATTCTTGGCGGCGGACGTACACTTATCTTCGTTGATCCTTACTGTAT